>Ga0316192_10003615_pt1 | contig 11271 bp, 10 predicted proteins | sample MerIslwburrow_MG_FD_204931 | JGI IMG/M metagenome (GOLD analysis project Ga0316192, IMG submission 204931) | Coastal sediment microbial communities from Maine, United States - Merrow Island worm burrow | ecosystem: Environmental > Aquatic > Marine > Coastal > Sediment | place: USA: Maine...
TAACCAACAAGGCCACAGCCGAAATTACAAAGGCAAAGACCATGATTACCCGGTAAGCCCAAATGTCCTCAACCTTGAACGCCTTTTTAATAAAGTTAAAAAAGGCCACGCCGAAGTTGGGGATTAGCGAAAACAGCGCCGAAACCACAAGGCCAATAAGCGCCTCGGCCGTAAAGCCATCAAAGAACCCCATGACGGCTTCGGTAAAACCGGCCCAAGTTACCGGCTCGCCGGCCCCGGTTGAGCAAGCGCTCAAAACCATAACCAGCAAAAAGATGAAAACAAAACGGGTAAACCAGCGCAAAAACTTCATTTGAAACTCCTTTCAAGTTTACTAATCGGATGCGCTTCTTACTTTCAACGGGGGCATTTTAGGTGCATTGCATTTTGGGTCTATGCCCTGTTCCGTTAGCTGCTTAGTAATTATATCAAAGCAAGCAATCATTTGCCCGCCCCAAACCATTACAGCTTCTTTCCATTGCTCGAACGCTGCAACTTTACGCAGCAGTTCGCCCCGTTCCAAATCCCAAGCGATTTTTTCTTCATCGTGCCTTTTACGCAAAACGGTAACCTCATTTTGATGCTGCGCCAATATTTGCACAACCAGCTTTTCATAAGTTGTTGCTGCAGCCCCGGCCGCTTGCGCAATCTTTTCGGTTGCATCTGCATCGCCAACAACCGCCTCTGTGTTTATACGTTTACTGGTAAGCCGGGCCGATATGATTGCCGGGATTAGGCTGCCAAACAAAACGCCAACCAAGCCGGTTATTATTGCGTTAAGGTCTAAATCCATTGTTTACTCCTTGGCCGCCGCTTTGCGTATAATTTGCTTTACGGCCTCTTTTTGCCTGTAGTATGCAGCCCTTATTTTCTTTGCTCTCCAATTGGCTAAAATTTCTTTGATGAGCAGCGCCATGCCTCCATGCAACCTAACAACCGCCGACCAATCACGATAAGCCTCGCTCGCTGCAATGTTTGGCTGCCCCCAACTATGCTCAATTACAACCGCATAAAAAACCAGCAAATGCAAAACCCATGTTACCAAAACCCCAACATACAAAGTCCTCTCAAGCCGCTCATGCTTTGGAAAGCCTGCAATGTTTACAATGTAGATTGCAATTACAGCAAGGTAAATTAAAAACGATGCTATTTGTAAAGCGACTGACTGCGGCATAACAAACTCCATTCCGTTAGCCCTGCCCCATAAGGTAACTAACCGCCAAAAGCAACCGCTCTTCATCGCCGGGCAGCAAGCCCAACTCGCTAAACAGCGGGCCGGTGTAAAGCGCCTGCCGGTTAGTAACCAGCGGCCAAGCTAACCCGGTTTCAACCAGCTTGGCCCAATATTTAGGCCAACCGTAAACTCGGTAAAAGGCATTGATTACAATTTGGTTCGTTGTGCCTGCCGGCAAAACCATGCTAAACAGCGGCAGCGGGCCGGGCAAGTCTGCCTTCGGCCTGCGTGGGCTTACTTGCCCCAAGCGCCATGTGGTTGTGTAGTAATGCCCGTAATAATTGCGCAACGGTTGGTATCTTAGCGCTATGTAACCGTAAGCAGTAAGCGCCCAAATATTACCCATGCTCGGGAAATAAGCCTCAAGCTTAACCCGGCTGCCGGCCGGCAAAACGTCAACCAACTCGCCCTCAATGCCGGGTTGCTTGCGCACGTTTAGATTTACGCTGGTTGTTACATTGCCTAAATCAGGGAAAACAATAACATCTTCCCAAGGAAGCCAAGCCGGCTTCGGGCTGCGTATCGGCCAATAAATATCACGGTCGTCAAACAAGTTGAACAAGAGGCCATCAATACGCAGCGCCGTAAACTTAGCAATGCGCAAATCGGTTTTATAGTTGGTAACCGCTGCGTCCGGGGCCGGCTCATCCATGCCAAAGGTTACAACCTCAACCCCTGCCCCCTTTTTAATTTGCTTTATTTGGTGTATGTTGCCGCCCGTTGTAAGGCATTCAAAACGGGGTATCCCCTCGCCCTTCCAGTAATGCGGCTCGTTACCTAAAACAAGGAAGTTGCCGGGCCTAAAGGCTGCCTCTTGGGTTTCATCGTCTTGCGCCTGTAAGGCCGCATAAAAATCAACCCAGGTTTGCTCCCAATAGCGGCCGGTTATTTTGCTGCCCCCTGGCCCCGATTTAAAGTCCTTGGTGCAAGGGTAAACAACATCATCCTCAAACTGCCAATCCGGCAGTAATTGGCGAGGCGGGTCGTCTTGCTTTACGATTACAAGCTGGTTGCCATCAAAATGGTTTAGCATTTGGCTGCTCCTTTTATGCGGTTGGCCTTATAAGTTTATGCTGTTGCTTTGGTTGCCGCATCGTTTACGGCAAAGCTGCCCTCGGTTAGTGGATAAACCTTGGGGTTTCCGCTGCGTATTATTTTTATATCATAAATCAAGCCGCTGCGGGGTTGCAGCTTAGCCATTTCGGCCGCAGAAACCTCAATAGTCAAGTCGCCGTTGTCCTCGTCGTCAATAGTAATGCTCCCATTTGCAGCAGAGGCCGGGCTTGCGCCGGCTGCAACCAAAAGGCCATCACCAGTCCCGGCCGTTGCTTTTTGAACCTGTAACCATGCTTCGCTATCCGGGTCGGCATAGGTAGCTTTTACGGTGAAAAGCAGCTTTGTATAATCCGCAATGCTGCCAAGCCCGGTCAAGGTTGCATAAAAAGTGCCTGCTTGATAGCCGGCTAAATCGCTCCCGCTTACTGCGGCAACAACCGAAGCGGCCGCTTGCGTAATGGTGCGGGTTTCATAACTCCAAATATCGGCAGCAGCAGCCCCCAAGGCTTGCGTCAACTCCCTGGTTTCATACTCCCAAATTTCATGTGCGGTTGCGCCCCCGCCACCGCTGGTAAGGGTACGGGTTCCCTCGGCCCAAACAGCCGAGGCAATGCCTGCGGTTATATTGGTTGCCCGCAGCGCCGTATTTAGCGCCGAGGTATAAAAATCAATGTAACCGTTTGCGCCATCAAGCAAAACGCTGTCCCGGCCGGCAATGCCCGTCTGCTGCCGGGCAATGCCGCTCGCCGCCGGGCTGCCATCATGGCCGTTGCCGCTCAAGTCTAAAAAGTCGCCGCTTGCCTCGTCAAAAACGCAAAAAACCAGCGGGCTAAGCTGTAAGCATTGCTGGTAAAAAAGCTTGCTTTGCCGGCCCCCCGCCATGCCGGCCGTTTGCCTTCGTGATGCAAGTTGCGTAATCATTGTTAGCCTCTTGCTATGCGTTTATACTTATAAACCCATAACGTAAGTTAGCCAATAAAAATAGGTGCGCCACCAATTAGCGGAGCATAGGTTACTTCCAAATAAGGAATATATGAGCCACTTTCGTATGTCGAAATGTAGCCCTGATTGGCTAACGACGGAGCCGCATTGTCGATATCTCGACTCATCGCAACCGCCAGCCATGTGACTCCCTCCGGGTCGCAGTTCGCTGGATTGACAGTTTTTGCATACCAGTTCCCTGCCCCACCGGTGTGGTTGTAAATTGTGCCTTCGTTCACGGCCGCCAGAATCGCATCGTAATTTGCTTCTCTATATGTTGACCATACTGTAGAAGTTGTCCCCTGGATGTTCATCTGTCCCATAACGTAGGCATTCCAACCGTTGCCAACCACGAAATAATTCGTGCCTACGGCCGTCCGAACGTTTAGTTCTACTTCTTGTATGGTCACGCCTGGCCCAATCGAATTAGTCGGGAAACCCATTAATGCCCTGGCAATGATGTACTGAGACGCCAATGTTGCCCGCATGTACATATAGGAGGATCCCGTTTGTACGGTATAAGCAGTCGCCCGGCAAGTACTCCAACTTGAATCTTGCCCAATGATAGCGCCATCGTATCCCCCCGAAGTCGGCTCATAAGATCCGCTTGGGTCAAGGGTTACCGGGTAAACAATTTCGGGGGCCTGCAAGTCGCTAACCCTTGCAATGGTGTAAACCCGCTGCAGCCCATCGCTTTCAATAACCCTTGTAAAAAGCTGTATCTGCTTTCCTTCCGCATCAAATGCGGTTGGCTCTGGAAACGTAAGCCCGTCTAAATTAGCCTCATGTATGCTTGGCCGGATGTCGCCCGGCTCATCCGTAACAGCGAAGTTGCTATTATGAATTATGGTTTGCACCCCAACAAAATCCTCGGCAAGGCTTGGGGCCTCGTTTAGTATCAAATCCTCTTTAAATGCCCTGCCGTTTATACGTATTCTGTGTTCGGCAATGCTGCCCAACGGCCGAACTAACTCTTGCCCGTCCCTGTAACCTTGCCCAAAATCCGCAACTTTGCTAAGGTTGCTTATCCCGGCTTGCGGGGTGTAGTCAGCAGCGTAAACGCCGAGCGTTTGTTGGCTGTAACCGGTTGCAATATGAACGATTACCCCTTCCCGGTTTACTTTGAACGGGAAGCCGGGAGCGCCGTAAAAGCCGTAACCATCATCAACAAAATCATCCGGGGTAAGCGGCTCGTAATAGCCGTTTTCAGCCAAGTATGAAATTGGGCCGCTGCTTAGTACGGCAACGATTTCTTTTGCGCCCGGCTTAGCAAAATGAATTGAATTGCGCCCAACCCTGCCAATGCGCCACCCGGCTTGCCCTGGATGGGAAGTATCCCTAAGTGCCTCAAACAAATTAGCCATTATTAGCTCCTACGGGGTAAGCATAAACGATTCGTCTTCTGCGGTATAAACCGGGTAAACAAAAAGGCTCAAGGTTGCTGCTGTAATATCGGTTACAGAGTCAACCTTTAGGCAATACGAATAATAATCAATAAAGTCTAAATATTGCCAGTCCGGAGTAACATCGCCCCGCTGCCATTGGCTCGAAAGGTAAGGCTTTGTGCCTGTTCCCGGCATGCTTGCGCCGCCATCAGTCCAGTATAGCGATTGACGGAACAAATCAAATACAACGCTTCCGGTTTCCTTGGCCGCATTTACATGCCAACCTTTCAGCAGATACCGCCCCCCCTTTGGAGTTTTAAATACATATTGATTGCCGGTAAAAAGTTCGGATTGCCCGTTGCCAACAGGGAAGTTCCAAGCTTGCTCGCCAAGGAAAATCCTATTGTCAATAACATCGGCAGCGGCTATTGTGCTAACCCCGGCCCCAACCTCAACAACAGCAAGCGGAATCTGCCAAACCGTTGACGATTGCGTAAGCGCCGGCAGCGCCGGGCTTGCGGCCGGGGTTCCTTCAACAATAACCAAATCGGCCTCGTTGTTGGCATAGTCGATTTCCATTGCAATAATATCCCACCGGTCGTTGGTTACATCGGCAGCAGTAAGCGGGCCAACAATTTCCTCGCTAGTTTCAACCGCTGCGTAATGGCCTTGTGACCATAGCGCCCCGGTTTTTACTTTTACTTGCATGCCGGTGCTGTCGCCGTAGGTTTCAAGCTGGTTGCCAACGCCGCCATAAACGCCGCCGCCATAGCCCACGTTGTGCTGGTTCATCCATAGCGTAAATTTGCGCCAATCGGCCTCGTAAGTTGCAGCATCATCAAACGGGTAAGATACTATAGCCATTAGTTGCTCCTTTCAAGCTGTTTTAGCTTTTTTACAATCTCATCTACTTTTGCGTAAATGTCGGCCAAAGGCCGGTTCGGCAGCCCCGAAATCGAGCCGATGAAGGGCTGTAGTTTTGTTTGGCTTTGCCCAATTACCAACGTTGCCTCTTGTACAACGCCGGTAACCGCTTCGCCATCGACCAAAATACTAACATCATCCCCAAGGAAGTAATCGGCTTTGAACTGTTGGCTATGAATATCAATTGGGCTAAGGTTTATTGATACTCTTTCAATCTGCTTTAGTAGTTCGCCGTAAGCCGCATCGGTTAGCTCTGCCTCTGCTGCAACGTTGCGCCGGTCGTAGTATATTTCCCTACGGCCGAAAATAGTTTCGGATGCGCCGTTGTTTTTTTCAACAAAAACCCTTGACAACCCCTCGCCGCTGCCGCCTGCGATTACCCTGGTTGCGTTTGGATATTTAAGCTTATAGCTAAAGCTTTCAACGTTTTGCAGCCCTGGACTAAAAATAATGCTGTCTGATTTATCTGTTGGCTCATAAACCTCAAACTCTAAGCCGTTCATCCTAAAGCCAAGCCCCCCGCCAATTAGGGCCAAATCCTGCAGCAATTCAATAAGCACATCGCACCTTGCCCGCCCGGTTACCGTATTGCCAAAGCTCGTATCGGTTGCCAGCGTAAGCCCCGCAACCTGCCGGGGGAGCAAGGCATTGCTGCCGGCATTGTAATCAACGTACTCATACATTACTGTGGATGCAGCATCGGTTCTTACATCATGGGTGTTTGTAGTCCAATCGCCGGGGTTGTTTGCCGGCTCGGGGTAACAAAGCCGCCAAGCCAAATAAACCATATTGTCGTAACCAGAGGCAACAAAAGCGTTTCGTTGGCTGCTCCAAGCCCGCTCCTGCTCGTTTACCGGCCCCTGATAAATTACCTGATGGTCACGGGTTACCTCAATGCCTTTGCCCAAGCCGCCAAAGCCAAGCAACTCGGCTTCCCTGGTTTGCTTGCGCAAACTAAGCCGCCAAGTCCCAACAGAATTAAACCGGCTTGTAATGCGGCATTCATCAAACTGCCGCACTTCTGTTAGCCGGTCGCCGGCTGTGTTGGTTATGTAAATTCTGTATTTAGGTTTTTCGGTTGCCATGCGTTACCAACTATGGAAGGCCGGGATTATATCAATATCAATATCAGTGTTTATTGTTGTACTGCCGCCTAAAACCTTTATAACGTTGTAACCCGGCTCAAGGTAAAACAGTTCGCTTGCCGGGTTTTCTTTTGTAAGGTAAGGGTACAAATTATCTCCGTCATCGTTGCTTACAGCTATAAAGCCCGGCTCGCTAATCTTACGGGGCCGGCAATCAACCGTAACGATTTCGCTGCCAATGACAGAGTAATCAAGCTTGAACGCCTTGCCGGTTGTTACGTTTTGCGCCTCAAAGTCCTGAATTGGCCCCAATATTGTAAAAACCGGGTAAGCGTTTATATCGCCGGTGTTGTTTATGGTAACTTGCGAAAAAATGGAGCTGTCGCCAAGCGTAAAGGGCAAAATCGGAAAAAAATCGCCGGCTTCGGATAGGGATAAGTTGTGGCTTATTGGGGTGTCCGAATACCAGTTCGGGTCAAGGGCCTGGAACTGCAAAATACTAATCGCCCAAGTTGAGCCGTTTAGCGATACGTTTGTATCCCCCGTAAGCCCACCCATATATTTACAGTAAAGCAGCCGGTTTTCTGCGTCCTGGTCAACATGCTTAAGGTAACCTAGGCCCCTTTTGGGGCTTAGCGCCTTTGCAAGCGCCCGGTTTCGGTCAATAAAATCTTGCCGGCTATCCTCTTGCATAAACAGCGGTATAGTAAGGGTTCGGGGCATGGCAACAACCTCTTGCTCAATTGCGCCCGGTATATCGGGGGCCGTTTGGTATAAAATTTGAAACGGCTCCATCAAATGCCCAAGTTGGCCCCTTGTAATGAAGTAGTTTACCCCGTCCGTAAAATCAAACTCGTTATCATCGGGGTCAACCCAAATAAGTTGCTCAACCATGATAAGACTCCAATGTTAGCAAGTAGTCGGCCAACATGCGCTCATCAGTTTGGCCGTTCACATAAAAGTTCTGCTCTTTGTTGCCGCCCCCGGCCCCTGCCCCTGCCAGCGCTGCAGCATTTATTGTTAGCCCGTCACTAATCGGCCGCATAAGCTGCGCAATTGCATCCCGCACCATGCCGGCCGAGTCTATAATGCCAACCGCCAAGCCCTTAGCAATGTTGCGGCCATCTTCCATCGTTACCCTTGACGGGCTGCCAATGTTGGCAAGCTGCTTGATTAGGTCTAAGGCTTCCCCAAGCGCCGCCTTAACTGCCTCTACAACTGCGCTCGCCCGCTCGCTAATACCATCGGCAAGGCCCTGAATAAAATCAACGCCAAAGTTTTTTATCCAAGCTATCCAACCCTCAAATTTGGCCGCCAGCTTGTTTTTTACAATTTCCCAAATGGCAATAAACATTTCCCAGTTTTCTTTCCAAACATCGGTAACCTGTTCCCAACTGGTATCTAAAAAGCTAAGTATCCAATCGACAAACTCTACCCAAGCATCCTCAAGCAGCATGAAAATATTTATAACGGTTTCCTTCAAGCTGTCCCAAGCTGCCGGCCAATCGCCATTTACAACGTTTAGGATTGTTTCAACCAGCCCCAAAAACCCGTCAATAATGGCCTGCAAAATAGGTTGCACAACGGGCCAAAGCTCCAATAATTTCTGCATCCATAGCTGGAATGTTTCCGTTGCCTTTTCCTGCACCGATGCAATTAGCGGGCCGTTGGTTACAAACCAAGCGCTTATTTTTTCAAACTGCTGCGCAAGCCAAGGGATGATGTCTTGCGCTAAGCCCCCCAACGTTTCGGCCAAAGCTTGGAACCGTTCTATGCCCGATGTTTTTATACGTTCAAATGCTTCGCTAGTAAAAAACTCGCCAAGGTTATTGAACGCTCCTTGCAACGACTCTAAGCTGGTAACAACCCAAGCCGGTACACCCATATCGGCAAGCAGGTCGGCAACGCCGGCAAAGCCGCCGCCATCAAATGCCGCCTTGATTTCATCGAGCATATCTTTTAGCTGTATAAGCCCCTTGAATTTGCCTTCGCTAACAATAAGCTGTGCAAGCTTGCCGTTTGGCTCGCCGGTAATAAGCCATTGCAGCGCCCCCCAAAGTATCTCGGCATTTTCTACCAGCTTACCCAAAGCCTCGCCGGCAGCGCTGCCCCATTCTGCAAGCTTATCAAGCCCTTCGGTTTGCAACCAGTCGGCTAAGCCTGCAATAAGCGGCTGCAAGGCTTGCGCCATGCCTGTAAATAACTCCCTTAGCCCCATAGCTTTCAGGTCTTCAAACGTATTCAGCAACCCGGCCCAAGTTTCGCTCTGCTTGGCTGCAGCCCCCCCAAACTCGGCTTCCATTGTGCCTACCAAAGCATCAAACGCCTTATCTGCAGGCACAAGCCCCTTACTTACCATGTCGCTAATTTCAGCCGTTGTTTTGCCGTAAGCCGTTGCCATCATTTCAAGCACCGGCAAGCCGGCCTCTGTCATTTGCCTAATTTCCTCGCCGGTAAGCTTGCCCTTGGCCCGCATCTGCCCAAGCGCCAAGCTTAGCCGCCCCATGCTTTCGGTCGTTGCCCCCGTACCGGCTGCAAAATCCAACGTTGCTTCGGTTAGCCGCTTAGCTTCCTCGGTTGTAAACCCATAAGCAAGCGCTTGCCTGAATGTTTGAGCAACGCCCTCTTGGTCAAACGGGCTTTTGATTGCCAGCATTTCAACCCAACGCACAAGTTCCTTAGCTTTTGGGCCGGCCTGCCCCATAGCTTCTTCAAGGCTCATTGTTGCATTGCTGCTCTCAATGGTGCGGGTTACGTAACCGTCCTCGCTTATGCCAAGGGCCTCAAATTGGTTTTGCATATTGGTAAGGTCGCCAACAGCTTTTTTATACTCAATGCTGTTTTGCCCTTGGCTTTTGCCAAGCTTGCGCACCTTGTCTTCTTGCTCTGCAATGGAAGCAATAAGCCGCTCCCGCAGCGCCATTTCGTTAAGGGTTGCTTCCCGAACAATTTGGCTGGTTTCGGTGACAACGCTTTGCCTTACAAGCTCCCTTGCGGTAAGGCTTTCAAGGCTCATGGTTAGCCGTTCATAACTGGCAATTTCATCAAGGGCCTCTTTTGCGAGGCTGCCAATGCCCCGCACTAAGCCCTGCAAAACGTTTGAAAGAATAAAGCCGGCAGCCGTTGAAATTGCGCTGGTTACCATCCCCCCCATGCCCTTAACAAACCGCTGCGCAACGCCCTCGGCCTTCCGCACGCCGCCCCTAAGTTGAGAATCGTCCGACCTTAGTTTTAGGATTGCTTCGCCTAAAGTTACGCTCATTGCAGCCACTCATCCTTTATGCTTTTTGATTGGGCTATTGCCAAAAAGGCTTCGGGGGTTACCCGTTTTGCCCGGCTTTTAAATAGGCTGCCCGCTTTGTTGCGCTTTTTGCCTTTGCTAAATGTTTCGGCAACAACGCTCAAGGTTATTTGCGCTTCGTACTTTTTGCGCCGTATAAAGCCCAACAGCAGCAGCGAGATTTCCAACTCGTCAAGCTCGGCCAAGTCAACCCCCCAAACGGAAAGCGCCAACTCATCGAGGTCGCTTGGCCCGTTGGGCCAAACCGGCAACTCGTTTAACCAGCGGTCGGCTCCTTCTCGCCGCCCGCCCCGTTGGCCGGCTGCGGGGTAAGCATGCCAACCAGCGTTCCAAAAGGGTAAACAAGTTTTACCACCTCGACAACGGCCGCCATAATTTCTTCATCGTAACCGTTTTCCTCAATAAACTCTGCATCCGCAACAACTTCGGGGCTATAGCTGTAAAGCATTTGCAGCAACAATTCCAGAGCCCCAAAAACGATGTCCTTGGCTGCGTAAACAACATCGGCAAGCCCGGCAATATTGGTGATTTCAATATGTGGGGCCGCCTGCAGCGCTGCAACAATTTCGTCAAATGGCTTTTGAAACTCTGCCCGCCATTGCTTAGCCTTGCTAATTGGCAGCGCCTTGATTACGTACTCTTTGCCGGCAATGGTTACGGTTGCCGAGCGGATAACGGTTTGGTTAGTTTGCATTTTAAATGTCCTTTTTTGCGTTTTAACACAGGGGCCAAAGGCTGCTAAGCCCGGCCCCTATGCCGTTATACGTCTAATCCCATAGGGGCCGCACCGGTTAGCTGGATGCGGCTGCGGTTACACGCTGCAGTTTGAACAGCCGGGAACCTTGGTCTTGGGTCATATCGGCCAAGGCTGCAATTTGCAGAGGGATACCGGTTTGGGTTTCACGCCCAAACTCAAGCTCGCCGCCTGCTTGCGCCGTTCCCCGATAAATAAAGAACCTTACCGGCTGCTCTGCGCCATCCTGGTCAATGTATGTTCCCTCAAAGCCCCAAGCGTATTCGTCCATGTCGGCATCGCCGCCCAAGTCCAAATCCTCGAAGGCTTTTTGGCTTGCGCCGGCTACGGTTGTTGAGATTGTTCCACCGCCGAAGGCAAGCTTTGCCGCTGCAGCGGTTAGCTCGGCCATAGTGGTTTCAAGCCGCAAAGCCTCGCTCGACTTTTTGCGGTTTACCGGGGCCAAGCTTTGCTCAATCATTACATCAACAACCTCGAACTCATAGGCAACGGTCAGCGGGCCGCCTGTATAGCCAATGCTTGACCAATTGCCGCCCCAAGCTGCGCCGGCT
>Ga0316192_10003616_pt1 | contig 11269 bp, 7 predicted proteins | sample MerIslwburrow_MG_FD_204931 | JGI IMG/M metagenome (GOLD analysis project Ga0316192, IMG submission 204931) | Coastal sediment microbial communities from Maine, United States - Merrow Island worm burrow | ecosystem: Environmental > Aquatic > Marine > Coastal > Sediment | place: USA: Maine...
TTCACGAGCCCTGTGAGTGGGTCATGGGTCGCTAGATACGCGAGTTCAGCTTCAGCCCTTTTGCGTTCTGTAATGTCTCGAACCACGAGGATCACGCGCTTGTCGACGCTGGAGGCAAACCTGAGTTCAAAACAGTTGGACCCGTCGACTCCGAATTCGGCGTCAGTAAACTCTTCAGTCACAATCTTGTTGTGATCCAATGCAGCGAAGATCGAACCCTCAAGACGGTTGGCGGTGGCTGCAGAGACTGAGGCGCAAAGATTGGTTCCCGCAGAAGTATCAAAGGGCAGCGGAGAGGCATCAGAAGAAACCCCCCTAATTATGGTGCCGTCTGATGTTATCTCATAAACACTGTCGGGGATCGTGCGCAGCAGAGAGGTGAGTTCAGTGTTGCGGCGAGCCAGGGTGTGTCTTACTTTCGACTGCTCTGTCACATCTCGAACTGATGCCATCATGACCATCTCGCCATCAATTTCCATCCTGGCGATAGCGATTTGTGCTTCGAACTCGTCACCATTGCGCCTCACAGCACGCAACGGACGGCCAGCATCCATCACCCGACGATCGCGGGTACCTGAAGCGAACTCTGAGACCAGTGTCTTGTGTGTCGTGTGGAGGCTGGGAGCAAGCAGGCTCGCTAGAGGCTTGCCAACAATCTGGTCACGGTCGTAGCCGAACAACTCGGTGGCTGCCTCGTTCCAGATCCAGATTCGCTGATCTTGGCCGATACCTATTATCCCGTCAGACGCGTACTGCAAGAGGGTCTCGTGCCAACACGGTGACCCATCATGGTCGGTAGGTAGACGTGAATGGTCGGCTAGGCCATATCGGCGATTTGTGGCATTCATCCCTCTCGCCTCTTCATTGTTGGGGTGTCGCCGGGAGCAGTTGACGCCTGCGAGGCGGGTGAATGCCAATAGGTCATACGATGTTAGTTCGGCATTGAAACAACAATATTGAGTTGAGCTGGGTATCTTGGCTTGGGAACCCGTTGATGGGGGGAAGGGTATCCAGGGCCTTGAAGCCGGCGAGTGGGGTCTGGGATCTGTGACTCGCTCTTCTAAGCTGGGATGGTGAATCACTACCTAGACAATGCCGCGACTACTGCCGTTAGGGCGGAAGCAATCGACGCGATGTTGCCACTGCTAAGCGAGACATATGCCAACCCGTCGGGATCACACAGCATGGCTCGCATGGCGAATCGTGTCCTCGATGAGTCACGCGACACTATGGCCGAGTTGTTGGGAGCGAAACCAGGGCAAATAATCTTCACGTCTGGGGGCACCGAAGCTGACAATCTGGCAATCACCGGGGTGGCTCAAGCTACCGGTAAAACCGTGATCTGCTCGGCCGTTGAACACCACGCGGTGCTAGAGCCAACAGCGGCCGCAGGGGGACGCGTGATCGGCGTCCACCCCAACGGGCAGCTCAACCTGGATCAGCTGTCTGCCACCCTTGAAGAGTTGAAAGGCGATGTCGGCCTTGTTTCTGTAATGGCTGCCAACAACGAAACCGGCATAATCCAGCCTATTGAACAGGTTGTTGACATCGTGAAGGCAACGGCTCCCGACGCCCTAATTCATACCGACGCCATTCAGGCCGTGTGCTGGATGGATGTGGCCCAACTAGCAGCCGACGTCGACCTCATATCGGTGAGCGGCCACAAGTTCGGTGCCCCCAAAGGGGTAGGGGTCCTAGTGGCCAGGGACGGAGCAATATTCGCTCCCCAGGCCCTCGGTGGAGGCCAAGAGCGCGATCGCCGAGGCGGAACTCAAAACGTTCCCGGAATCGGGGCGATGGCCGCTGCGGCGAAAGCCGTGGGACGCGAGCGGCCTGCTGCGGTGCACAGAGTCCGTCACCTCAGAGACAAGCTTCGTGACCAGATCCTAGGCTCTGTCGCCGATGCGTATGAAACAGGCGAAGGTGTGGCCCCTGATCAGCGAACCGCAGGTATGTGTCACCTTTGCTTTCAAGGCGTCGAAAATGAGTCTTTGTTGTTCTTGTTGGAACAGGCTGGTGTGATGGCGTCAGCCGCATCATCATGTGCCAGTGGGGCCACTGATCCGAGCCATGTATTGGCTGCGATGGGTGTGCCACGGTCTCTGGCTGCAGGCTCCTTAAGGCTTTCGCTTGGGTATACCTCGACTGAAGCCGATGTCGATGCGGCGGCCGAAGCCGTCATCGCCGCTGTAAGCAAGATCCGAAGTCGATCATAATATGGCTGAGGTTATGGTGGCCATGTCCGGCGGTGTCGACTCATCAGTCGCCGCTGCTCTACTGATTGAAGCCGGTCACTCGGTTACGGGAGTGACTTTAAAGCTGTGGGGCGGAGAGTCAGATTCCGGGTGTTGTTCGGTTTCTGATGTGGATGACGCTCGTCGTGTTGCTTACCGACTTGGGATTGAACACCATGTCTTCAACTTCGCAGACGAGTTCGACGAGTTCGTGGTGGAACCATATGTTTCAGCCCATCAACGGGGTGAAACCCCCAACCCTTGCGTTGAATGCAACCGCCACCTCAAATTCGACAAGCTGATGCGCCGGGCCGACACATTGGGATTCGATATGGTTGCCACCGGGCATCATGCCCGCATCGTTTCTCGGCAAGGCATCGACTCTGCACCGGTACGCTATGTGGCCCGAGGCTGTGACAAAGCAAAGGACCAGTCCTATGTCCTGTACATGCTGGATCAGGCTACCTTGGCTCGATTGCTGCTGCCGGTCGGCGATATAACCAAGGGACGGGTTCGTGAGATCGCGTCTGAAATCGGTCTGAATACAGCCGACAAGCCAGATAGCCAAGATGTCTGTTTCATCTCCAGTAAGGGAGGCAGGCGGGTGTTCCTTGGGGATCGTATTGCCTTGTCTCCGGCCCGGTTGGTGGATGTTGATGGCCAGACAATAGGCCAGGTTTCCTCAATAGAGTTAGTGACTCTGGGCCAGCGCCGTGGCCTTAACCTTGGTGGTGATGAGGAACGACGCTATGTGGTTGACATCGATCGCCAAGCCGAAGAAGTAACGGTCGGTCACCGCGAGGACCTGATGGTCTCCAGCCAGCCGATACGAGACCTGATTTGGACGGACGCGCCAGTTGGCGGCGAGGTGCAGGTTCAGTGTTCGGCTCACGGGAGCTGCCGCGCCGCAACTATCAAAGGCTCAGAGATTCTTTGGTCCCAGCCCCAACCTCGGGTCGCTCCGGGCCAGGCAGTCGCAATCTACTGCGACGACCGGGTGGTTGGGGGAGGCGTCACCGAGCGAGCCCGATGATTTTCACCACCGATGTGGCTTGTGGAGCCAAGGCCCTGTCCCAGGGCATGCTGGTGGCGTTTGCCACCGAGACTGTCTATGGGTTGGGGGCTGACGCTACTAATCCGGCGGCTGTGGGTCGGATATTTTCAGCCAAGGGGCGCCCTGTAGGGCACCCCTTGATCGTCCATGTAGCCTCGGTGGATTCCGCCATTGCCTGGTGCGATCCTTCTGAAGCCCAAGCCGAGATGCTCGCGGTGCTATCTGATTCGTTCTGGCCCGGGCCGCTCACCATCATTTTGCCACGATCCGCGCTGGCAGCACCTCAAACCGTTGGCGGACTCACAACCATCGGACTCCGGGTCCCGTCGCATCCAGTTGCGTTGGAATTATTGGGGCAATTCGGTGGCGGGATAGCCGCGCCTTCTGCCAACCGATTCGGCAGAGTAAGTCCCACCACCGCACAACATGTGGTCGACGACCTTGGGAGCGAAGTCGACGTGGTGCTAGACGGAGGCCCATGCGAGGTTGGTGTAGAGTCAACCATCGTAAGCTTGGTGGATGACCAGCCTGTTTTGTTAAGAGCTGGGGGAGTAACGCGAGTACAACTAGCCGCTGCCCTTGGCATGCCGGTACTGGCTGTAGCTGATTCACAAGCACCTACAGTTAAGGCACCGGGAATGCTTCGGTCCCATTATGCCCCTGATGCTGAGGTTGAGTTGATAGGGGCCAGCGACATTGAAGCCCGGTTGGCCTCAGCAGCCTGCGACGGGTCGAATACCGTGGGAGTGGTAGCACCCTTCGAGGTAGGCCACCGGCCATCATGGATCTTGCCTGATGATTCTAGGGGCTATGCTCAACGGCTCTATGAGGTGTTGCGGCAAGCCGATAGCGCAAACGTTGATATCTTGTTGGTAGTTCCCCCCACCGGCGGTGATCTGGTTGAAGCCGTGGGCGACCGACTAAGTAAAGCGGCGTCGCCTAGGCCTGCGAGTTCGCGCTAGTCCCGAACCATTTTGCTGTGCGCTCAATCCCGTCGCCCAAACCAACATTTGTTTGCCACCCCAGCTCAGCGCGAGCGAGACCACAGTCCAATACGTTTGCTGGTACGTCAAAATTCCTGCCCGCAACCCGGCGGACATCTAGGGTGGTTTCCAACACCCGTTCAATGTATTGGATCAGCTCATTTAGGCTTGTGCCCATGCCAGAACCGATATTGAATACCGACTGGTCGCCATCGTAGGTGGCCGCCAATGCCACCGCTTGGGCGACATCTTCAACATGAAGATAGTCTCGGACGACCGAGCCGTCCCCCCATAGTTCGATGGGTTCATTCTTGAAGGCTTTGCCCAAAAATACGCCGACGGCACCCATCCCGGTACTAGTAGGTTGACGTTCGCCGTAGGGATTGGCAACCCTGAGTGCTATCGACTTTAGACCGTGGGCTTTGTCGTACATGCCCAGGTACTTTTCAATTGCCAATTTCACAATCCCGTACGAAACCTTGGGATTCGTTGGATGCTCTTCATCTATTGGCAGGTACCTGGGATTTCCGTAGACAGTTCCCCCCGAAGACAAGAACACAATACGGGGTACGCCTTTTTGAACCATTAGATCCAGCAGACGCACGGTAGGTGAAAGGTTGTTTGCGATGTCAAAGATTGGGCTGTCATTCGATGACCTTGGATGTGTGGCCGATATGAGATGGCAGACGACGTCTACACCTTCAAGTGCAGATGGGAGACCTTCGCCAGACACGAATTCGCCACTTATCCAGCCGACGCTGGTTGGGAGTACATTGGGGGTTTGGCGACCAAATCCTGTCACCTGGTGGCCCTGTCCAGACAGATGATAGAGCACGTGTGACCCGATGAACCCACCTCCACCAAGCACCAAGATCTTCATCGTGTTAATCCATGGGTGTTAGACACAGCGACACGGAATCCTTGGCTCTCGGCTACGAACGGCAAGATTCTCTCAACCGCATGGAGGATCGTGCCGTCGTAAGGTAGTGGTTCAGGCGGAAAGTCATCCAACGTCCAGCCCATATCCACTAGTGGCTTGATCGCGCTTGAGCGAGCCCAGAACATGGAGCCTACCGGGAAATTGAAACTGTCACAGAGCGGCCCAATATTGAGTCGTTGGGCGAGGTCTTCCGCAATCTCCCGATTCTCAGACCACCCAATAGCGTTGGGGTCATCGGGGAAAACCATGCCTATCGCTGGATCGGAATTGAACTTGGCCAAGATTTGGTCAAGCATCGGCGAACCAGAATCGCCCAACAGGTTCTTCAGTAGAAACATAAACCATCTGTGGCCAACATCAGGGTCGGCTACATCTACAGTTTTCTTGGTGTGTATGTGGCCTACGAACTCGTAATTGTCAATCAGTTTCGTGCCGAAGTCAGTGAGGAGGGGGCCGAGGTCTCGTCCGCGATTGGGCACACTTGTTACTGCACTAGTTCTTCCCTCATAGCGGTCCAGTAGGGACTCGATTGCGGCCAGGTCGGTAGATTGTCCACAACTTATATACAGATCCGGTTTGGACCTGTTACTGGCAAGGTGCTCCAACACTGACTCCAACAAGTCGGGGTAGAAGACGTGGATATGTAGGGCAGAGGCCCCGCCGCCTGGATCCGCCAGGGGCGGTAGTGTCTCTGAAGCCTCGATTACAGATGTGGACCACGGCCCCCGAGGTTGCCCGGCGCGGATGTATTCGGCAAACGGATCGGCCATTGGGGTCGAAGTGCTGTGATGATCGGCGAAAATTTCTGGGTGGAACCCAGGCATCGGTTTGCGGGTTGCCTGCCTTGTTGCCCACGATCGCACATACCACCGGATCAAGGCTTCGGGGGTTTGCAGATCGGTGTTGGGAGGCCATAGAAAGTCGTATCGAACCAGACCAGATTCGCGTATGGTTCGAGCGTCGGCTTCTTCTTGCTTGAACTGGTCGGAAGCCTCCTGTGCGGTCTCTGTCAGTTGGTCTACATAGCGATCCATGTCAAAGGTGCGCGTCGCTGCTTCTTGGCTTTGCTCGCCAACCAGCTTGCGTTTGCTGGGGGAGGAAGCAAGCTCTATCAATTTCGAAGCCAGGTCTGGCGCGTCTAGGTAGGCGCCCACACATGCATCGCCCAGACCAATTGACTTCAAGAAAGGTGCAATGCCGGTTGCGTTGTCGTAGCACAGAACTGGAATAGCTTCGAGTAGAGAATCAATAGCTACATTCGGTAAAGGGTCTAAGCGAGACGAGACAACAAACAGGTCGGCCAACTCGTAGGCAACGTCAAGGTGGGGGGTCTCGCTGCCGATAAAAAGATGATCTTGTAGCCCAGACCGTTTGATTTGGTCATCAAGATACACAGAATAGTGAATGTCTTCGTCGACATCGTATGCAGCTCCGATCCAGACGAACCGAATCTGTAGCTCTGGGGCCGATTTTACAACGGTTGAAGCTAGTTGAATAAAGAGATCAACCCCTTTGCGTAGATGCACGGTTCCCATGCCTAGAACTACCACCAAATTGTCAGGCGAACCGTCGGGTCGCATGAGTTGGCGCAGCTGCCATACTCCATCCCCATCGTCGGAGTCTTCAGGATGGCTTGGTGGTAGAACGCATCTTCCTTGAGGGAGTACCTTAGGTTCGTAGGGCAGCGCCCACGGTGTTGACTCAATCGAGTTCGTGCGGGTGAGCGGGGAGGAGAATACAACGTGCGCTGCCCACATAAATGCTTCTGGTATTGCATGAGATGGCCTAGTGTAGGACGCAAACTCATGTATTAGGGCTAATGATGGTATGTGGTACTCTGCCAAAGGTCTTAAAGCACTGCGAGATTCGATGCTGTTGACGATGGCAAAATCGATCTCTGTTTTATGGCAAATGGATCTAACGGCATTGGCGCTAAGGGGGCTGTTTGTCTTGTAGTCTGGGTCGAAGACAACCTCGATACCATCGCGCCCGTCCACCACATCTTTGATGTCACCATCACCGAGGAACATGGCGATAACGTTGAAACCGCGATCCCGATACTCCTGAATCAGATTCATCCCCAAGATTGGAGCACCAGTCTTCGACGCATCGTGATTCACGATTAGGATGGTGCGGCGGCCAGGGGTCAGGGCCCGGCCGAAGTCCTTGTGGAGGATCGAATATCGTCGGCCTTCGTGTATCCCGTGGTTACGGTAATGCAGTTCTGGATCCGATATGGCACCGATCAGGTCTGGATTGAGACCTAGATATTCGGTAGCGTTGAAGTCCGGTGGCAATCCTTCGGATGGATGGGAGTCGCCGATAATCGCTCTTAGCTTCCTCGATCCTAGAACCAGGATTGAACGTGGTGCCCTTTTGATCTTCCCTGGGATCCCGGTGGCTCGAAACTTGTTTGCGGCCCTTCTTGGTGCGCTATGCAGGGAATAGTCGGTGGTGTTGAGAATCGATGCCAGGTGGGGAGTAATCTTGCGAGCGGGCAGTAGTGGCATTGCTAGTCTCCATCTGGTTGGTCGATGTGGCCAGAATGTGCCGCGTGCGAAGTCGTTTGGCTGGTGTCGGGGTTTCTTGGGTGTGCGGCGCAAGCCGTGTTTGGGTCTGCAATACGAAGTTCAGTTTGCGCAGGCCTACACGGTCCAACCCTGACCTTTATACCGATAGAAATGTGCTGGGGTGCTGTGTTAGTTTGCGAACGGCCATATTTGCCCATGTGGGTGGATGGCTGTTTGGGGGGCGGTCCGCATGGCTCTAGCAGCGGATCCCGCATGGTTGGGGATAGTTGGACGGGAGCGCTCTAGGCTTCGCCAATGGGTATGGCCCGGGCCCGCGCCTCTTTAAGGACTGCCCCGGGCAAGCTGGGATTAAACACCAGGACTGACGACGTTGTCGACTCGACCACGCCGGGTTTGCGTATTGCGAACTCCACTGGCGCTTTGGGTCTGACTGCCAACGCCAGGCCCCGGGCTCCGCGGCCAAGATCGGTGGCTTGGTCATCAAGGGGGATCGATGCGGGACCGAGGGCCACGATTTTGGTTCGTCCCAACAGAATAGATTCTATGAGCACCACCGGGTCGTGGATCACGAAGCCGGCAGGGACAAACACCACCCACCGTCTTGCTAGCTGGTGAAGTACCCGGACTCCAGCCCAAATTGCGCCTAGCCCAACCAGGCTTGCCCCAATCCCTGCGATTAGCCAGCCTGACGCCATCAGGATCGGGCCACTGAGTGCCCCAAGCATCACCAGCAGCCATGCCACCTGAACCGGGCCCACAAGTGCGAAGCCAGGGGGCCGCAGCGGCATGCGGCGCTCAGAGCCGTATGCCGAGCCGTTGACCATCAGGTCGCCAACTACAGGTTGGAAGCTCAAGGCCGTCACACCAATGGCCACGGCCAGCGCCAACCAAAGATCACTCCTCGAGTTGTTGGTCAGTACCAGGCCCAAAACTGCCACCGATATTGATCCGCTAGACAGCAGCCGTATGGCGGTGAGGCTTGCAGGAGCAGGCACAAGTATTGCGACCACCCCAATAAACCAAGCACCCCAAAGCCATGTTTCAACAATCAAGGGGCCACTGCCATCGAACTGGTCTGCGGCGTGAATTGCCGGGCGACCAACACCAATAGCGCAACCAAGCCACGCCACCCTCAACGGCCAGAGTCCTAATCGTCGCCATATCTGGGGGATTGATTGTGGGGAACTCGTTTGATCTGAGGTGTCGCTTGTTGTCTGCTGCTCTGCGGCCATCACTATCTAGTGTGGCCGATTCTCAACCAGTTCCGGCTACCTTGTCGATTGCGCTACGAAGCGATTGCTAGTCTCAATACCATGTCTGACTCATCGGGTTCCGATAAAGTGGTGGCCCGCATCGGGGAACTGCGTCGCCTTATCGAGCATCACAACCAGCGGTACCATGGCGAAGATAGTCCTGAGATCCCAGACGCCGACTATGACGCCCTGGTTCGCGAACTCACCGACCTTGAAGCCCGATATCGCGGCCACGTCGGCGGGGAGTCTCCAACAGCTAAGGTTGGGGCTCCTATCTCGGCAACCTTTGCTCCGGTTCCACATCTGATACCGATGAAGAGCCTTGACAACGCCTTTGACCATGGCGAGCTTGATGCCTGGGCCTTGCGAGTGGTGAAGGGGCTGAAACTAGGCGACGATTTGAACGCCGAGGTCGGCTACGTAACGGAACTGAAGATTGACGGTGTGGCATGTTCGCTTCGCTACGAAGACGGCCGCCTGGCTATGGCGGCTACACGCGGGAACGGTCGGGTGGGTGAAGACGTAACCGCCAACATCGAAACTATAAGCGCCATCCCAACTGTGCTGTCGGGCTCACCTCCCCCCGTGGTCGAGGTGAGGGGTGAGGTCTATATGCCGGTTCCCGTATTCGACGCGTTGAATGAGGCCCAACAAAACGCGGGGCTTGCTCGTTACGCGAACCCCCGCAATACAGCGGCAGGCAGCCTGAGGCAGAAGGATCCGCGTATTACCCAATCTCGAGGTCTTTCCTTTTGGTCATACCAGTTGGGAGTTGTTGAGGGAGGTCCAGACCTTCAAGCTCATTCTCAAGCATTGGAATGGATTGCCGAGTTGGGGTTACCGGTAAATCCCGAGAGGCGGGTTGTTTCAACCCTCGGCGAGGTTCACGAATCTGCCGACTATTGGCTGGAGCACAGGCACGATCTTGACTACGAAATCGATGGGCTTGTGGTTAAGGTTGACGGTTTCAGTGGTCAACAAACTCTAGGTTCAACCGCGCGCGCTCCCCGATGGGCTATGGCTTTCAAGTTCCCGCCGGAGGAGAGAACCACCCGTCTGTGGTCGATTGAGGTGTCGGTCGGGCGCACCGGCAAGGTAACTCCGTTTGCTGTGCTGGAACCAGTGCTCGTCGGTGGCTCCACAGTGTCGATGGCTACCTTGCATAACTCGGACCAGGTGGCCATTAAGGACGTAAGGCCTGGAGACCTGGTTACTGTGCGTAAGGCTGGCGATGTGATCCCTGAGGTTCTGGGCCCTGTCTTGGCTGAACGACCGGCGGGTTTGGCCCAATGGCAGTTCCCGACATGTTGCCCGGCATGTGGACATCAACTGGTTCGTCCTGAGGGTGAAGCCCACACATTTTGTGAGAACTCATTGTGTTCGGCTCAACGCCAAACTCGCATCGAGTACTTTGTGTCGCGCTCAGGGATGGATATCGAAGGTTTAGGGGAGCGGCGGGTGGCCCTTTTGCTTGAGCACGACCTGATTAGCGACGCCGGCGACATTTACTCGATTGGCTGGGACCAGTTGGCCGCACTCGAGGGATTTAAAGAAACATCGATCGCTAATTTGCTATCCGCAATCGAAGCGTCCAAAACGCAGCCGCTAGAACGACTCCTGGTAGCGTTCGGGATCCGCCATCTCGGACCATCGGGGGCTGAACTGCTGGCTCAGACCTACCCCGACCTGGATGCGGTGTTGTCTGCGGATGAAGACGCCTTAGCCGCTATAGACGGGATCGGCCCGGCCATTGGGGGCAGCGTGGCTAGGTGGGCGGCCACCGATGAAGCGAAGCAGTTGGTGGCCAAACTTCGAGCGGCCGGAGTAAACCTGGCCGGGTCGGCTCCCACTGGGGTGCCCCAGCTATTGGAGGGATTGTCCATAGTGGTAACGGGAAGCCTCGACGGCTTTAGTCGCACCGCAGCGGCCGACGCCATCAAATCCAGGGGTGGACGTTCGCCGGGGTCGGTGTCTAAGAAAACTACCGCGGTTGTGCTTGGGGCCGAACCGGGTGCTTCGAAGATGGCCAAGGCTGAAACTCTAGGGATTCCAGTACTAAACGAGGCTGACTTCGTCAGGCTTCTTGAAACCGGACGCTTGCCTACCGATGAGCCTCCTCGAGCCGACGACTAGAGCGGTGTCGGACCGGTCAATGGGTGTTGATATTACAAGGTGTTAAATGAGTATTCGGTGACTTCACATGAAGCAGGGCCGTCTTCGGGCCGATAGACGCACACTCTCAGCAGATTGTCTGTCGCCCGCAGGATCGGCCCG
>Ga0316192_10003617_pt1 | contig 11268 bp, 7 predicted proteins | sample MerIslwburrow_MG_FD_204931 | JGI IMG/M metagenome (GOLD analysis project Ga0316192, IMG submission 204931) | Coastal sediment microbial communities from Maine, United States - Merrow Island worm burrow | ecosystem: Environmental > Aquatic > Marine > Coastal > Sediment | place: USA: Maine...
TGCTTGGGCTTAAGGCGAACCAGTTCACTGACCCGCAGCCCTGAGCTATAGACGGTTTGCAACAACAGCCGATGTTTAAGATTTTCAGCTGCAGCAAGCAACCGTTTTACTTCCGGCTGACTAAAAACAATCGGCAATTTTTTAACACGGGGCCGGGGCGGGATTTGAAACTCGGCATCGTCCCATTTACAAATATGCCTATAAAAGCAGACAATACCAGACAAATAAGAATTACAGGTGCCCCAAGACAATTTGCGTTCTTCAAGCAGATAGCGGATATAGTCCTGGATTTGGTCGTTGGTCAAGGTGTCGGGCGATTGCATGTAATGCTTGGCTAATAGCTTAACACCGGTGATGTAGCTTCTTTTTGTGTGAGGGGAAAATCGTTGCACGCTCATGTAGTTGACAAATTGGGTTTTCAGATCACTGGACATAAAAATACCTCCCTGGTAAAAAGTTAATAAAATAGAACGAGGGCACTTCACCTGGAGGTACTATAAACCAATATCGCTTGGATCTGGAGGATAAATTTGATCGGTGTGTAAAATTCAGTTAGCGGATGAACATTCTCCGCGAAGCGGTTCAGTTCTATCAAATATCATTAAAAATATTCTAACTTAAAACCTTGTAAAAATGTAAATATATAACGGACGTCCCTCTATTCCAATGTCTGATTTTTTTAACCTCTTAAAACTATTGAATCTCCTGCACTTGACAGTCGGATAAATTATGCATAGATAATTTTATCATGAAATAGATGAAGATCCGTTTCAACTATCTTGAAATAGATTTTTAGGTGAAACCTTCTGCACAGATAACATCTGGAGTCCGGTTCCTGTGGCAGACAATATTGAAAACTTTAACCTCTTGCCGACCAAACTCAATCGACCCCCTATCGACAGCTGGTGGATTGTGCGGCCCCGTCTGCTTTCTGCTCTGGATGGCGCGCTGGGCAAGAAGCTGACCCTCATTTCAGCCCCGGCCGGATACGGCAAAACGACTTTGGCGGCCCAATGGCTGGATCGTATCTCACACCCGTCCGCGTGGCTCTCACTGGACGAACATGACAGCGATCCGGGTCGTTTCCTCGGATACGTGATCGCCTCGATCCGTAGGATCTTTCCTCAATTCGGCCTCCGAATTGAACCGCTGCTGTCATCCCCGACACTACCGCCGGCGGATTATCTGGCCGACATTCTCATTTCCGATCTGGCGGCACTGGCCGAAACATTGGTGCTTGTTTTCGACGACTTCCACACCATTGAATCCGGTTTGGTGCAGAGAGTGATTGACCGCTTGGTCAAGTATCTACCGGATGACCTGCACCTGGTCATTGCGACCCGGGTGGACCCACCACTGCCGCTGGCTCAGTGGCGCGTCCGAAACTGGCTGGCTGATTTTCGTGTCGCCGATCTGGGTTTTTCCAGAAAAGAGACACAAGCCTATTTTGATTCATCGTCCGAAGTGCAGGTGTCTGATGATGTCATCGAACGGATTTTCGCTCGATCTGAGGGGTGGGTGGCCAGTCTTCAACTGGCCCGGCTCTCTTTAGCTGACGCTGGCAGCCCGGATGAATTTGCCAGGCGCTTTTCCAGCAGTAACCAAATGATCGCCGAATTTCTGATGGACGAGGTTATTTCCATGCAGCCGGACGAAATCAAGGATTTTCTTTCCGTCACGTCCCTGCTGGAACGGTTTTGCGCACCGCTTTGCAACCATTTGCTGGCCGGTGAAGGCCCCGCTCGGGGCAGCCGCCGGCTGATCGATTTACTGAGAAATAAAAACCTGTTCCTCATTCCACTTGACGGCGATGGTACCTGGTATCGATACCATCATCTGTTTAAAACAATACTGAGTTTCCGAATGAAAGCGGCCCTGCCCCAGGACCGACAGGCCCGGATTCACCACCGCGCCGGAGAGTGGTTTGCCGGCCGCGGACACATTGAGGACGCGCTCAGGCACCTGATCGCAGCCGGGGATCTGGATGCAGCCGCCGAGCGGGTCGAGCAAAACATGCACGCCGTCATCGACCGCGATCTTTCCCGCCGGGCTTTGAAACGGTGGCTGGATATGTTTCCCCATGGCGCTGAAAAATCGCGGCCGGCACTGCTGGTGGCACACATTTTTATTAAAATGTTTCGTTGGGATTTTATGAGTTGGGACTCGTTGATGGACCGGGCTGAAGCCCTGCTGAAAGATCCTGCCTGTGAGATCCCCAAAACCAGACGCCAAAACCTTTTAGGGGATATTGCCGTCCAACGCGCAACCTACCTTTGTTGGCAGGGAGACGCCGAAGGCGGCTTACGTCATTCACGCCGGGGCCTACAAACCGTACCGAAGAAACATCGCTATGCCCATACACTGGCGATCATGTATAACGCGGCCGCCAACGCTTTATGCGGACGAAAGGATGGCTCCTTGCGGCAGTTGAGCGAAGCGTTGACGGATGACTGTTCGCAGGGTAGCCCCAATGCCGGCCAACTGCTGGTGACGAAAATCGCAATCTTATCCTATGCGGCGGACTGGGACGCGGTGATGGAGAATGCACAGAAAATCCTGCAAACCCATGAAACTGCGCCCCAGGCCGATTACTGGTTAGGGTACGCACACTATTTTCTTGGCAGCGCGGCCTATGAACGCAACCTGCTGGATGCGGCTGCGGACCACTTCGGCCGCGTCTCCCAGATGCGCTATCGGGTCACCACCCGTGTGTACCACGATGCCCTCATCGGCCTGGCGCTTGTCGCTTGGGCCAAATCAGATGCGGAAAAAGCGGGGAAATATATCGCCCAGGCCTATTCGTTTGCAATCGAGGTGGACGACCCCTTTTCAATCCAAATCTCTGATTCGATAGAACTCAGGCAGGCCATTCTTACCGGAAAGGTATCAACAGATCCGGTGCCCTATACACCGACGATTGAAAGCGTTCTCTTTTGGCTGGTATTTCCGACTTTGACACATGCCGAATACCTGGTCAACAGGCGCAGCCGTCAGGATTGCAGCGCCGGCCTGGAACTCGTCGAAAAAGGCCTGAAGATGGCACGGCACCATCACAACATTCGGTTGGAGATTCAGTATCAGGCCGTCAGCGCCTTGGCCCTGAAATGCGCCGGCAGACTGAACGAGGCGCTTGAGTTGCTCGAAAAGACACTGACTCTGGCCGAACCGCGCAGATTGGTGAGATCTTTTGTCGACCGGGGGCCGCTCATGGCCGAGTTGCTGAGAGACTTGTCGGCAAAGCGTCCCGAGAACCGGTATGCAAAGTCCCTGTTGGATGCATGCAGGGATATGGTGCCCCTGAAAGAACCGGATGCAGGTGCCGCGCAGGATCCCGCCCCGGATGGACGGTCGCTGGATGCCTTTTTTCAAAGCGGATTGAGCAACCGCGAGCTCGATGTCCTGCTGCTGCTGGGTGAGCGCCTGACCAACAAGGAAATCGCCGAACGGCTTTGCATCTCTCCCATTACCGTCAAAACCCATACGGCCAACATCTATCGCAAACTGAAGGTTAAAAGCCGCCGCCAGGCGGTTGCCCGGGCGGTAAAGCTCGGCCTGCTGCCTTCCCACCGCACCTGAAAACTTCGTCCCCCTCCAGCGGCCTGATAGATCATCCAGCGTTAACCTAAGACCCGCCTACTCCATTTTTACACCATTTTGGGTGATTGATTATCTCTTTGAAAATGCTAACTAAACTAACGCGGTGTTAATGATGCATCAAAAACGGCAACCATATTTATGGCTGATCAACCCGATTCGAAATCGTTTTTATTTCGCCTGATGGAAAAAGGAGAATCAATAATGAATGGAGCACAATCACTCTTTAAAGCTTTCGTCGAAGCGGGTCTCGACACTTGCTTCGCCAATCCGGGAACCTCCGAAATGCAGCTCGTTTACGAGATGGGGCTGACCAATGACATGCGGCCGGTGCTGTGCCTGCAGGAAAATACCGTCACCGGTGCGGCAGACGGTTATGCACGCATGGCAGGCAAGCCGGCCCTCACTTTGTTGCACGTGGGATCGGGTTTTGCTAACGGCATTGCCAACCTCCACAACGCGGGACGCGCCAACACGCCTGTGGTGAATGTCGTAGGGGCCAACGCCACCTACCACCAACATCGATTTCCCGAGCACGAGCTGATAAACGGCAGGATCACCGACCTGGCGCGGGTCGTGTCTCACTGGACCAAAGAAGCGAAATCGGCCAGTGACCTGGGTGTCCTGGGTGCCATGGCGGCGCGCTACGCCAGGATCGGCTCCGGCAAGATATGCACGGTGGTGGCGCCCACCAACTGCCACTGGGATCCTTCCGCCGGAACACCGGTCGCCGAAGATCCCATCTCGACGCCCCGCGTCTCTGCCGAGACCGTTAAGGAAGCCGCTGATCGTTTGCAAAGCGGACGTAAGACGGCACTGTTGCTCGGCGGGTCGGCAATCAGCAACGACGGGCTTGAGCTCGTCGGCCGGATCGCAGCAAAAACCGGGGCGCAACTCATGGCCGAAACAGCGCCATCGAGACTTGCCCGCGGAGCGGATCGCATCCAGGTGCCAACCGTTCCCTATCTGCTGGATTTTGCACTCCAGTACTTTAAGGAGAGCGGAATCAAGCAGGTCCTCCTGATCGGCACGCTCAACCCGGTTGCCACGTTTGCCTACCAGGGCATGCCGGTTGAAAAAGTCCCCGAGGACTGCGAGGTCTGGACATTTGCCACAAACGATCACAACGTCAGCACCGCTCTGAGCGATCTGGCCGGTGCTGTCGGCGCAGGTGATGAAACGCTGGCGCGTGTCCAACGCGTCGAGCCGAAACCACCCACCGGCGGGTTGACGGTGGAGGCTGTCGGTCAGAGCGTCTGTTTGCTCATGCCGGATGATACGATTCTGGTGGACGAGGCCATAACGGCAACGGGCCAGTTGTTCGCTGAAACGACCCATTCAGCACGTCACGACTATATCCTTGCCACCAGCGGTGGTGCTATCGGCAACGGCCTGCCGGTGGCGCTGGGCGCCTCGATCGCCTGCCCGGACCGCAAGGTCGTCTTGCTGCAGGGCGACGGCAGCGCCATGTACACCAATCAGGCGCTCTGGAGCATGGCGCGCGAGAGCTGCGACGTCACGGTGGTGCTTCTCAAAAACGACAGCTATGGCGTGCTCAACCTTGAACTTGCGCGCGTTCGCGAGGGGGAGCCGACGGATAAGATGCTGTCGATGTTGAAGATAGACCGGCCGTCCATAGACTGGGTTCGGCTGGCCGAGTCAATGGGCGTGTCCGCGGTCAGTGCCAAGACAGCCGAAGAATTCCACACCCATCTGGAAAATGCCATGCACGAGAAGGGCCCGAAGCTGATCGAGGCCGAGATGGTCCAGGATCTTCAGCCCGCGGTTGACCTGATACGGAAAAAAAGGAGATAGAAAGATGAATTTTGGGGTAATCGATCTGTTCATGATCCTTTTTATCACCCTGGGACCGCTCAAGTCGTCTATTGTGTACGTTACGCTGACGGCTGAGGCCGATGCCGGCTTCAGGCGCCGCGTGGCCATAAAGACTGTGGCGACATCGACCAGCGTTGCACTCCTGTTTGTTGTTGCGGGTGAATTTCTGCTGAATGCGTTTCACGTGTCGTATCCTGCATTAAAGATTGCCGGTGGTCTGATTCTGCTCCTATATGCCCTCGAGATGGTGATGGGCAGCAAGTCAAAAGAAGACGACAACACCGGCGCGGCCGCATCGACCGACATCGGCGTTTATCCGCTGGCCATGCCGCTGATGGCCACACCCCAGGGCCTGGTTGCGATTGCTACCGTAACCGCAGCAACGCCAGGCACTCAGGAAGTGCTGCTGGTTATTGGGCTGATACTCGCCATCATGGCCTTCAACTTTATTTTTTTGCTCGGCGCCCATCGCATCCTCAGCCTGATCGGGGCATCGGCGCTCAATGTGGTGGCGCGCATCGTGGGATTGCTGCTGGTGGCGCTGGCGGTTCAGTTGATGATATGGGGCCTTACCGATCTCGGGGTACTGGAGAAACTTCCAGCAGTGGGCTAACCCGGCATCGATAACGGCGGTCAGCAGATGCTGTATTCGCGCATGGAGCAGCCGGATTTATATGGCAATAACCAAAGGCGACCTGTAAGCCAAGATTGCTTTATTGACAGACGACTCGCAGCGGCATGACAGGACGCTTGTCTCCCGTCAAAGGAGAACACGAAAAATGAAAATAAGACTCCTAATCATCATCACCCTCTTTATTACCCTCTTTGGCGCAAATCTGGCCTCACGCGCCTGGGCCGGCGGAATCTGGCTCTACGAAATGGGCACGCCCGATTTGGGGACAGCCGGGGCCGGAATGGCGGCGCTGGCCTCGGACGCTTCCACGGCCGGCAGAAACCCGGCCGGCATGACCCGTCTGGATCGTTCGCAATTGCTGACGGCTGCGCAAGGGCTTTATATCGATTTTAGATTTGACACCGATCAGTCCGGATTCGGTGGCGGTGACGGCGGCCAGGCCGGAGGCTTTCTCCCGGGAGGCAGCCTGCATTACGTTCATCGGGTCACGCCGGATTTCAGGCTGGGAGTCACCGCCGGTTCCTACTTTGGCTTTGGTCTTGACTACGGCGACAACTGGGCCGGCCGCTACTATAGCACCAAATCGGAGTTTTTGACCTTCGGTGTCAACCCGGCGGCAGCCTACCGGTTCAACGACTGGCTGTCGGCGGGGGCGGGTTTCAGTGTGGTGTATGCCGACCTCGACCAGGAGGCGGCCGTCAACAACAGCGCCGTTCCAGGACAGGCAGGGTTGGCTGACGGCAAGCTCAAAATGGACGACGACGATGTGGGATACGGCTACAATCTGGGGTTGCTGCTCACGCCGCGAGACGGCACCCGGTTCGGCCTGACCTATCGTTCTAAAGTGGATTTGGAATTCAAGGATGCCGTATCTTTAAACAACATCGGTCCGGTCCTCGAGGGACTGCTCAATTTATCCGGATTGGCCGGCAGCAAGGTAAACATCGATGTAACCATCCCCCAGAATGTGATGTTCAGCGCCTATCACCAACTGACCGACAGCTGGGCGATTATGGGCAATATCGGTTGGCAAGACTGGAGCGATTTCGGCAAACAGGACTTTACGCTGCGTTCGAGTACATCGACCAAAGCCACTTTGGACCGCGATTTCGACGACACCTGGCACTTCGCCCTGGGCGCCCAGTACCGGTTTGCCGAACACTGGCTGTGGTCGGTGGGGGCGGCCTACGACACCTCGGCCGTCGATGACGACGACCGCACCCCGGATTTGCCGGTGGACCGGCAGATACGTGTCGGCACCGGAATTCAATACGACTGGACTGAGGCCATCACCGTTGGTGCCGCCTACGAGTATTTTGATAACGGCCAGGCCAAGATCGACCAGGCGGGCGGCGCCCTGCAGGGCCCCCTCAAGGGTGACTTCGACCCCGCTGCGAGCCACTTTATGGCGCTCAATCTCATCTGGCGATTTTAGATTAAGGGCGGTCCACCACTACGAAGTGTTCGGGCATACAAAAACAACCTGGAATGTATCATTCCGATTGGCAAATGAAAAAGGAGAAATAGTCATGAAATTACCAACAGTAGCAGAATATCTTGTGGACCGGCTCGCCGACCTGGGTGTCACGGAATTTTTCGGTGTCCCCGGTGACTTTAATTTTAACATCTGCACGGCCATCGAGGCCTCGGACAAGGCCCGCTGGATCGGCTGCTGCAATGAGTTGAATGCCGGCTATGCCGCCGACGGCTACGCCCGCGTCAAGGGTGCCGGTGCGGTCGTCACCACTTTCGGCGTCGGTGAACTCTCGGCCATCAATGCCGTCGCCGGCGCCTACGCCGAGCGCGTGCCCCTGTTCAAGATCGTCGGCTCTCCGGCCACATCGCTCCAGAAAGGGCAGGCACTTATTCACCATACTCTAGGCAACGGCGATTTCGGCGTTTTCGAGAACATGTACGCAGCGATCACGGCGACCCACACCCGGCTCACGGCCCAGAACGCCGCGGTTGAAATCGAGCGGGCGATCGGCATTGCCATGACCGAGAAACGGCCTGTCTATATCAATATCCCGGCGGATGTCTGCAACCATTCGATCGCCGGATACGTGCCCTTATATGGCCGGCCCGCACCCGAGCCGCTGGCTATCCGCGAAGCCGTTGCGGAAATCAAGCAGCTCCTGGACAGAGCCGTTCGGCCGGTGATCGTCGCCGACGCCAAGGTGATGCGTTTCGGCCTTCAGGAAGAGTTGCAGGCCTTCATTGAGAGATCAAACTTGCCCGCGACCACCCTGGTCATGGGCAAGGGTGTCATCGACGGGCAGCATCCTAATTTCATCGGCACCTACAACGGCAAGCTGATCAACCCCGAAACCAGCCGCATCGTCGAAAATGCGGACCTGCTGATCGCCTTCGGGTGTCTGCTGACCGACACCAACAGCGCCGCCTTCACCGTCAAGTATGATCCGAGCAGAACCGTCAGCATCCATGAAGACCATGTCAAGGTGCGCCGGGCTCGCTATGAGAATGTCCCCATGAAGGATCTGCTGGCGTCGCTGACCGCGGCGGTCGAACCCTCGACACGGCCGATCCCCAAGGCAGGCCCTGCGGATGGGGTGCCCCCGGGTGACCCGTCGGCAAAGCTATTTGTCGATCACATCTATGGGCGGATGCAGACTTTTTTGAAATCCGGTGACATCATGGTGGCGGAGACAGGTTCGACGATGGAAGGACTTCAGGACATCCGCCTGCCCAGCGGCGTCGAATTCCACAATCAGGGCCTGTGGATGTCTATCGGATACGCCACCCCGGCGGCCTTTGGCGCGGCCCTGGCGGCGCCCGACCGGCGGGTGGTGCTCATGACGGGCGACGGCTCCCACCAGCTCACGGCCCAGGAAATCAGCAGCATGCTGCGCTACGGAATCAAGCCGATCATTATCCTGCTGAACAATGACGGATACATGATCGAACGCTACCTGTGCGAGGAACCCATGGACACGTTCAACGACATCGCGCCGTGGAACTATGCCAAGCTACCCGAAGCCTTCGGGGCCACGGATGCGTTTGTGGCGCAGGCGCGAACCGTGGGCGAGTTCGACAAAGCCCTCGAGGATGCGGCCGCATCCAACAAATTCGCCTACATCGAAGCGTTTACCGACATTATGGACGCACCGAAGGTGATGCGGGATATCCGTAACCATCGCCAGACATTTTACGGCGAAAAAGGTTCCGAGGAGACAGGCAAGCTCGGCCGCCCGGGGACGCCTTCTGCGGTAGCGGCATGTCCGGGCTGACAAAGGACGGAAGACAGAGAACAGAAAACAGAAAGAAGAAAAAAGGAGTAGATGACCATGTACACCAGCCCATATAAAAAAACAAAGATACAACTCGACGACGCCCAACAGGACATGCTGGCCGGAAAGGAAGGCGAGGTCGTCGCCATGTGTTTAAAGACCATGATCGACGTCGGCGAGACCATGGGCGCCACCCAGATGGTGCCGATCAGCTTTGGGCACATCACCGGCACCTTCGCCATGTCGTCCTTTCACGGCTATTACGAGCTGCTCGACCGGTTGGTGGATGCGGGCTGCAAGGTGAAGGTCCCCACGACCTGCAACCCCCACGCCGGGCGTGAGTTCTCGTTTGAGAACCGCTCGTTTTTTAGGCCCCAGATCCATCACGAAGAGTGCCTGCGCAAGCTGGGCGTCATCCAGAACTATTCGTGCGTCGCTTACTACGACGAGAACACCCCGCCGCTGGGCGCCATCGGCGGCTGCGGCGAGTCCTCGGTGGTCGTATACATGAACTCCATGCTCGGCGCCCGCACCAATATCTGGGGGGTTTTGACCGACTTTTACCAGTCGATCAGCGGCTACACACCCCTGTTTGGCCTGCTGCTCGACGAGAACCGCGTGGGTCAGGTGCTTTTTGACGTCAGCGGGCTGAAGGACCCGGATCCGGACGCCCTGGGTCTTTACATCGGCTTCAAGGCGGTGGATCGCCTGCCGGTCGTGACCCACTACCCGTTCGACAAGTGGCAGATGAAGCACCTGCTGTCGGCGGCCAATTCCTCCGGTGCTGCCCGGCTCGTGCACGTTGAGGGTGTGACGCCCGAGGCGCCGGATCTCAAGACGGCCTTAGGCGGCAAGGAACCGCAGGAGACCTTCAAGGTTAGCCAGGCGGATCTCGATGCGATGCGGGCGGCCAAGGACGTGCAGGACAAAACGGACGTGGTGGTCTTCGGCTGCCCCCAGATGACCTTCCACGAGGCCTTGCAGCTTGCCCCCGCCTTTATCGGCAAGGAAGTCAAGAAGCGCACCCTCTTCAGCATGGTGCCGCTGGATCTGGAGCGGTTTAAGGCCTACGACGAATACAGGGAGCTTCAGTTGGCCGGGGTGGAATTCGTGCCGGCCTGTCCGCTCACGTATCTCACCATCCGCAACGACGGGTTGAAGAATGTGCTTACCGACAGCGCCAAGCTGCATTACTACCTGGCCGGCGCCCAGTTCGGCACCACGCAAGACTGTCTCAGGATTGCCGGTGTATAGCGCGACGGCCCTTGAAACGACACACGCCGGGGACAGCCCGGAATGGAGGTAGAAATGGATAAAAAAAAGACTGAAATAATCGGAAAAGGCGGCGTACTGGTTGCCGGACACATTAAGGCGCCGGTGTTGATTTCGGACAAGGGTTTCAACGGCGTGGCCGCCTGGACCAAGCCGGATAACTTCAAACCGGGCGGGGCTGCCATATGCCTGGACTGGCAGCACCCCTGGAACGGCACCGACCTGGCCGGCAAGATCCTCGCGTTTCCAACCGAGGTCGGCTCGACCCATGCCCCGCTGCCCTGGATCGACCTGGTCAAAAACCAGAACGGTCCTGCCGGGGTCATCGTGGCCCGCCCTGACCCGCTGCTGGCCATCGGTATTTTCATTTCCAGGGAATGGTACGGCCCCTCGATTCCGCTGATCGAGTTTCCCACCGACGAGCTGGCCAAGTTCGTCAAGGATGGCGACACGATCGAGATTCTCGAGGATGGGACTATTCAGAGGGCGTAGGAGGATTCAGTTGTTCCGCCTCAGGCGGACCGCTGGTCGCGTGCGATAAGTCTGATCGAAAAAAGATACTGATGAACATCGAATTTAAACATATTAAGCTAGGATTGGCAATTTTAGTCTGTCAATCATTCAAATAGGAGGTATATCATGCAGCTTTTCACAGTTCCCCAGCTGCCCATGGAAGGCCCGAAG
>Ga0316192_10003618_pt1 | contig 11267 bp, 11 predicted proteins | sample MerIslwburrow_MG_FD_204931 | JGI IMG/M metagenome (GOLD analysis project Ga0316192, IMG submission 204931) | Coastal sediment microbial communities from Maine, United States - Merrow Island worm burrow | ecosystem: Environmental > Aquatic > Marine > Coastal > Sediment | place: USA: Maine...
GAGAGCAACAACTAACCGCAACGATAACGATAACGATAACAAATAACGGAGTACTTATTATGACCATAGAATTAACCATGCTGCTATACAGCGTAGGCCTGTTGATGCTGGTCTTGCTGATTCAGGCTACTGCCGGGATTCTGGCCAATGGCCTGTTGGCCCAGGCCGGTTCCAGGGATGAGCTGCCGGAAAAGCAGGTGTTTCACGCCCGCGTCACCCGCTTGCGTGATAACTCGATAGAGAACCTGCTGATGTTTGCGCCGGTGGTGCTGGTAGCCAATGTGGCGGGCGTATCAAATGATATGACGGTGCTTGGTGCCCAGTTGTTCTTCTATGCAAGGGTGGTGCACGCGGTGGTCTATCTTGCCGGCGTGCCCCTGATTCGGCCTGTGCCTTTCGCAGTTGCGTGGGTGGGCATCATCATGATTGCGCGTCAGTTGCTCGTGTAGAGGCTGTTCATTTCTCGTAATCGTTAACCAGTCTATTTGTAATCCTTCCCGACCCCCCGGAGTCGGGGGCTTTAATATGGAGCGAAGAACCAATGAAAACCAGAATTACTGAGATGCTGGGCATCGAAACCCCGATTATTTGTGGCGGAATGATGCGCGTGGGAACCGCCGAACTGGCAGCCGCGGCGTCCAATGCCGGCGCGCTGGGGGTGATGACTGCGCTCACCCAGCCTACGCTTGAGGGACTGGAGGCTGAGATCGAAAAGTGCCGTTCCCTCACTGACAAGCCCTTCGCTGTCAACCTGACGGTGGGTGTGGTGGCCACGGAGATCAACTACGATGATTATGTCGACGTGATTTGCCGCAGCGGCGTAAAAATTGTGGAGACGGCGGGGCGCAGCCCTGAGCCTTTCATGGACGCGTTTAAGGCCCACGGTATCAAGGTCATACACAAGTGCGTGGCTGTGCGCCATGCGCTGAAGTCAGAGCGCATCGGTGTTGATGTGGTCAGCATCGACGGCTTTGAATGTGCGGGGCACCCGGGTGAAGCCGATGTCGGTGGTCTGGTACTGTTCCCGGCGGCGGCCCAGGCCTTGAAAATACCGGTCGTCGCATCCGGTGGTATCGCCGATGCCCGGGGACTGGTCGCCGCCCTGGCTCTAGGTGCCGAGGGCATCAATATGGGTAGCCGTTTCATGGTGACCCAGGAAGCGCCCATCCATGAAGGCATCAAACAGAAAATCGTGGAGATGGACGAAACCCAGACCCGGTTGATTTTCCGCAGCTACCGCAATACGGCCCGCGTGTACAAAAACAGTATTGCCGACCAGGTGGCAGAAATTGAGGCAGCCGGTGGCGACTTCGGCCAGGTGCACCACCTGGTGTCCGGCCAGAACCAGGAAAAAGCCTGGTCTACCGGTGATATCGAGGCGGGCATGGTAACGGTGGGTATGTGCGGTGGCCTGATCAACGATATCCCTACGTGTAAGGAACTTATCCACAATATCATGAGTGAGGCGGATCAGATTATTAATGAGCGCTTTGCGGCAATGACTGCCGGATAAATGGCCCGGTAGCGGGAGCCCGGTAACAGTCTATGCGTTGTTGCCGGAACCCGCGCGCGGCTACTTTTTCCTGCTGGGACGCGTTGTAGGCTTCTTCCCGGCCGCACTCTTAGGCTTGACTCTCGCCTTCGCCTTCGCCTTCGCCTTCGCCTTCGCCTTCGCCTTGGTTTTGACTTTTGCCTTTGCCTTTGCCTTTGCCTTTGCCTTTGCCTTAGGTTTGGCTTTAGGTTTGGCTTTAGGTTTAGGTTTGGGTTTGGGTTTGGCCTTACCTGTCGCAGCAACCTTCGCCTTGGGTGCCACTTTAGCTCTTGGTTTTGCCTTTGTTTTCGCTTTTGCGGAGCGCCTGGGCGCTGCCGTCTTCCTGGCGGATGTCAGTCCCGCCGCGTCCTCCAATTCCGTCAATGCATCCTCCATGTAGTCGATAATGCGCTGTGCCTGGGGAATACTGCGGCGGCAGGCCATGATGCCGAAATCCACATTCTGGTCGTAGGAGACCAGGGTGATATTGAGTGCAACACCTTCCGTCACAATCGAGGCCGGGTAGCTGCCGTCCAGTCGGGCACCATTCCAGTACATGGTTTCGCGTATACCCGGCACGTTGGAGATGACGGTGTTGAACGGGGGTAGCCGGCTGGCCAGGCCCAGCGGCATCAGCAGCATGCCGGGGACCTGCATCAGCAGGCTGATGGCCTGTACCTCCGCCGCCGACATGCCCTTGTAAAATGCCTTGCCTGCGCGCATCGACGCCTGTATCGCGGCAAAACGTTGCGCCGGGTCTGCGATATTGGTGGCCAGGTCGGCGCTGATGGCAGCCACCGCATTTGATGAATCGATATCACCTTCCTCGCGCAGTGAGACGGGCACCATGGCCTTGAGTGATTCATCGGGCAGTTCGGTGTGATTCTGCAGGTAGGTTCGCAGTGCACCGGCGCACATGGCCAGCACAGCGTCATTGAAAGTGCCGTCGAACGCTTTGCCTACCGCATGTATGCGGGCAAAAGGCCAGGTTTGTGCGACAAAGCGGCGCGCGCCGTCTATAGACGTATTGATCGAACTGCGCGGCACTTTGAGGAAAGGCAGTGCCAGGGCATCGTCGTTGCCCGCCCAGGCGTTGGCAAACCGCTTTACTGCGCTGAACAGGTTGGCACCGCTGTCGAATCGGGCTTTGAGTACCTCTGCGACATTGCGAATTTCCCGGTCACTGAGCCCTCTGCGGGGCCTTTCGCCCAGGGTTGCGCGGTAACGTTCCCAGGATGCGGTCGAGAGTGGCGAGTCCTGCAGGCGCGCGTCTGGACTATTCGATAGCATGCTGCGGCTCAAGTGGATTGAGCGAGCGCCATCTACAGCTGCGTGGTGGGTCTTGGTGTATACCGCGAATTGCCGGTTCTGCAAGCCCTCGATCAGGTGCATTTCCCACAGCGGGCGCTTGCGATCCAGCAGGGTGCTGTGCAGGCGCGAGACCAGGTTGAACAGTTCCCGGTAACGACCTGGCCCGGGCAGTGCCGAGTGACGTATGTGATAGTCGATATCCATGGCGGGATCGGCTTCCCAGTGCACGTTTCCCAGCAAGCCCAGTGGGCCCATTTTCAGGCGGTCGCCAAAGGGGGGCTGTAGAGTATCTGTATCGCGCATGATGCCGGCGATATTATTTAGGAAGGTTTGCGCATCCGCACCGTCCGGCAGGGTATAAAGAGCGACTCCACCGACGTGCATGGGTTGCTCACGGCTTTCTGCGAGGAGAAAACCGGTATCCAGAAAGTTGAGCTTTTTCATAGTACTGGGCCTTGTGGCAGTGTTAGCGATGGGTCAGTCGCTATCTATGTTAATCCGGGGAATGAAAATGTCACTGACAATGATAGCCTATGACCATCCACTTTACGTTGGCTGATTGCACCTGGGTTTTAGCTGATCAAAGCTGGCCGGGGCCGTTGCCAGACATACCGTATTTAGAAACAGTGGGGGTAGTGCTCCCAGTAGTACTGCTCATCGCTGCTCTTCCAGTCACGGTAGATAGAGGCCCAGTCCAGGCCTGGAATTCGCCAGCCGTGATGGGGCTCCAGATTGGTGGAGAAAACCGGCGCGCCGTAGTCGCAAAAGCGGGTGTCAACGCTAAGCCGTACTTTGGACTCTGAGGTATTGGGTTCGGCCTTGTGCACCGTGGCGGAATTGAAAATCAGCACATCGCCCTTGTCGAAATCTGATACGTGCCACAGGGTTTCATGTTCATATATTTCGCACTGCACACCGCCCACGCCCTGCGCCTCCAGGACCTTTCTCACGCCGCCCTTGTGAGAGCCGGGCAGCACCTTGACCCTGCCCATGCTTGAGTCCACATCGTGTAAGGCCACCCAGATGCCCGCCATGGTGGGCCCTGCGTGGTGGGAATAGGCGTCCTGGTGTGGTGGGGTTTCATATCCCAGCATTCTCGGGGTGGCTATGCGGGCCATCTTGATCGGATATACCCAGGCCTGCTTGCCGGCCAGTCGCGACATCATCTGCAGCATGTGGGGCTGGTGGAAAAAACGGTGAAAGGATTCCAGTCGCTGTACCCTGGGGTACACTTCGTCCCATAGGGGGTCGGTCTCGTAAAAGGGCTTTCCTGCCAGGATGGGCTTGCCCAGGCTGTCATCGAATCCGATATGGGGTGACAGTACCCGGAGCAGGTCATCGCGCAGGTGATCACAGTACTGGGCCGCGACAGCGCCTTTAAGCAGCAGGTAGCCGTCACGGTCCAAGCTGGCGCGCAGGGCGGCGTCATTCTCTGCCAGCGTGGAAACATGGAAGTCGGCAGTCTGGCTCAAGTGGGGATCCCGACAGATAGCTCAAGCGGTGCAATAGTCAAATCAACAATCACACAAGATAGAGCGCGGCATATCTTCACTGCGAACGATTAGTCCAGGTCGCTGGCGTCATGACGCTCAGCCAGCTGGTTCTCTTCTTCGCCCCATACCCGATTGACCCGGCGGCCGCGTTTTACCGCGGGACGATCGCGTATGTCCTCCATCCAGCGCTGCACGTTGGTATAGGATTGCACGTCGAGGAATTCGCCGCCGTCGTAGAGCTTGCCTGCCACCAGCGCGCCATACCAGGCGTGGTTGGCTATGTCTGCGATATTGTATTCATCGCCGCACAGGTAGCGGCGCGAGGCCAGGTTCTGGTCCAGCACGTCCAGTTGGCGCTTTACTTCCATGGTATAGCGATTGATGGGGTACTCGTATTTTTCAGGTGCATAGGCGTAGAAATGGCCGAATCCGCCGCCCAGGTAGGGCACGCTGCCCATCTGCCAGAATAACCAGGACATGCACTCGGCTCTCTGGGCGGGTTCCGTGGGAAGAAAGGCACCGAACTTTTCCGCCAGGTAGACCAGGATGGCTCCCGATTCGAAAACACGGATGGGTGGGTTGGTGCTGCGGTCCAGCAGGGCGGGGATCTTGGAGTTCGGGTTTATCTCCACAAAGCCACTGCCGAATTGGTCGCCTTCACCAATATTGATTAACCAGGCATCGTACTCGGCCTCACTTTTGCCCAGGGCCAGCAGCTCTTCCAGCAACACCGTGACCTTGACCCCGTTCGGGGTGGCCAGGGAGTACAACTGCAGCGGGTGCTTGCCAACAGGCAGTTCTTTTTCATGGGTAGCCCCCGCCACGGGACGGTTGATGTTGGCGAACTTGCCGCCGCTGTCTTGGTCCCATGTCCAGACTTTGGGCGGTGTGTATGTCGCAGTATCACTCATGGTAAGCTCTTCCGGCTGAATCATTTGGGGCGATAGTATACAAGATAATTCGCCAGATCTGCCCGAAAAAACTTTGTGAGAGCGCCGGGGAGTCGGCGTCAACTCCCTCGACAGGAATGAACTGAATGCAATATGAATTGAACGACAACATCGCCACCCTGACCTTCGATGATGGCAAAGCCAACGTGGTAGGCCTGACTTTTCTCGACGAAATTACTGTCTTGCTCGATCGTGCAGAACAGGAGAAGCCTGGCGCACTTATCCTCAAAGGGCGTGAAGGTATGTTCTCTGGTGGATTTGACCTGGGCGAATTCAAGAAGGGCCCGGAGCAGGGGATCGCCATGGTCGGGCGCGGTTTCGAACTCCTGGTGCGCCTGTACAGCTTTCCACTGCCGCTGGTGGCGGCCTGCACGGGACATGGCATCGCCATGGGTGCGTTTATTATCATGGCGTGTGACAGCCGTGTTGCCACACGGGGAGACTTCAAAATGAGTCTGCCGGAAACCGCGATTGGCATGGAACTGCCGCCCGTTCTTCTGGAGTTGGCCGCCTCCAGAATTTCCCGAAGGCACATGACCAGGGTGGCCCTGCAGTCTGAGGTTTATAACCCTGAAGCTGCGGTAGATGCCGGATTTATCGACGAGGTTGTCGACGCCCATGAGCTGGATGCGCGTACCGTGGCCATTGCCCAGCAGCTGTCCCAGCTGCCACAGGCGCAGTATGCGGCCAATAAACTGTCGGTCCGTGCCCATACCCTGCAAGCCATGCGCGACAGTATAGAGCAGCTGGCAAGTCGCTGAAGTCCACTGCTGGTCCGGGTGATCGTTCTCCATCCCGCGGGCAGCGAAAATGCCACCTTGTACTGGCAAAGGGCTACCTGTCCACGGGCTGGAACTCATCCATAGCAGGACAAAACAGGTGCAGTCAGGATTTAGCTCTATACTGTACTTGAGTTGTTTTGTTAGTCTGCCGTGCCGTGTCACGGTTAATAAATAAAAGGACGAGCATATGGTTACCAAAATGCAGGCGGGTCTTTGCGCCGCGCTGTTCATTTCCGTTAATGCACTGGCGGCTGTTTCACCGGAAGAGGCCGCCAGGCTGGGCAAGGATCTCACTCCGTTGGGGGCTGAGCGCGCCGGTAATGCCGATGGCAGTATTCCCGAGTGGAATCCGGCGAACCTGGTTATTCCAGCAAACTTTGTCCCGGATTCGGATAACTACGTTAATCCCTACGCTGACGAGAAGGCACTGTATACGGTTGATGGAAGTAATTGGCAGGACTACGCAGACATTCTCACAGAAGGCACCAAGGGCATGTTTGAGAAGTTTGGTGCTGACGGGTTCGCAGTCAACGTCTATCCCAGCAAACGCACTGCCGAGGCCCCTGATTGGGTTTATAGCAATGTGAAGAAAAATGCGACCACAGCAACACTGGTCGCGGATGGGCAGAAGGTCGAAGGCAATCTCCCCGGGACACCGTTCCCGATCCCGCAATCCGGTCTGGAGGTGTTGTGGAATCACATGGTGCGCTACGCGGAGCCGTTTTCGCAGACCTACGATGTCTATTACGTTGGTTCCAACGGCAAGGCGATTCTGTCTACCACGGCGGATTCGATGGCGATATACCCCGCATTTGAAACCCCCGATGAAGAAGTGGGTGACAAGCCTTGGGCCAAGCTGCGCATCAATTACAAGGCGCCTGCCCGCCGTGCCGGTGAAATTCTACTGGTGCACGAACCGGGTGCAAATTACACCAGTGGCAAAGGTCGCAAGGCCTGGCAATACCTCGTTGGCCAGCGCAGGGTTCGCCTGGCACCTGCAGTGGCGTTTGATACGCCCAACCCGGCCGTGGCGGGTACATCTACCTACGATGACGCGGGGATATGGAATGGCTCCCCGGAGCGCTTTGACTGGAAATTGCTTGGCAAGAAAGAGATGCTCGTTCCTTATTCAAACTACACCTTTTTGTTCGAGAAGCCGGTGGAGGATCTTCTGGGAGAGAAGTTCCTGTCGCCGGAGTTCACCCGCTGGGAAAAGCATCGTGTCTGGGTAGTGGAGGGGACTCTCAAGGAGGGTATGCGGCACCTCTATGGCAAGCGCCGCTTTTACTTTGATGAAGATTCCTGGGTGGCCACGGCCGGGGACACTTTCGATGGTAAGGGTAATCTGTGGCGTGTCCAGTTTAACTATAGTGCCAGGCTCTATGACCGCAAGACCGGTGCCGGCGCCACCGGATCGTATGACCTGCTACAAAATGTGTACAACCTGAATGGGAAGCCCATCCCCGGGAAATTCAGAAACGGGGTTACCCAGGGTGACAATTATTTCTCATCCAAGGGGCTGGCGCGGGGAGGGGTGCGCTAGGTAAATCAAAGGAGCAGTATCATGACCGATAGCAGCACTGTGAGCACACTGGAAGTGCGCAAGGATAATTGGGGTCAGACCCGGTTGGTCAACGAGGCCCTGGAGGTCGCGCTCGCTGAGCATGAAGTATTGTTGCAGGTGGACCGACAGGCACTTACGGCCAACAATATTTCCTATGCCGCCTCGGGTGATGCCCTGGGGTACTGGGGATTTTTCCCGACGGAGCAAGGCTGGGGGCGAATTCCCGCCATGGGCTGGGCGCAGGTGATTGCCTCGGCCCATCCTGAAATTTCCGTGGGCGAGCGAGTATGGGGCTTTTTTCCCTTGAGCACTCACCTGAAAATTCACGCCGATAAGGTGAGCCCTGCCAGGTTCCACGATATCTCCGCGCACAGGGCCGAGTATGCCCCGGTATATGCACAGTTCGATCGCGCAGCTGCCAATCCCATCTACGAGGAGGCGCGGGAAGATCAGGACAGCCTGTTGCGGGGCTTGTTTATGACCTCCTGGCTGGTAGAGGACTTCATGGATGTCAACGATGCATTTGGTGCCCAGGCATGCCTCATTACCAGCGCATCAAGCAAAACCAGTATCGCCCTGGGCCACTGCGTGCGGCAGCGCGGTAAACTGACCAGCATTGGGATTACCTCGGCGGGCAATGTCGCTTTCTGTGAAAGTCTGGGCTGTTATGATCGGGTGGTGACCTATGAGGCAATAGCGGGGCTGGATGCAACGCACCCCGTGGTGATGGTCGATATGGCCGGCAGCGCGCAGGTGTTGAGCGATGCGCATCATCATTTTGGCGACAATATGAAGTACTCATGCCGGGTTGGCGCTACCCATTACGATGAAATGGGCGCGGTGGATGGACTGCCTGGCGCCACGCCTGAATTTTTCTTCGCGCCGGGGCATATCCAGACGCGTAGCGCGGAACTGGGTGCTACTCAGTTGATGATGCTTCTGGGCGGCGCCTATGTCGGCTTTCGCCAGTACTGCGACAGCTGGCTGCAGGTACAACGCACCTATGGACCGGATGCGGTGACTGACGTCTACCAGGCTGTGCTGGCGGGAAAAACCGATCCTGCCAGCGGCCAGATTATCTCGATGTGGGATGAGGGCGTAGCCTGCTAGTTTTTTCAGCAACATATTCGTCAGTAATACACGCGTTAAACTACACCGAAACCAATCGACAGAGGATCCACCATGGCAACATCACTTTATGATATGAGCATACCGTCTTACCTGCAGGAACTGGGTGCGGCCAGCGGCTTTATGCGCAAGGGCGCGGAACATTGTGCGGAACATGGACTGGATCCCGGTGAGCTGGTTGAGGCCAGCCTGCGAGAGGACATGCTGCCTTTTCGCTTCCAGGCGATTTCCATTTGTCATCACTCCCTGGGGGCAATACGCGGCATTCAGGAAGGGGTGTTCACACCACCGCCTGCCATGCCCGACCTGGACTACGCCGGGCTGCAGTCCCTGGTGGACGATGCTATTACACAGTTGCAGGCGATATCACCTGAAGAAGTAGATGCGCTGGCGGGTAAGGCGCTGGTGTTCAAGCTCGGCAAAACTGAAATGCCCTTTGTAGCGGAAGATTTTGTGCTGTCTTTCTCGCTGCCCAACTTCTATTTTCACGCCACCACCGCATACGGGATATTGCGTATGCTGGGGGTGAAGCTCGGCAAGATGGATTACCTTGGCCAGATGCGGATGGGTAGTTGAACCGGCCTGCGTGGTATGGACTCACGGGGATACTGCTGTGCTTCCCCTGACGTGAATGGATAGGGACCAGGACCGTGGATAGACTGTCTGGTAAGAATATTCTGGTTTGCGGTGGTGCCACCGGAATCGGAGCGGAGGCCGCGCGCAGGTTGTCGGGTGAAGGTGCCAGAGTCGGTGTCGGTGATTGCAATATCGATGCAGCCAATGCCCTGGCGCAAGAGCTCAACGCGAATGGCGAGCACGCCGCCGCCTGGTATTACGACCAGGCAGATGAGGCCTCCATTAATGCCTTGCTGGAAACCGCACTGGCACATTTCGACGGCCTCGATGGCGTCTTTGCCAATGCCGCCGACATGGGGGTATTGCTCGAAGACGGCGACATCCTCAGCAACGATGCAGGCATTTGGCAGCGCACCCTGTCCGTCAATGTCACCGGGACGGCATTGCTACTGCGCGCGGCCCTGCCTCACCTGCTGCAGCGCGGTGGTGGTTCACTGGTACTGACATCCTCTTCGGCCTCGACTATTGGCGAAGCGGAGCGACCGGCCTATGCGGTGAGCAAGGCCGGTATCAATGCCTTGTGCCGGCATGTGGCGTCGAAATGGGGTAAGCAGGGCATACGCTGTAATGCCATCGCGCCTGGCCTGGTCATTACCGAGCAGTTAGAGCAAAACCTGCCCCAGGAATTTCTTGATAAGCTGTTGCGTTCATCGCCCAGTGCGCGTCATGGAGTGCCCGCGGATATTGCCGCTGCTGTAGCTTTCCTGATGTCGGATGACGGCGCCTGGGTCAACGGCCAGACCTGGCATGTTAACGGCGGTGCAACTTATTCCAATTAAGGAGTGACTGTGAATTTACTACAAGGGCGGGTCGCACTGGTTACCGGCGCCAGTCGCGGCATAGGGCGCGCTATAGCGCTGAGATTCGCCGCTGAAGGTGCAGCGGTGGTGGTGTGTGCGTCGCGCCTTGGTCAACACGGTGACCTGCAGGGCACCCTGGAGGATACCGTTGCCCGGATCGCGGCGCAGGGCGGTAGCGCAGCCGCAGTTGCCTGTGATCTGTCCGATGCAGAGCAACGCGCCACCCTCATAGAACGTGCAGCGAAGCATTTCGGCGCTGTCGATATCCTGGTGAACAACGCCGCGCGCGGCGATTTTGCCATGCCCAGCATGGCGTCTACCGAAGCGCGCGATGCCATGTACGATATGAATGTAAACGTTCCCGTAGAGCTGTTACAGCAGGCGCTACCTGGAATGCGAGACGCAGGCAGTGGCTGGTGCCTCAATATCAGCAGCCGCACTGCGGAGCAGGGCGAGCCTCCCTATCCGGATTCGAAGATGGCCGCCCATGTGATTGGTCCCTATGGCGCGACCAAGGCTGCGCTGAATCGCTATACCCAGGCGCTGGCCCATGAATTGGCCGACGAGAAGATTTATGTCAATGCCCTGGCGCCCAGCTATATCGTGTTGACCAGTGTCTCGCAGCAGGTGCGCGACATCGCCAGGCGTCGTCCGGATATGGTGGAGCCGGTAGAGATGATGGCCGAAGCGGCACTGACTCTCTGCAGTGGAACGCATGTGGGGCAGGTGGTGTACAGCCGCAATATCGTACACGCCACTGGAGGCATGTTGCACAGCCTCGATGGCAGCCAGGTTATAGGCGATGCGTTTACCCTGGGTGAGCTGACGGACTGATTTTTTCCGCACCTTGCGCCAGGTAGGCGCGTCGCCAGCTGATATATCCCCACACCGACAACACCGCGTACAGGCCGATGAGTACCGCGTAAATATCCAGGCTGCGGTCGTGGTACAGCCAGATAGATGCCAGGTTGATCAATATCCAGTACACCCAGCCCTCCAGTACCTTGGTCACTTCCATATAGGTGGCCAGGAAGCTGAACGAGGTAGTGAAAGCGTCGAAAAGTGGGCGTTG
>Ga0316192_10003621_pt1 | contig 11264 bp, 12 predicted proteins | sample MerIslwburrow_MG_FD_204931 | JGI IMG/M metagenome (GOLD analysis project Ga0316192, IMG submission 204931) | Coastal sediment microbial communities from Maine, United States - Merrow Island worm burrow | ecosystem: Environmental > Aquatic > Marine > Coastal > Sediment | place: USA: Maine...
TATCCTGCCCATTGGCAGTCTTAAGTGCTGTTGAAGCTGTTTGCGATGTGGCGCTTGGTGCGATCTGCTGATTCATGCCATTTACTGAGCATGCCGTATGCCACACACTATATCGTTATAAATCAGCAACTTACGTTAACCTTTAGTAATGGCACATGGCAATAAATGCCTCCGCCCGGCAATTATTGCCATGTGAACACTCATTCTCAGTGCGGCATTTTATTTCAAGGCGATCTGCTTACAGCGTGCTGATGGCATTCCATATAGAACGTGGCTCAGGCACATTCGGCTGCTTTATTGGCAGCTGTGAGTTTCTCGATCGAGATCCCTTGAGTCAGCAAGAGTTTAACTGCTGGTGAGTTGGTAAATTATTAAAAGAAAAGAGGGATTAAAATGAGTGTTAGCAGACTCTTATTTACGAATCTCAGGCTAGAGCTTCCAGGATTGCAGACGGCTGGTCTCAACGGCGATAATGGCATCTGCAGCTTTTAAGTTGTCAGAATCGGGACACTCTTGTTTTAGCTGATCGCGAAGAAGGTTTAGTGATTGCGCAATTTCATCAGACGGCTGTCCATTTTGCTGAATTTGTTCCAGCGCTTTGTCCAGTACAAGAGCCGCATCCTCAATGAGGTTTAGGGTATTGCTGGTGCTTTTAGGCTCTTCACCAGGATGATTATTCTCTGGCTGTGAATGGATACCATCAAGCCTGGTATGCAAGAGCTCCTGGAAGCTACCGCCTTTCACCTCTGACTTCTTCGCTTTTGCGGTGTTGACCCTGCTGGGGTCAGTACTGCGAATTTTCATGACAACTCCTTCTGGCATTCTGAATGCCTTTTATCGGAAGATCGGACAATGTGCCTTCAGATAGCCAGTATTCTGCTGCATTCATAAGATGTATTGCATGCAATAATCAGGCCAAAATAACATGGTTGTGCCTGCCCGCTTTACTTGATCAGTCCGTGTGCCTGATCCAGGCATCTTTATATCCCAGCCCACTAATTGCTGTAGTTAAATCCGCAAACGCATCAGCTTTCTGTTCAAACCACCCCGTTCGTAATTGATGGAAGGTTTCTCCATGCACTTTCACCGTATGTTTCTCAGCCTGATGACCACGTTTCAGCAAAGCTGCCAGCTCGCGGTCAGCCATTGCTTCATTCTTCAATGACGTCAAAACAATATTCCAGCCTTGACCCTTTTTGAGAGGTACTGGTTTGGCAGCTTCCGGAACAGCTGTTTCCTGCTTTGTAACATCAGCCTTTTCCGTTATTTCAGATATCTTCCTCGCTACCTCAGGCTCATCCGCTTTCGGGTTTGCCGGACTGGCAATCGAATCTTCTAAACGGATTGCGGGAGGTATACTTGCCATGATTGCACTAGCTGCTTTGCTTTGGGCAACCGCATCCGTAACAAGCTGTTTCAGAGCTTCAATCTCTTCTATGTTTTGCCTGATTTGCGTCGCCTGCCGTATAAGTATGGCTTCATTCTTCTGCCCTGAGTTTATAGCATGCTGTACTTTTTCATGCGTCACCTGATCTGCTTCTGCATTCAGGCTGTTATTCATCTGGATTTCTAAATTTTCGATTTGCACCTTTAATGCGGTTATTTTCTGGCTTGTGATCCAACTGGATACAGTGAAACCAGCTGCAGACAAGAGAATTACAGCCATGACAATCCAGGAAATCCCATTGTCGCTGATTTTCCGCTGTGAATTTTCTTGCTCGGAATAAGCAGAGTTATCCAGTGACTCATTCAGAGCCTGCTTCAGTGCACCCTCATCAAAGGCATGACTATTATTTTCACTGTCTGACATTAATCCCCCAAGCCTATTATTCCGATACTATATGCAAGCCAATGAAAGCTCTGGCCTGTGTAGATGTTTGCAGAAATGTGATTGTCTGGCATCCGGTTTTTCAGTATGAACAGTATTTATCGCCTGTAGCGCAAACGTGTACCGCTTTTCACTGACAGCAGGATTTCTTCAGGCGACAGCAGATCCGGAAAATATGTGCCTGCTATCTGTGCACCATGCAGGCTGGCCCCTTCGAGTGAGCAAGTGCGCAGATCCAGTCCTTTTAAATTCGCAGAACGGAAATACGCATTTGAGAAATCTATTCCATCCACATGCAAACTCCGCAGATTGGTGGAACGCAGATTTGCATCCGCCAGAGAAAAATTATCCATATCTGCCAGTATAGCGTTGACTTCTTCAACCCTGTCATCCTGCAGCAGCTTGCATATTTTCTTTTGTAGTGGGTTAGCAGCTTCTTCCATGATCCAACCTTTTAAGCATATAATGGAATAAATTGAGCAAATTTAATGCCAACAAGCCTGCTTTTTCCTGGCCAGCTGGATGTCACCTTCTTTGCTGCGAGCAATTCGACATGGCCCCTCAGGATAAATACATAGTGGTAGACCTCTAAATCATTCGAGCTAGACCTTGCTGAGCCACTCTGCATATTCATCCACCCATTTGATGGAACTGATTTGAATCGACTTCAAGTCTTCGTGGTTCAATCCATTTTCCCCGCATATGCTTTCCACATATTCCCAATTTCCCGTCTCCATCGATTTCACCATATCAAGCAAACGACCATAGTGGCTGCACGGGTCGGTGAGTCCTTCATAGACATCTTGCGGCAATCTGACCTGCCCCAGAGCTTCCTCCATGGGCAGATCAAGAAATGCATCCAGCAGGGAAAAAAGGCCAAGGGTAAAACAGGCTGCTTTCCCCGGCAGTTTCAGAGTGGTTATCGTTTCCTCCAGGATGCGACCTCGCAGCATGGCCACATGAATAAGCTCCTGTGGTTTATCCTTGGCCACCGATGCCATACAAAGTACCGACAACCAGAGCTGGATGTTTTTAAGACCCAGTAAACTTAATGCCTGGCGCACAGTCTTGATCTCACTGCGCATACAAAAAGCTGCAGAATTGATATATTTCAGCAAGCGGTAGGAGAGCCCTACGTCATGCACAATCACCTGTTCCAGATCCTGAATGGCCTCGGCAACCATAACCTCCTGCAGCGCACGAAGTATGGCCAGCTTTGAATCCGGAACCTTCTTGCCACTCACGACATCGGGACGGCAGAAGAAATAGCCTTGGAAATAGTCAAAACCCAGACTTTTCGTTAGCTCTAATTCTTCCTTGGTTTCCACCTTTTCCGCCAGCAATTTTGCAGGGTATTTGCGCAGCGGCTCCACCTCAGCCGCCAGATCTTCGCTGACCATGACATCAATCTTGATAATGTCAGCGATCTTCAACAGCGGTTCCCACTGTAGGGAATAGATGAAATCATCCAACAACAGAGTAAATCCCTTTTCTTTCAAAGCATGGCATGCATTCACGACTTCGTCATCCACCACAACATCTTCCAGCACTTCAATAGCCACGGATTCCGCCGGCAAGATTGAAGCAACATCACTGAGAAGAAAATCGCGCGAAGCATTAATATAAACCAGCTTGTTACCGGAAATTTGATCGAGGCCGATATCCATGAGGCTGCCTACCAGTACATTGGCCGTCAGTTGCGATCCATCAGAATCTGCATTTGCTCCACTCTGTGTTGCTGACTGCGAGGCCCGGAACAGTAATTCGTATGCTACAACATTACCGTCTCTGTCGAAAACCGGCTGCCTGCCCACAAATGCGTCTTTCATCTACCTGTCTACCAGCCTTGATTGCATTGTTTATCCCTCTTCCAAGCAACTATTTTAAAATGATCAACCACCATAAACTTCGACTCTGTTGCAGCCTGCCTCTTTGGCTCTATACATACAATTGTCTGCCACTTTTATCAACGCCTGCACTGAGTCAAAGCGCTGTTTCTCCATATGCGTGGCCAGGCCAGCCGAAAAAGAAAGCTGGATATTTTCCACGCTATCAGTGGCATACACTTTCTCTGAATATTTACTGCGCAACCGATCCAGCATTTTCCTGGCTTTGGCCGAACCAAGCCCCGGCAGAACCAGTACGAATTCTTCACCACCATAGCGTGCCGCGATATCACACTGGCGAATCTCCTGCATGATAAATTGTGCTGTTGATATCAACACCTCATCGCCAAATTGATGCCCATGGGTATCATTAATGGCTTTGAAACTATCCAGATCAATAAAAACGACACTCAAAGGCCAGCCTTGCTCACTTGCATTTGCATATTCTCTGGCTAGTGCTTTATCCAGATATACACGGTTATACAGACCCGTCAATCCATCACGCAGGGCCTTTTCCTCCAGTTCCTCAACATGGGCCACAGTCTTTTTCTGCTCCTCAATCTGTTGAAGCATTTTCAGATTCTGCATCATCAAAGCTTCCCTGGCCTGCTCCAATATTATTTCAGTCTGATCCGGGCTCAGTAATTCAACTTCAAACATGTTTGATATTTCCGGCAAGGCATCTGAAATACGTTCAATCACACCTGTCAGTACCATCTTATCCATGCCCAGCAAATCCTTGGCATTTTTTGCGGCTGCAATTAGTGCAGTTTCTCTGTCATCAGTCAGCCAGATGTCGGCCAAGCAGCCAGAAAGTGAAACACACCGATGGAAACAATCTTCATCCCCGGCGATTGGCTCTGGCTGGCTGCAATGACTGCCTGAAACAGCAGACAAAATAATTTCGGGAAAGTGCCAATTCCCTAGCAGCCAGGCACCAACCTCATCATGACTTCCGCCCAGGGTCTGTTTCTCGATCCCATACAGGTCCTGGTGGTTGTCGGCCCTGGCATAGATATCCGCATACTCGCCCGGAAGCAGTTTATCCAGAGCCAGAATGCCGATATCCTGCAACAGGCCGGAAAGAAACAACTGTTCAAGACTTGTCAGGCCCTTTTCTGCCCCCAGCACCTGACAGGCAACCGCAGAAATCAGTGAACGGCGCCAATACAGATTATGATCAATGCTATCCTTTCTATTCTGATGCAGAGAACTGATAAGCGAGAAATTCAGAGCCAGGGTCAGGCAGGCGTTAAGTCCCAGCAGGGCCATGGCCTGCCTCAGGTTATCTACCCTGCGGCGCAAACCGTAAAGTGGAGAATTGGTTACCTTGAGTATTTTTGAGGCGATAGCAGGATCCATCTTGACCAGATTCGCCACATCCGAAATGCTGACATCGGGTTCACTCGATGCTTTTATAATTTGTATGGCCACAGCAGGCAGGCTGGGAAGCGTAGAACAGCTTTTCAGCCTGCTGATCAGCAAATCATTCATAGAAAAACCCTATCGCCAAAACTTTGGGCTGCTGCCCAATCAGTCAAGGACTGACCCGAGTTCATCCTTGAAAGACTGCGCCGTAAATGGTTTGGTAACCAGGAATCCTGCTCCTGCATCCATAGCTGTCTCTCGCATTTTTGGAGAACCTTCCGTGGTCACAAAGCCAAACAGGCCGGGGTAGCCTTCCGCTTTCAACGCCTGCAAGAATTCCAATCCGTTCATATTTGGCATATTCCAGTCTGAAATAATAACATCCGGTGCCCATTCATGGACGATATCCAGACCCAGTTTGCCATCGGCTGCCTCTTTGGTTTCATGATCTCCGTATCCTGCTTGGCGCAAAGTGCGCAACACAATCATGCGCATCGCCTTGCTGTCATCTACTACCAGTATTTTCATATTACTCTCCGTCTTTTATATTATATTCGTTATGCAAGTCCTTTGCCCGGACTACTAAACCCGCTCCATCACTGCCGCTATCATCGGCTCACCTTCGCATAAAAAGCCGAGCTCACAAGTGACTTTTCCGCCGGGGATCGTAAGCTTGTAATCAATTCCTTCAGCCACAGTGGGCAATGAAATGCCGCACCCAGTTGGCAGCAGAGTATTGATATTGCCTGCTGTCATATTGGTGAGTTCACCCAGCGTATCCTGCATTTCATCATCTGAGACTTCATCCTCGGGCATCTCAAACATTGAGGCAGTAGCCTTGCGCACCAGCGAATCAGGGCAGAACAATGTAACTGCGCCCTGCCATTCGCCAGTAATCTGAATGCAGCCGACCATAGACCGCTCCGACTTCGGAAGCGAAACACCATCATGAACAAATTCAATTTCAAAGCCCAGTATGGAGGTCCAGATATCAGTGATAATTCGGTTTATATCTTCATCTTTAAAATGCATTATATTCTCCTTTATTTACGCAGCTGATAACAAACTGCCCTGCCAATTAGCTTCCTTTCAAATGAGTCATCAAGATTAAACGTGGTCTCGGCTGAACCAAGAAACAAATAACCCTCCGGGTGCATTTGTTTACGCACCTGCTGCAGAATCTCTTTTTTGGTTTCCTGATCGAAATAGATCAGCACATTACGTAGAAAGATGATGTCCATCTTTGGCATCACCGGCCAGGGATCTGACAGGTTAAGTTTGCGAAACTGAAGCATATTCTTAATATTATCCTTGACCTTCCATACGGCACCCTGATTTTCAAAATACTTGACCATCATGGTCACCGGAAGCCCGCGGTTGATTTCAAGCTGCGTGTAGTGCCCTTTTTTTGTATAACTCAGCATCTCTTCTGAAATGTCGGTGGCAGTAATGCTCACACTCCAACCCGGTTGCGCGGCAAAATACTCGTTGATCAGCATGGCCAAAGAATATGGCTCCTGCCCACTGGAACAGGCTGCAGACCAGATATTCAAACGCTTCTTGGCGGCCAGTGTTTTGACCATGTCAGCCAGAACCTCTGTTTTCATGGCTTCAAACGGATGAGCATCACGAAAGAAGCTTGTTTCATTGGTAGTCATGGCTTCAATCACATCATAATGGAGAGGGCCATATGGGGTCTGCTGAAGTTTTTTAACAAATTCTGAAAGGGAAGAAAATCCCTTTTCCCTGGCCAGTGGATTGATTCGGGTATCAACAAGATATTCCTTCCCGGCCTCAAGTACGATAGCAGAGTTATCATACACAAGTTTGCGGATATATGAGAAATCATGTTCGCTAACCATTGCTCTACACTCTCCCTATACGCACAGCTTGAACCCTGCGGGTGATTTCACTACCAATGCGATTCAGGGGGATTAACGCCTCCGCCAAACCTGCCTCGGAAACAGCACCGGGCATGCCCCAGACCACGCTGCTCTCTTTATCCTGTGCAATAATATGGCCACCGGCCTCTTTAATTTTATGGCCTCCCAGCAATCCATCCTGCCCCATTCCGGTCATCACAACCGCCAATGTATTGGCGCCATAAATACTGGCAACCGAACGAAACAGGACATCCACAGCTGGCCGACACGAATTTTCGGGAGCATCCTGGTTCAGAGTTGTTTCCACAAGATTACCCTTACGTACCAGAGCCATATGAAAGCCACCCGGAGCTACCAGCGCATGACCCGGCCGCAATTGATTTCCGGCTGAAGCTTCGCTGACCTGTATAGCAGATTTATCATTCAACCGATCAGCCAACAGTTTGGTAAACATTTCCGGCATATGCTGCACAATTACAATCGGCACTGGAAAATCCTTAGGCAAGGTTGGCATCATCTCAATGAGTGCATTGGGTCCGCCTGTTGAAATACCAATCGTCACAACATCTATTCTTTGCTGCACCCGCTGGCCGGCACTTACAGACCTGACTGCTGGAGATACAACAACCGGCTTTGCCGGAGATGGCGCAGAAGCCTTTGGAAGTTGTACCGGGCCACGATGGAAGAAACATTTAATTTTGGGCACAAGCTCATCACGCAGACATTTCTGTGCCGCTGCCACGCTGCCGACATTAGCCGGTTTAGTGACATAATCATTAGCACCCAGCGAAAGTGCATCCAGGCTTGCTCTGGCACCTCGCTCGGTAAGCGTGCTGAACATGATAACTTTCAGGTCAGAATAGAGTTTCCGGATTTCTTTCAGTGCCTGCAACCCATCCATCACCGGCATTTCAACATCCAGAGTAATCAGATCAGGTTTAAGGCTGGCAATCTTATCAAGGGCAATGCTGCCGTTAGCCGCCACTCCGACAACCTCAATGTCCGGATCACTGGCAAGCACATCACTCACCATTCTTCGGATTACCACCGAGTCATCGACTACAAGAACTTTTATCATATCAGTCTGCTTAGTCTAAACCGAGTAATTGCAATTTTTCCTGGATCATTTCCTTGGTGAATGGCTTCATAATATACTCATTCGCCCCGGCTTCCAGTGCCTTAACCACCTGTGACATTTCTGCCTCTGTGGTCACCATCACCAGCAGCATATCGTTATGGGCGGCATCAGCCCGAACGGCACAGATAAATTCATAGCCGTTCATTTCAGGCATATTCCAGTCCACCAGCGCAACATTAAACACACCACTGTCTTTCAGGCGCTCCTGAGCATCAAGACCATCGCAGGCCTCGACCACCTCATGACCGAGGCCTTTCAGGGTTCGCCCGATAATCATTCTCATCGCTTTTGAATCGTCAACTACCAGAGCCCGCATAATTTCCCTCACACCACGTTACATTTTCTTATTCATTTTTCCACAACAGGCATGTGATTGCCATCTACACCAGGTGTTGCCAGAAGCCGGAAGTTATTCCGGCTTCTGTATCACTCATGCATACTTGAACTTGACCACATGCTGCTGCAGTTCCGCAGCCATGCGGGACAGTTCAGAGGATGATTGCAAGGTATCATTGGCACCTGTTGAAGTGCTCTGTGCAGCTTCAGCCACGCCGCTAATGTTCTGGCTAATCTGACCACTTCCTTCCGCCACATCAGCCACATTCCTGGAAATTTCACCGGCTGTCGCACTCTGCTCTTCCACTGCACTGGCAATGGTGCTCTGGAATTCATTGATCTGCGCAATCACCTCATTGATCTTGCTGATCGCCTGCACCGCTTCTGTGGTGTCAGACTGGATCACTTCGATCTTCTGGGCAATGTCATCGGAAGCTTTGCCCGTTTCCATGGCCAGGTCCTTCACTTCATTGGCCACTACGGCAAAACCCTTGCCTGCTTCTCCGGCACGAGCCGCCTCAATAGTGGCGTTGAGCGCCAGCAGTTTTGTCTGCTGCGCAATTGAAGTAATCGCGTTGATGATTTCGCCAATTTCGGTGCTGCTCACATTGAGCTTGGTCACCGTTTCATTGGCTGCATCTGCTGTCTCCACGGCAGACAGTGCAACCTTGGCAGCCTCTGAAGCATTGCTGGCAATTTCACGCGTTGTCGCACTCAATTCCTCAATGCCGCTAGCCACGGTTTGCACATTGCTGCTGATGGTTTCTGAGGCTCCTGAAACTACGCTTGCCTGAGCAGATGTCTCTTCAGCATTCGCGCCCATCTGCTGACTGACCGATGTCAGTTCTTCAGCAGCACCGCTTAAGGTCTGTGAATTGCCGGATATCGATGCGATCGTCGTCTGCAGGCCATCCAGTGCCTCAGACAGATGCGCATTCATGCGTCCTATTTCATCTTTGGACTTAGTGGTGACGCGCTGTGTGAGATCACCCTCGGCCAGAGCCTGCAACACATGCATCGTTTGCCTGAGCGAACTGGTAATGCCCTTGCTGGTAATAACCCCAAGCAAGAGAATCAATACAGTCAGGGCGGTAATGATGGTGATAATTTCCCAGAACTGGGTGGTGGCTTCCGAAGACATTTCGCCCGATTCATCAAGCAGGTCGGCAGTAAGCAATATCTCTGCCGCATGCAGGCCACCGATCTTTTTGGTGATGGTCTTGAACCAGTGCTCTGAATCCACACCAAAACCATCGTCCCGGCTAAAGCCAGTCTCACGCATCCCTTCTACCGCTGCAACAGCAGCCCCTACTTCTGGTGTGCCCATGCTCTCCCGGTAATATTCAAGGTAGCCGTCTTCCGCCGTCTTCAGGAATACGTCCTCATAAACGCGCTGCTCACTGATTAACGTCAACAGCTTATCACGTTTCGCCTGCACCATCTTATCTGCAGCAAACACGCCGGAAAACACAGCCCTCTCAATACCGGCGCGTTCTTTCATCTCCAGGAATGCATAATAGCTGGCAACCATCATGGTCAAATCAGCGCTGACCGTCAGTTCCGGGTCATAAGCGGCATGTACGCCCTCAGCGATCACATGTAATCCTGAATTGTTCATCTTGGTATACCAAGCCACCTGCTCCCCTAGCGAAATACTTAAGCCATCGATCTTGGAGCGTTTGCTGCTCAGATCCGCCAATGCGCGCATATAGATGTTGAGCGATTCTGCTCCTTCATCAGTCAGGGCGCTGGTGTCAAAATCCTTTACCATATCTTTGAGATCGCCTAAGGCCCGATCAGTATCTGTGCGCTGGCCTTGCATAATGCTGCCGAACTTGACGCCTTTGCTGCCAAGGAAACCGGCGCTGGCACCGCGTTCTTTCTGCATCTCATGCACCAGATTGCCTATGTTCACACTCAAAGCAGCCGAGGTATCAAGTAAGTGCAGGCGGTCCACCTTACCCCAAGTCGAGCTGCCGACTATAATAGCCAGGATCAGCATGCCGATCAGTGGCAGCCCCATAATCAGCCCAAGCTTGGTATTAATGCCCAGATTGCTAATAAAATTTGTAATGAATTTCATGTTTCTTCTCCTGTTTCTATTTTCTATTTTCTGCATTCAGTTTTTCAGCCCTCTTGAGCCGTGTTGCCTGTATCTTTCCTCTACCCGTAATTATTCATTCGTTGGATTCTTTTCCAGAATTTGCGCAACCGTTTTGACTGCATCGAGCTCCAGCAACAGTCGGTCTTCCAGCTTATAAGCGCCCATAATCAATTCCCGTGCAATCCCTTTCAATGTTTCCGGGGGGCGTTCAAATTCAGTATTGCTGACTTCCAGTACATCGCCGATTTCGTCCACCTGAAAACTGACCGCGCTGTCTTCATCCCTGACTATGATATTCATTGGCTCATCCTCGGGTGAGAATTCTCCCATCCCAAGCAACATGCGCAGGTCGACTGCTGTAACGATTTGGCCCCGCAGATTGATAAGGCCACGAATTTCCCGGTTGGCCAGAGGAATCCTTGTCAGGTCCTGATGGCGGATGACTTCCTGAACCTTTGCCACATCCACCCCAAAGAAGTCATTTGCCAGCTTAAATGTACACAGTTGCATGACTATACCTCCGCACTTGTTTTTGATTTGGTGCTTGTTTTTGACTTAGTGCTTGTTTTTGACTTAGTGCTTGTTTTTGACTTAGCACTTGCTTTTGGCTTGGCACGGCGTTTTGGCTTGGCCTTACTCATACCAATCACCTCTTCAATATCCAAAAACTCGGTCACCCGATCCTGAATCACTGCAGTGGCGGAAACACCCTCGCGACTGG
>Ga0316192_10003622_pt1 | contig 11264 bp, 7 predicted proteins | sample MerIslwburrow_MG_FD_204931 | JGI IMG/M metagenome (GOLD analysis project Ga0316192, IMG submission 204931) | Coastal sediment microbial communities from Maine, United States - Merrow Island worm burrow | ecosystem: Environmental > Aquatic > Marine > Coastal > Sediment | place: USA: Maine...
GTATGATCATTGACGGCTTCCATTCCCAGCTCCCCGACATCAACCCCGAGGAAACCCAGGAGTGGATCGACTCGCTCGAGGCCGTTGTCGATCAGCACGGCAAGAACCGAGCGCGATACATCATCAGGAAGATGCTCGAACGGGCGCGGGAGCTCCAGGTCGGGTACCCCGCCACGGTCAGCACGCCGTACGTGAACACCATTCCTCCCGACGAGTCACCCTGGTTTCCCGGCGACGAGACCATCGAGCGGCGCATTCGCGCTTTCGTCCGCTGGAACGCGGCGATCATGGTGATCAAGGCCAACACCCACGAAGACGGCATCGGCGGCCATCTCTCCACCTTCGCGTCGGCCGCCGCGCAGTACGAAGTGGGGTTCCATCACTTCTTTCGGGGCAAGGCCGACGGGCTCCCCGGCGACCATGTCTATTTCCAGGGTCACGCGGCACCCGGCATCTATGCGCGCGCCTTTCTCGAAGGCCGGTTCGAGGAAAGCGACCTCGACAACTTCCGCCAGGAAGTGGGCGGAGGGCTTTCAAGCTATCCCCACCCCCATCTCATGCCCGACTTCTGGGAATACCCGACGGTCTCGATGGGTCTCGGACCGCTCAACAGCATCTACCAGGCTCGGTTCAACCGGTATCTCCAAAACCGTGAGATCGACGACACGTCGTCGTCGCGCGTGTGGTGTTTTGTCGGCGACGGCGAAACCGACGAGCCCGAGACCCGCGGCGCCATTGCACTTGCGGCCCGCGAGAGGCTGGACAATCTCACCTGGGTGATCAACTGCAATCTGCAGCGCCTGGACGGGCCGGTGCGCGGCAACGGCAAGATCATCCAGGAGCTCGAAGCCGTGTTCCGCGGTGCGGGCTGGAACGTGCTCAAGGTGATCTGGGGCTCGAAATGGGACGAGTTACTCGCCCGAGATGTCGACAGTGTGCTGCTCAACAAGATGAACTCGACCGTCGACGGCGAGTTCCAGCGTTACACCGTGGAATCCGGCGCTTATATTCGCGAGCACTTCTTTGGGCCCGACCCCCGGCTCCGCAAGCTGGTCGAGCACCTGAGCGATGAGGAGCTCCAGCAGCTCCCCCGGGGTGGCCACGACTACCGAAAGCTCTACGCCGCGTACAAGGCGGCCACCGAGCTGGAGGGCCGTCCGACGGTGATCCTGGCCAAGACCGTCAAGGGTTGGACGCTCGGCCCAGCGGTCGAGGCCCGCAACTCCACTCACCAGATCCACAACATGACCACCGACCAGATGCTCACCCTGCGCGACCGGTTGGGCCTCCACGAGGAAATCCCCGAAGAGGCCCTGGTCAACGGGGCGCACCCCTACTTCCGTCCCAGCGAGGACTCACCCGAACATCAGTACATGATGGACCGCCGCAAGGCCCTCGACGGTCCCTTCCCTCAGCGGCTGGTGCACCTGCGGCGCCCCATGGGCGAGGCCTCCGAGGAGACCTTTGCCGAGATGTGGGTGGGATCGGGCACCCACGCGGTCTCCACGACGATGGCCTTCACCCGCTTGTTGCGCAACCTCTTGCGCGATGAACAGGTTGGGGCGCGCATCGTGCCCATCATCCCCGATGAGGCCCGCACGTTCGGGATGGACTCCTTGTTCCGGGAGTTCGGCATCTACGCCAGCCAGGGCCAGAAGTACCAATCGGTCGACCACGACCTCCTGCTCTCCTACACCGAGAGCCAGAGGGGTCAGATCCTCGAAGAAGGCATCACCGAAGCGGGGGCCATGGCGAGCTTCACCGCGGCCGGCACCTCCTATGCCACCCGAGGTACCCCGATGGTGCCGTTCTTCACCTTCTATTCAATGTTCGGATTCCAGCGGGTGGGCGACATGATCTGGGCGGCCGCCGACGCCGGCGCCAGGGGTTTCCTCATGGGCGCCACCGCCGGACGCACCACCCTGTCGGGCGAGGGTCTGCAACACCAGGATGGCCACAGCCTGATTCTCGCCTCCACCGTCCCCACATGTCAGACCTATGACCCCGCCTTTGCCTATGAGATGGGCGCCATCATTCAGCATGGGCTGCACCAGATGTACGTCGAGAACAAGAACGTCTTCTACTACCTCACGGTCTACAACGAGAACTATGAGATGCCCGCCATGCCCGAGGGGGCCAAGGACGGGATCATCGAGGGTCTGTACCGCTGGGCCGAAGCTCCCGACGGGCCGACCACCAAGGCCACGATCTTGTTCTCGGGTACGGCGTCGGTCGCGGCCCGCGAAGCCCGGACCGAGCTCGCCGAACGATTCGGAGTAGGCGCTGAGCTCTGGAGCGCGACCTCCTACAAACGGCTTCGCGAGGACGCCATGGCGGTCGAGCGTTGGAACCGGTTGCATCCCGATGACAAGGCGCGGACCCCGATGGTCACCACCAAGCTCGACACGAGCGAGGGGCCGATCCTGGCCGTGACCGATTTCATGCGGTCGGTGCCCGATCAGATCTCTCGTTGGGCGCCCCGCAGCTATGTGTCGCTTGGCACCGACGGTTTTGGCCGCAGTGACACCCGGGCCCATCTCCGGCGTTTCTTCGAGACCGACACCGCCCACATCGTGGTCGGGGTGCTCGGCGCGCTGGCGAGCGAGGGAACGATTCCGACCGCGTTGGTCACCGAAGCCATCGAGACCTACAACATCGATGTCGATGCCGTCGAGCCATGGACCTTGTGAGAGCGCACCCCGATGACCTCCATCACCTTCCCCATCACCGGAGATGCCGACGCTGATCGCCTGCTGATCGAGGATCCGTTGGCCCTACTGATCGGGATGTTGCTCGATCAGCAGGTCCCCATGGAGTGGGCGTTTCGCTCCCCTGCTCGGCTGGCCGAACGGTTGGGAGGCCGATTCAATGCGGCGCAAGTGGCGGCGATGGCCCCCGAGGAGCTCGAGGCCGTCTTCGCCGAAAAGCCGGCGCTTCACCGGTTTCCCGCCTCGATGGCGCGCCGGGTCCATCAGTTGGCCGGCTTTGTGGTCGAGCGCTACGACGGCCGACCCGAGTCAATCTGGGCCGGTGTCGATGATGGCGCCGAGCTACTGGCCCGCCTTCTGGAGCTCCCCGGCTACGGCGATGAGAAAGCCAAGATCTTCCTGGCGCTCCTGGCCAAGCGGTTCGGTCAGCGACCCCGAGGCTGGGAGCAGGCCGCGGCCCCGTTCTCCGATGATGAACCGCGGTCGGCGGCCGACGTCGACTCTGTCGAATCGCTGGCCAAGGTCCGGGCCTGGAAAAAGGACATGAAAGCGAAAGGCAAGACCAAACAAGACTAGAAGGTGACGCCTCGGCGGTGCTGTTGGCGGGTCAGCCAGCCCATGAAAATGGCGATCGCGCGGGGATCGTGCCGCAGATGATGGGCGGCACCGGTGATGACGCGGATCTCGGCCTCCTGGTGGGCATCGCCCACCATCCGGGCGTCGAACACGGGCACCACCTCGTCCTCGGAACCGTGTACCAACAACAGGGACTTGCCCCGCATCCTTTCGGCGGACCGCACCGCGGAGATCATCTGGAGCTCGCGGGCCCAACTCTCGAACGAGCGCGGAAACCCCCGGTCGTTGATCACCTCCACCTGTCGGGCATGGTCGAGCAGGCGCCGGGGATGGCGGGCCCAATCCTCAAAATCCGCCGGTGCGGCGAGCGCGGCCACCCCTCTGATCAGACGGCTTCGGGCGCCAGCGCACACGCTGAGAGCTCCACCGGTACCGAAGCCTGCGGCCCAGACCCCCTCGACATCGGATCTGGCCGCCACGAACGCCGTGGCCGCGAGCATGTCGTCGAGCCAACCCAACAGGGAGAATTCCCCCTCAGAGCCGCCACATCCCCGATAGTTGAAGGTGAGCACGACCCACCCCAGCTCCTCGGCGATCCGGTCGGCCAGCCCAGGGAAGGTGGCCGCGGAGTTCGTTCCGCCTTCGAGCCCCGCCGGAAATCCGTGGGCTATCACCAGCCCGGGTCGTTTTCGGTTCTCGCCTTCGGGTACGGCCAGATGGCCTGCGAGATGGAGTCGCCCAGACCGAAACAGTTCGTTCATCTCTGGCACGGCCTCCGGCATCTCTAGCGCGGCCTCCGGCCCGAACGGACTTGGGAGCGAAGGGTTTGGGCCGAACCTATTGGGCCCGATATGGCGCGGATCCGATCAGCCTGGCCGATAGCCGCGGTTGCGAGCCTCGACCACGGTGTCGGGCGCAAAGGTGGCGAACTGTTCGCTCTTCACCAGCTCGGCCACGACGTCGGCCCGGGAGTCGTCGTCGAGGTCATACACCCGCTGGCTCCTCTTGTCGCCAATGAAGCGGAAGTCCTCGAAGCCTTTTGGTCGATCCACGTACATCTCCAACCGATAAGAAGCCCGCGGCGGGACTACCTAGCCAGCAGGCGCCGCGAAAACCAGTAAGGGGAGGTGCCCATATGGACACCTCCCCAGAAACTACTGGAAGGCTCGGATGATGTGTACCCACCCGATCGAACAGGGCCTGTCAGATCGACAGGACAACTCTGGTCGGGTGATGACGTGCCAGGCGGGACAAGCTCCCGGCCACCGGGTCCGAGGGTAACTGGCTGGAATTCACCAGAATGGTCCAGTGGCCAACTAGTGGCCAGCCACCTCCGAAGTCCCAAACATAGAACTACTCAGTTGGACCACCTCCTCTCATCGGTATCTCCAGATAAGCACATTCTGGCGAACTTGGCACCCCCCTTTTTTCGGCGCCTCCCAACCCCGCCGCTGATGTCTTCCCTTGCCCTCTTGAACGCCCGGCTATGTGACGATTGGTTGAAGGTCCACGACACCGCGCAACGATTTGTTGAAACTCCCTCAGGAAAGGCTCGCGCCCGCGGCCTCGACCGCTAGCTTGACGGAGGCGGAATCGGCTGACCTCTCGTCGCCGGCCCGCGAGCTCCGCGACCGATCACCTGGCGACTGCCATGACCATCACACGAACCGCCCCTGCCACCCCGGACGAGCCGACTCGGTCGAAGCTCGCGTTTTTCGCGGTCGTGGGGATCCTCCTGGCCGGCATGGGGATGGCCCTTGCCTATTTTCTGCTCCTCCGTCCGGCCAGCTCATCGCCGTACTCCGTGGATGTGTCGGTGACCGCTCCCGAGAGCGGCAACCGGGTCGTCCCCTCTCGGACCGAATGCCCCAGCGGAGGCCGGGCGACCGGACCGATCACGGGGGCCTTTCAATCGGCCAACGATCAGCTGGAGCGAGCGACCTACGGCCCGGGTCAGATCGTCGTGTTCCAGTTCTTGGTGACGGCGAGCAATGCGGCTGAACCGGATACGACGCCGGAGTTCGTGGCCGCCTGGGACCGCTCGCGCGCGGGCGGAAGCGGGTTCGACGCCACGATCGGCATCTATTGTGCGTTTGTCGATCCCTCGGACCCGTCCAGCATCGAGGCCACTGACGCTGCCCCGATGACCGTCAGCTGGCGCGAGCTCCCCCCGGACAACTCCGACATACGGGGCAAGTTCTCGGTCGCCGGCATGACCGCGGGCGACCAAGCCATTGTCGAGGTGTGGATGGTGCTGACCGACAACGGGTCCACCGACCCGATCAGCGCCGAGGTCCGCCTGGAGTCGTCCGACGAACCCTTCCGAGCCACCCCGGAGCGGGACGCCCTCGATCTGCGCATCGAATTCTTCGACCTGTTGGAGGCGGTGCAGATGACGATGACGATGACCGACCCCGACATCGTCGACGGTGTCGACGTGAACCGCCGTGAGCGGGTGGTCTACGAGCTCACCGTGACCAACGAATCGGATACGAATGTGGCCAACAATGTGCGGCTGTCGGATTCGGTCGACGATGACACGAGCGTCGTGTCGGTGAGCCAGATCGATGATGAAGGCGCAGAGACGAGCTGTGATGTCGATGACGACAAGGCCGGTTTCACCTGCGATCTCCGCTTCCTCAATCCGGCCGAGACGGTCCAGATCATCGCTGAGGTAGCGGTGGCGCTCGACGCCGAGGTGAGATGGGTCAAAGAGGATGGGGACTGTGAGGACGACCTTCAAGACATCTGCAATCGAGCGATCATCCAGTGGTCCAAGAGCCCGACGATCGTCGGTGAGCTACAGCTGGCCGAGCCCTCCAACATTCCGAACGCCTCGATTCTCAGTGTCGCCAAGCTGTCCCCCTACTCCGTCGCCTATCCGGGTGAAGAGGTGCCGTTTGAGTACGCCGTGACCACGGCAGCAACGAGCCAGTTGAGCGACGTCACGGTGACTGATAGCGGTTGCACGCCCATCGACTTCGACCGCGGTGATACCGACAACGATCTCCGGCTCGACCCCAACGAACAATGGTTCTTTACCTGCACGATCAAAGCGGTCAGTGCCCAGGACGAGACGACCGAGGTGACCGTCGCGGCGCTCGATGCCAACGGGGCACCGGTAACCCGGACCGAGATCGTCGAGCTTCGCCTCATCGAACCCGGGATCACCGTGGGGCCGGCACCGGCCAACGAGACAGACCCGACCGAACGTCGGTTCCAGGTCCGCATCAGCGGAAACGACCCGTTGGGCGAGATCGACTTCGAGGTCTCGAACTGTACGGATCTGGCGCTCCAAGGTGGAGATGCCGACAACAACGGCACCCTCGATGAGGGCGAAGCCTGGGTCTATGCGTGCATCAAACAGAACCCGGCCGCATCGATCACCGCGCGGGTCTACGGCACGGACTCCCGCGGGGCCGCGGTCACCGCAAGGATCGTCGACGGGGGCTGAGCCCACCGTGTGACGAAGCTGAAACCACGGTACGACGAAGCTGAAACCAGTATGCGACGCGGCCGCGCCCCGGGATAACGTCGCGCCATGAGCCCGACGAGTGACCGAGCGGCACTCTCGGACGACACCTACAAGTGGCGGGCCTTCGCCGCGATCGGGATCTCGTTTTTCACCAACGTGATGACGATGTCGATGGTGTTCGTAGCCCTGTCCGCCATCGCCGATGACTTCGGGGTCACGCTACGCGCCGTCAGCTGGTTCGTTATCGTCGAAGCGCTGATCATCAGCTCCATGCTGTTACCCATGGGCCGGGTGGCGGACATCGTCGGTCGCCGACGAATGCATCTGAGTGGTCTCGTCGTGTTCGGCACCGGGGCCGTGTTGGTGGGGTTGGCCCCGACGTTTCCACTCCTGATCGCCGCGCGCGTCGTCATGTCAACCGGCAACGCCATGGGCCAGTCCGTGGGCACGGCGATGGTCGTCGCGGTGTTTCCCGAACACGAGAGGGGCAAGGCGGTCGGTTCGCAGACGACCGCGGTGTCCATCGGAGGAGCCTCCGGACCTTTGGTGGCCGGCTTGGCGTTGCAGGTGTTGCCCTGGGAGGCCCTGTTTCTTCTGTTGGTGATCCCGGTCGGCGTGGCCTTTGTCGCCGGCTGGATCCTCCTCGACGAGGAACGGGTCAGCGGCACGTCGTCGAGCCCCGGGAGGTTCGACCGCGGCGGAGCCCTCTTGTCGGCCGCCGCCGTCACGCTGTTGGTCCTGACGATCAATAATCCGCTCGCCATCCGCTGGGACTCTCCGGTGATCGTCATCGGTGCGGTCGCCGCGGTGGTCTTCTTCGTCCTGTTCGTGCGCTGGGAGCTGGCCGCGGACACGCCCATGCTCGAGCTGAGGCTGTTCGGTAGCTCCTTGTTCACGATGTCGGTGGCGACACGACTGTTCGGCTTCACGGCGTCGTCGGCCACCCGTTTCCTCCTCCCTATCTATCTGATCAGCTTCCGGGGCCTCGCCGAAGGGGCGGCGGGTGCGGTGCTGTTCTTGATCTCGCTCGGGATGGGCATCGCCGCTCAGTCCTCGGGCCGCTTGTCGGACCGCCTCGGTAGCCGACCCTTTGTCATCGGCGGCCTCGCCCTGTTGACCGCGACGTCACTCTTTTTGGTGACGGCCGGTGAGGAAACCTCGTTCGTGGTTCTCTCGGCGGTCGTGTTCGCCGGGGGCCTGGCCAACGGGGCCTGGAATGTGCCGAACAACGCCACCATCCTCAGCGCCGTGCCGGCGTCGGACCTCGGGGTCATCGGGGCGTTCACCAACCTGACCAGAAACGTCGGGAATGTGTTTGGCCAGGCGGTGGCCTCAGCGGTGGTGGTGGGCGTGATGGTGTCCCAGGGGTTCGATATCCCCCTCAGCGAGGTTCGACCGCGGTCGGGGCCGGATCGGCCTTCATCGATGGCTGGCGCGTCGCCTATCTGTTTGTCACCGCAAGTGCCGCAGTGGCGCTCGTGCTGGCCATCTTCACCCGACCAGCCCCGACCACCTCGCGGGCTTCAAGTTCACGCAGGGTCCGCGACGGTGACGGTGAGGAGGGTCACGGCGGCCGCCACGACTGCGGCGAGCACGAAGATGGTGTCATAGGAACCGGTCATGTCGTTGCCCACCGAGATGATCAGCGGCCCGATCGCCGATGAACCGACGCCCAGCACCGTCGCCACCCCACGGATCGCCCCGATGTGAGCGGTACCGAACCATTTGGGATAGAGGGCGGCGCTGAGGGCGCGCACCGCCCCGGCGTTCGCCCCGATCAACAGGGCGTACCCGATGACGAGCGGACCGGGCCGGATCATGGTGGCCATCAACAGCCCGGCGACCAGGGAAAGCCCCGCGGTGGGCACCAGCAGGCGGGCCGAGACTCGATCGGTGAGCCAGCCGTAGCCAAACCCGAAGGTGACCGTGCCGATTGTCATCGGGAAGAACATGGCTGCGGCTTGAGCTTCGGACAACCCGTTGGAGGTCATGATCGAAATATGGTGGAACGTCAATCCGGTTATCAGTGCACTGGTCAACGCAGTCATGGCCCCGACGCTCCAGAACGCCGGGGTCCGGATCGCTTCGGCCACCGTGGATGAGGGCCTCGACACGGGTATCACCCCCTCGATCTCGATCGACGCGCCGTCCGGGACCTGGCCGATCGATGAGGGGCGATCGACCATGACGAATCGGGCTATGGGCACCACGGTCAGCCAGATCGCGATGCCTGACGCCACCCAGGCCCCCCGCCAGCCGAATGTGCTGATCGACCTCTGCAGAACCAGCGGCGCCAGGGACATGAGGCCGGCCGACAGCGTCATCTGCAAGGCGATCGCGAACCCTCGCTTGCGATCGAACCAGAGGGCGGTGGCGGTTTGGCTCACCAAACCGAGCGAACCCTGGCCGAGCATGCGAATACCGGTGAAGGCCAGCCCCAGCGTGATCATGCCGGTGACCCCTGATGTGGCGACCAGGGCCAACCCGAACGCCAGGCCGATCACCGTGAGCATCCGCCGGACCCCATGGCGGTCGATCCACCGGCCCACGACCGGGAGGGTCGTGGCTCCGAGCAAGGTACCGACCAGGTAGGAGGTCGAGACCTGCGAACGCGACAGCGAGAGGTCCTCGATCAGGTGGTCGGTGAACACCGAAACCCCGATCGTCTGACCTGGCGCGGTGAGCACCATGGTCAACGTCGCCCACCCGACGATCCGCCAGCCCCGGAATGGTGCTGAGGAGTCGAGTTCCGCCGTGGCCGATCCGTGGTTCAGGGTCGTGGCGAATCAAGAGGTCGAAAAGGCATGCCCAGGCACACTACCGGCTCGACCGTCGCGGCCCGGAGCCCTCGGGGCTCGCCTTACCCGTCCGGGTCGGAGTCCTGGCGACTCGGTTCCTGGCCGGCGGTGGGGGGGTCAGGATCGGCCGATGGGGCGGCCGCGGGCCGCTCCTCGCCACCCAGAGCTTCAGCGACCAGCGGGTCAATCTCGGTGTCTCCGAGCTGGCCAACGGTGACCTCGTCTCCGATGGCCCCGATGGCTTCAAAATACGCCCAGTGGGCGTCGATCACCTCGCCGGCTTGCTCGCGGCTGACGACGAACTCGTGGTAGCCGGCATACTCGACGATGTAGCTGATGCCATCGGCCCGGTTCACGACAACAGGACCGGAGCTGGGCCCGGGGTCCCCCGCGCTGCGGGCCAGGCCGGCTCTATGCAAGTAGTCGAGATGGAGCCGGATCACCCGCTCCACATCGTCATGGGACAAGACCGCGGTCATCCGGTCGGGAAGGGCTTCCACCACAAAGCTGAGGGCCTCGTCACCCTCGAAGACATGGCGTTTGGGCTCGACCACCAGGCGTTGGGTGACGTTGCCGATCGCCAGCAAGGCGATGACAACGACCACGAGGGCCCCCACAATGATGATGAACCAAATCATCAGGTCTGATCAGCCCGATCGACCCGCGGGCTGATCAGCGCCAAAGGCTGACCGCCCGCCGAGGGTCGTTCAGATACCGATGCGCTGAGCGAGCAGCTCGCGGTGATAGGTGGGATCACCGAACAACAACTCCGAGGACTTGGCCCGCTTGAAGTACAGGTGGGCGGGATGCTCCCACGTGAAGCCGATGCCCCCGTGAATCTGGATGTTCTCGGCCGCGGCGTGGAAGTACGCCTCTGAGCAGTAGGCCTTGGCGAGGCTGGCCACCGACGGCAGTTCGTCGTTCATCTCGGCCGCCGACCAGCCGGCATAGTAGGCCGCGCTCTTGGCCGACTCGACCTCGAGCAGCATGTCCGCAGCCTTGTGCTTGATGGCCTGGAACGAACCGATGGGCCGACCGAACTGCACCCGAACCTTGGCGTATTCCACCGCCATCTCGAGCACCATCTGGGCGCCACCGACCTGTTCGGCGGCGAGGGCCACCGCGGCCAGGTCGAGAACGGTGGACATGGTGTCCCATCCCCCGCCTTCGGTACCGATGAGCGTGGCCGGCGTGTTGTTGAACTCCACGCGAGCCTGCTTGCGGGTCTGGTCCATCGTCGACAACGCGGTGGTCGTCAACCCCGGGGCACCCTTTTCGACCGCGTAGAGGCTGACACCGTTGGCGGTGCGGGCCGCGACGAGGATCAGGTCCGCGACATGGCCGTCGAGCACGAACATCTTGGAACCGGTCAGCGTGTCGCCGCCCGGCATGGTGATGCCCTCCTCGGTCCACTTGCCGTTGTCCTCGGTGAACGCCAGCGTGGCGATGGTCTCGCCCGAGGCGATGCCCGGGAGATACGCCTTCTTGGCCGCCTCGTCACCGGAGTGGATCAAGGTGTTGGCGGCCAGCGCCACAGTGGAGAAGTAGGGAGCGGCGAGCAGGGCTCGGCCCATCTCTTCCAGCACCACGATCAGCTCGACATAGCTGTAACCCGAACCGCCGAACTCCTCGGGCACGATCAGGCCCTGGAGGCCCATCTGCTCGCCCATCTGAGCCCAAACCGCGGGGTCGTACCCCTGCTCGGTG
>Ga0316192_10003624_pt1 | contig 11260 bp, 17 predicted proteins | sample MerIslwburrow_MG_FD_204931 | JGI IMG/M metagenome (GOLD analysis project Ga0316192, IMG submission 204931) | Coastal sediment microbial communities from Maine, United States - Merrow Island worm burrow | ecosystem: Environmental > Aquatic > Marine > Coastal > Sediment | place: USA: Maine...
ATAATATTGAACCAAATTTTAGGAACGGTTTTGGATTAAACGGGCACCGGATAGACCTCGCGGATTTTTCACTCAAAAAGTTTAAAAAGCAGGCATCTGATCAGGTCGAAAGCAACGTTATCTCTTACGTGCTTAAGAAAACAGGCTGGAACCGCAGTAAGGCCTGCATAATATTAAAAGTCAGTTATAAGACCCTGCTTTCAAGAATCCAGGAATTGGAAATTATACCTCCTGAAAATTTTGTATAGATTGCCTGCTGAAATCCCAATTCTAAATATATTGAGGGAACATAAACCATGATCGGTGCAATAAGTAATACTGCTATTAAGCAAAGAACTCATGATTTGAGCAATAACATCGTTCAAAATGGAAAAATCAAGATTATTGACAGAAGAAAAGATGCAAGAAGAAAATTTAGCCAGCCATTTCCCATGGTGAATTGTCAAGCTAAAGATGGATACTTTAAGGCATCTATCACAAATTTAAGTTCCAACGGAGTTTTTATCCGAACTCATAGGCCTTTTTTTGCTGGGGAAGAGATCGCAATAACCTTTTTATTTCCAATTTCCAAGAACACTAAAATGGTGACGGGAGAAATAGTCAGAATATCAGGAGAAGGTATTGGGGTGGTGTTCAAAATCTTTTTTAGTAAATGAAATCCATCACATAAGTATTTTTGAGGTCCTTATATTACTGATAAATATAATCCATGCTCAAACAAAAACGGTTGCTAAACGATACGGGTTTTACGCTGATTGAAATTATCGCTGTTCTGGTCATTTTAGGCGTCTTAGCTGCTCTTGCTGTGCCGCGATATGTCGATCTCGAAAATAACGCAAGGCAGAAAGCCGTTGATACTGTCACATCCGAAATTAATGCGCGAGAGAGCCTAACCTGGGCAAACCATAAAATCTCCACAAGTGGCTTTGTAAGTGATGTAAAAATATTCGGTGAATTAAATCTTAACTTTGATCCCAATTATACTTGGAATTCAGGGGATCCAAAACCTTCCGGTGGAACTCTGCAATTTAAAGGAGAATCTTTTGGCTTTACCCGAACAGCTTCTACCTATCTAAAACCCGCAGTTTGGAAACGAAACTAATTATTCTTTTATTGCATTTGATACAAACTGTATTACCGCTGCTCAAAGCTGTGTTATCTCAGACCTATTGGTATTGCCGACCATTATTTCATGCTTGATATATTAAATAGAAATCTGGACAAAATAACGCCTGTTTGTCCGAGGACTGCGGTCTATTTTTCCTCAATTTTAGCAGGGCAAATTTTGAGGATTGGTAGATGTAATCTGCAATGTATCTGTGGTATTCTATGACTGTGGAAGCAGGCATGGAATTTATCAAAAATAGAAATTCGAAAAGAATTTATTTGTCATTGTTCAATTTACAAAAAGCATTGGATTCAATTGAGGCATGAATTTTCAAAGCGAAATACCGCACTGGGCTGGTTAATACTGAGGCAATATACTCAAAAGTCTGGCGGAAAGTCGCTATGAGGTTCTTAGCAGCAGGTCTTGTGGCTTTAATGGAAAAGGGATACCAACAATGGAATTATTTAGGGACTTAACTTAAAGCTTCGGGTGGTAAGGGTTTGTGGAGAACATGGGTATGGTCGGGAGACAAAAATAATTAACTATAGAACCATCGAACGGTGATTAAGGCTGTCTAAAAAGCAATGCAATAATAGCTTAGCTGAATAAAGAGATTTACCTAAACCCCTTAGTTGAGAGACACAATTTTACACTTTTATTAAGAATGGTGATGGATTTAGAATATTTATTTTCTCTCAAAGCATGCGGCCTTAATTCCACTCTAACTAAGCCTCTCTTTTCAGCTTCACTAATTGTGAATTTTCTCTGCTTCTTTAAATTTCCGTATTTAATAATGATTTGTCTCAACTCTATCTCATCATCGTTGATGTAGACGCTTGGTGCTGTTGATTCCATAGGCACCTCTTTCGGTTCAAATTGGCGTTCAACAAAACGTCATTCTCAATACGATCATTTTAGAACTTCAACAGAATTACCAGGAGGATATTTCGGTGTCAAGGCAAGGTTTAAAATGGATGGATGGAAAAAATGTGTGAAAAAATCTTCGATTCGGTTAGCCCCAGAATAGATGGCTCTAACTATTTGAGATTACGAAATTAAACTTCAGATCAATTCAGGATCGACATCGGAAATCAGAATGTTTAGAAGGTTTCAGTGTTGGATTGAATCGAAAAATGCGCAAAAGACCGGGAAGACTGGCTATATTATTGCTAATTCAGATATTTAGTAATTTTTAAATCTGGTAGATGCACACTTGACCACTTACTAATCCTAATCCAGTTGCTTCTTTTTTCGGCTTGTGATCTCCGTTCTTGAAAATTTCTTCTTTCTTGGCCTCTATAGAAAAATTGGCTTAGCTTAAATTTCTTTCGCCTATCTTTTGCGGAACGTCTATCAAGCTGTGTACGTTTGATCTCTGACATTTTCAACCTCCTTGTCACGGCTTAAAACAAAATATGGGCGAAAAGCTAAAAAATTAGGTGACTCATTTAGGCGATGAGCCACCACGTTAAGGAGGAAAGCATACGAAAGCGGCTGTCTTGAAGCAACTTTCTACTGATTCTGCAAATTGTATACCGGATAATTCGGTATACAGCATTGTTATATTATTTCAAATGCTTGGTTAAAGTTCATCTTTCAGATCTGTGCTCTATCGGTTAATCTTATGAACATTTTGTCACAGTTTTGGTAATTTTTTTTCATATTTTTCTGGCTAAGTATTCTTTCTTCCTCGCCTATCTTGTCGAATTTATAGTAGATTAGCTATTTATCAGGGTGTGGCATGTCTCTTGCTCTTCAATATTATTGCCTGACCAATCATTCATTGACCATTTTTTTGCTTTCGTCAATAATCCTTCTTGAAGTTGCAAATAAAATAATGGTCAGGTCTTCTTTTGCAATGGGGCGGATATATTATCCGCCCCTATTAGTAGTGCATAATTAACCTCTCAACTTCACAATATCGAGTTAGACAACATTGACAATGGAAATGGATAGAAGATCAGGAATGGAAAGACGCATGTCAAGCAGCATTAATGCTCGTTCACTGATCTATGGTGGGAACAGGATCCTAATTAGGCGTCAAGAAGATAGAGAAAGACAATTTTTCGTTGATCAATACAGCCCAAAGTTATTTGCGGCTATTGTGGTCATCCTTTTTCTATGTGTGCTTGATGCGCTGTTAACACTATTTTTGTTGAATCATGGGGCTTATGAAACTAACCCAATAATGGCACACCTGTTGAATATTGACCCCTACGCCTTTTATTTCACCAAGTATGCCATAACGATAATTGCGACCTTTGGTCTGTTTTTGCTCAGAGGTATTGTGATTCAGAAATTTAATTTAAGCGGCCAGTCATTGCTTTATTTCGTTGCCGGTTTATATTTCGTGGTTGTCGCATGGGAACTATATTTAGTCTCCGATGTCGTCAATTGAGTTTATAAAATCTATGAAGATGACCTATGAAAATGAATAAAAGCTTCACTTGGATCGAAATTATAATAATTGTGGCGATAATTGCAATTCTCGTTTTGTGGCTTTTTCCTAGATTAATTAAGCAGCTTGATTCCTATACCAACACTTACCCAAACATTAAGCATGAATTTACATCAAGTTTTGGATTAACGTGAATGAATGCAAGGCTTTCTATTTAGTTATAAGGAACTATGCATCTGATGAAAGGCAGTGATGAAAAACGGAATGTAATCATAACGAGGGGGCCAGTTTCGGAACCTTACGCTAAAATAATCATAACGGAAAAGAGAAAGGCAAAAAAAGACAGGCGTAAAACCAATACGTTCATTGCAGATGATAGACGCAATGGGATCGCTGATAGACGAAAATCGAGATAAGATGTGTCCCGCTGATATTTTTTACGGGGAACCTTTCCATGGCAAATGACCGGGCCACTTTCTGTTTATTTTGTTTTTCTGTAATAAGCCTTTCCGCCCCTAGAAGTACCTTGGATCTGCCCCTCTTTTTCAAGCTGGCCTAATTCATTCAGAATAGGATGGTAGTTGCCATCAAAAAGTTTTCCAGATAAATTCCCTACTATATGATTCAAGGATAGTGGCAAATCGGATGCCTTTATTAATTTTAATATCGCACTTTTTAGTTCTGTATTACTGGTCAAGGGATCTGAAAGATTCTCAATATTTATATTAGTGGTATTATCAATATTCTGACTTGGCAATTTGCTGCTTAAACCTTCACTGCTATGTTTTAGGAATTTATCTTGAGCAGGAAAGGCCGTCCTCGCCGGCTGAATAACATCAAACTGTTTGTTACTATCATAAAATTTATCTTGGTTTGGATTGGATATTTTTTTATAGCGAGGAATTTTCGCTAAATTTGACTCAAGAGACCGCTGTTCTAACTTTTGCCCCAAAACAATTAATTTTTGATTAACATCCTTTAATATTTTTCTTATTCTTTTGAATTCAATAAAAATGATAAGTCCAAAGATGAATAACAATACTAATAAAGTGAAGGCACATATCAAAACTATTGGAGTTAAACCGGTTATCTCAGATAATTGTGACAAAATAATGCTGACTTCCGAAATCATTGTGTCAAAAAATGCCATTTAGAACCTCCGCTCTTACAATTACTATCAAATCGAGAGGTAGATCAATAGCAATTGTTAAATCCGAAGGATTACCCCCGGTTCTGCCAGCAATCCTTATAGAATAAGCGGAGCCACTGTTACCAATTCCGCACACATATCATTGCAATCCTATGATAAACCAGCGTTCTCATTCGCTCACTATTGCCTAATTCTTGTCAATCGATAGTTCGGGTCTCATTTTATTATAAGATAATAGACATAGCATTCCAATCTGGCACACCTGATTTTAGAATTTAAAGCATTTTAACACCAATAATGATGTGGCCACTTTAAGATCTCCACCAATTTACCGATAACAAATAGAGTTGTTTAAGGATTTTATAAGCAGGTATCGATTTTTAAAAGAAAGCATCAGATTGATATGTTGTACCTTCCATACTACAGTTTGAACGAGAAGCCTTTTCAGGATTCTGCCGACCCAAAATTTTTCTGGCTTGGTGAAGGACAATCCGAAGCGATTGCTATTTTGAATTATGGAATCGAAAAGGGGGATTCCATCACTGTGCTAACTGGTGATGTCGGTACTGGGAAAACAGCACTTGTTAAATTCCTTGTAGGCCTTCATAACCACGAGTTCAAAATCGCAACGATTGATGACTCAGATATTGAGAGTCTGGATTTCTTATACTTTTTAGCCGACTCTCTTAACCTACCCAACAGTTTTAAAGATAAGAGATCTTTTTTTAGGTATATAGATGAGGAGTACTCTAAGACACAAAAAAGAATGCTCATATTCCTTGACGAAGCACACCGGTCAACAAAAAGCTTGCGTAATGATCTATACCTTATGGCAAAAATCAAACGGGATAACAAACATTTGATCAATATTATTTTGGTTGGGCAAAATTCGCTACTTGAATTGATCAAAGAACCGCTAATAAATGATACAAAACAAAAAGCCCCTATGCTATGTCATCTCCGATCATTAACTAAAAACGAAACCAATGAATATATAAAACACCGCCTCAAGATTGCAGGAACAGAAAGAAAATTATTCAGCTCAGGCGCAATTGGCAAAATTTTTCAACATTCAGGCGGTATACCGAGGGTTATTAATACAATTTGTGATCATGCTTTGATGATTGGTTACTCAACAGATTTAAAAGAGGTAAAATCCTCCGTGATCAAAGAGTGCGCTGAAGATCTTCTAATCGAGAACAGTGCCCTCTACAATGGGAAGGATTTAACAAAGGAAACTTCTGGGGTAAAAGTCTTAAAACAAGCCTACGAAAGAACCAAACAAAACCTGTTTACTTGGACAACCTGAATTATTTGTGGGGTGAAACCATGGGGAAGGAAATCAAACTTTCAAAATCATACATTATAAAGGAAATAAAGATAGATGGCCTAAATGTTAAAGTTGAAGTAAACAGCGATAATCATGGAGGATGGATATTAGAAATTGTAGACGAGCAATCGCACTCTACTCTTAGGGAGGAGATCTAATTGCTGAGGACATTTTCATAAGTGAAATCAAAAATCTGGTTGCGTTGATCAGATAACGCAATAGCTCCCAAAATATCCAATTCCCCAGATCACAAATCTTCATAGCATTGGATCCAAGATCCATTTACATACTCGATTGTCCATCCTTCATTTTTAGATACATAATTCAAAATATCTGCAAAAATCCCTTTTTACCTTACCATCAGTATCTGAAAATAAAAGTGGTCTATTTTGGTAAACACCAACCCTGATTTTTGTATCTGCAATTGAGTTAATAGGAACAAGTATAGCTACAAAGATTAAATACCAAATAAAAAAATGGGTATATTTTCTCATGCTAAAAATCCAGCCTATAGGCTAATTGTATAAATTAATTGGGAAATCAAATAAGTTAGGAAAACAACTTTCTGATATCTTTCGATATATTAAATATCGGATAAACGATTAATAACCTTAGGCTTATCTAAACCCTCATTTTTGGTTGGGGAATCTGGAAAGGTGCTGCCGATATGTGGGCAATGGCTTATCATACTAACTTCCGAAAGTGCATCTTGCTAATCATAAAAATTTTTCAAGAAAATTTTTAATTGTCCGATAATAAATATGATACTTTTCTTTGAATAGCTAGGTTTTTTCAAAGCATCATCAAAGCAAACTGTTATAAGGTTAGTACTATTTAGACAGGAGGAATTATGTCTGAAAGATCATATTTAAGAGAATGCAAAACATGTGACAATGACCCTGGCAAATCTACTGAAGAGGGCTCACCTCGCCGGCAGAAAATTAAATCTGGATTATTTTTTAAGCTGACTATCGGCATAGGACTTTTAGCGATAATTTGTACATTAGCAATTCCTAGCCCAAAAGATCAGATAAAAAAAAATATTCAAAAGATTTCAACCGCTCCTCTTGACCAAATTAACACTTCTGAATTAGCAATAGTATTAAACAACCAAAACCCCGATATGAGCAATCTGCCAGAGATTAAAGAGAAAGAAATTAAGGGCAAGATTGTTGAATGGGAATTAGAGGTCTTAATTGTCGCAAGTTTGCCAGATCATTATAAAATATTAACAAAACCAACTTCCAATCTTCCCGGAACCCTTCTAACGCTATATCCACAAAATGGTCAACAAATCAAATACATAGATAATGTCAAGTCTGGAACCATAATTAAAATTAAAGGAAAAATTGAAGGCATACTTCAAGGAAGAATCAGAATTAATCCGGCAATATTAATTTATAGGTTTTGATTTTTAATTTTACCGATAATCCGGCGATCAACATAATCAACCACTCCGGGTATTGGAACTTGGGACCCCGTTCGCCAGTGCGCTCTGGATCAGGGAAATCGGTTTCATCCAGAAACTCACGAAACTTGAGTCGATTTTGCTCAATCCATTTTTTAGAAATCTTACATGCCTGTTTTGCCAAAAAGAGCCTCTTATTAGTGGTTTGCGGAGACTATTTATTTGTACAGAATGAAAACAAATGTCGAGACTTTTTTTAAAAATTATTTTCAACAGGTCAAGGGGTTGAAAAAAACTCTACGACCCCTCAATTAAATATGTATACAATACATGGAAGGGTAAATGTTTGAGGTAAATCCAATGCGAATACCCTGTGAATCATGTCACTCTAAGTTCAAATTAGACAGCAACCTTGTAAAATCCACTGGAACCTTGGTCAGGTGTTCTAAATGTCGAGCAGTTTTTAGAGTTCACCCGCCTAATATTGTTAAACGCAGAAAACACTCAAGGGTTAAAACACAAAATCTGATTTCCTACTGCTCATATGATAAAAATCGCAAGTTGATCTCTCATGGGTTGGGAATAGCATTAGACATTAGTAAGGGTGGTATATTGCTTGAGACTCCATATTCTGTCGAGTCAAGTTTTCTCGTGCTAACGGCTACTGATAAACTGAAAAGTCTTATAGAAGTGAAAGGCAGATTAATATATTCAAAAAAAAATTCCAAAGGAACCTATCTTTGTGGGATTGAATTTATCGGTAACAATGAGCGAGTTACAGATTTTATTACCAAATTGATTAAGGAATTTAATGTTCAAAAGAATAATCTTTTCATTACTTTAAAGAAAAAGCTTTTCCATAGAAATTTACGATCAAATCCCAACAAACCCCTACCACGCTAATCTTCCCATTAAGTCCCCAAATAAGACCATGGGTTTAGAACCTGTTTCAGGAGAAGTCTTTATATATCTTAAATGGCAAAGCCACAGCACATGTCAATATTCTTCCTTCTGACGTGCATTCTTCGGTTTTTGTTGACACTATCAACGCTTCTATTTAATGTGCAATCAATCAGACTGTATCCCACATCAACATTCGCTTTCGAAACTGATTCCAACCATTGTTAATCACCTGTTATAGGGTTGCTCTCCCTTCTGATCGATAACTCCATTGGATTTCCAGTCGTTTTCATCCATATCAAGCAAGCATCATTTGTACCGGTTATGAAATTATTTCTGAAAACAGGTAACCTCAAATTGCCAATTTTGGGTCTCCAAGAGCATCTTTAATCAGGGAATTCCTCGCAGCTCTGCTGCGGGGGGTAGGGTACTTTCCACAAGGCTTTTACAGCCACAATAATATGTCGAATACATAAAAAAGGGCAGCCCCGATTCTAACCGGAACCACCCTATAAGAAGGATAGTTGTGGGGGGTATTTCAAGTTAAGGCGCCCCAATTGTGAAAGGAGATCAAACGGATCAAGGCCAACCTGAACCACCACTATGAGGCGGAATCTACTGCGAATTTAGTTGAAGCAATTGAAGATTTTGAGGAAGATGAAGATATTGAGTATGCTGATTTACCGGATCTCTCTGATATAGAAGAAATGCTCGATTGGGATGAAGGAGAGAATTCAGAGAACATTTCTCTTAATGATGAGTCGAAATATAATAGATCTGAAGATTCAGATATTTAGCAATTTTTAAAGTAAAGAATATTACTTTCTCTTATCCATCATAGCAAAGAATAGCCCCTTCCTGGTTATTGATTGAAACATATTTTCAATCAGCCTTCGAACTGAGCGATTTTTTCCAATATCGATATTCCTACCAAACAGTGCCCCTCGTTTTTTCCTTTACCCGACTTTGTAATGTGTTTGATTTCAACTTTATAGCCTCCAGAAGGGGCAGTGCCTTTGGGGGATATAAAATCGGCATCAACAATCTGATCGACTTCTATCATGCTTAAAAAATCAGAATTCTCTTTTATCAAAATGCCAGCTCCCTTGGAGCTTACATCCGTAACTCTAAACTGATAGATTGGCTCTCCAATCAGCTTGATCTCGACTCGATAATTTCTTAGCTGGGTCCTTCTGGGTTCGGCCCTTTTTCCCTTAGATATTTTATCCTTTGAATTATTGTGCATGGATTTTTGCCGAAGGCCTTATTTTTGATCACGCAAAGCAGATGATGTTAGTACTCCCATTTTAGTTCGGACATGATGGGAAAGTCAAGAATATTAGCGGGATAGACTTTTAAAACTTAAAAATCCTTATCACCTTATTGATAAGTCTTTTGCACCTTAATAACCTCCTAACTTACTAAATTTTCTTGACATAAATGCCTGAACTTGGGAAATGATAACAGGCCTTTTTCTATTAAATCGAAACCATACCCGCAGGCACCCTCATGACTCTCACAAAAGTAGACATTGTCGAAGCCATTGCGGAGCAAAACATATTGCCAAAGACTAAAACCACTGACATGGTCGAGACTCTATTGGAAATCATCAAAAAGTCCCTTGAATCCGGTGAAGATGCTCTGATCTCTTGCTTTGGCATATTTTGTGGCAAAAAGAAAAAGGAACGAAGGGGCAGGAACCCGGCAACTGGTGAGGATATGATCCTGGCACCCAGGAAAATTGTAACTTTCAAAGGGTCGTGGAAATTGAAAAATAAGGTTAACAAATGAAATATGGGCAAAGATAAACTCCTAAAAATTATCGAAAACCACAGCCTATGGGTAACAGTTTCGGCGGGCCTGACATTTCGGATTTTCCACCACAATCGGGGTAAATCCCCGGGCGGCTTTGCGCACCACCTTATCAAAGGGAATGGTTCCCAGAATCTCGATATCCAGAAAGCACTTGTCTTTTACCCGTTTCTGCATTGACTCGGCAATCCGCACATCCTTGCTGCTTTCGGTCATATTCAAGACAATGGATAAGCGAAATTGATCAAACTGCTTTTTGAGCTGAACCGCTGCCTGGGGATCCCGGGTGCGAACTTTCTGGTAGATGAAATCAAGGAAATAATTTTTTGATTTTTCAAGCGAACCGTCTCTGATATGCTCTGCCAGATCCTTGAGCGACTTATATTCCGAAAAAAATCGCTCTAAAAAACGGTTAAAGACAACTTTCACAAAGGCATAGCTGTCCAAAACCGATGCCGGTTCCGTGCCGGAAACCACAATCTTTTGATCTGCCAGCAAAAAGAAATCCAGCCCATTATAAGCAGTGTCGCCACCCAAATCGACGACCAGGAAATCTGTCTCCAGCGCTTTTAGGTGACGCATAATTTTAAGCTTCCGTAAATAGGGTAGATTGGCGTCGCCCAGCTTCGAAGAATCCCCCCCGATCAAAGACAATCCTTTGAATGCTGTTGGTGTAAGAATGTCTTTTATCGAATCGACTTTTTTATCCAGACTGGAAACGGAATGGCGAGGATAGGTATCGCCTGTTTAACCGGTCGTATTAAAGCAGTATCAGGCTTTGGTGGAAACGTTTCGGCTTTCCTTCTTGCTCATCTGGACTGGCAAAAGAAGTTCCATCTATGGATATTTCTTCTTCCTGAAGTTCCCCTGAAGACGCAGGAATTTGAATTTTTTCTTGATTTTCGTCGGAGATCAAAGATGCGCCTCTTAATATCAGATTGGCCCGATCAAATAGGAATTTATCGTCAAATTCTTCACAAGTGGATCGGCCACAATTGGAATCGATTTAGATCAAAAATAGAGTGCAATATTAATACCAACGAATATTAGATATTCTTTTTCAGCAAATGATTATAGGAGGTTATAAGGATGTGTCGATATGAATTAGGTAGATTGAAAGTCAAAAATTTGACAATGGGTAAGAATTAGCGGCA
>Ga0316192_10003625_pt1 | contig 11260 bp, 13 predicted proteins | sample MerIslwburrow_MG_FD_204931 | JGI IMG/M metagenome (GOLD analysis project Ga0316192, IMG submission 204931) | Coastal sediment microbial communities from Maine, United States - Merrow Island worm burrow | ecosystem: Environmental > Aquatic > Marine > Coastal > Sediment | place: USA: Maine...
CCTTAGACCCGGGTTTGTACTTAAGTGATTATTGTGATGCAGCATATCTGCTACCGTATCCTTCTGCTGGTGATGAGGCGTTCTTAGATAGTTTAAGATCGATTTATGCCAAGGAAAAAATCGACGTACTCATACCCTGTCTGGACGCGGAATTACCGGGAATGGTTCGTTTGAAACCTCTGCTCGACGAGTTGAATATCAAGAGTTTTCTGCCGACCCCTGAACAACTGCGTTTGCGCAATAAAGATCGACTCACTGAATTGGCCCACCACGCGGGTATTCAATGTCCAGAGACCAAAGCAATTACCAATGCAGGATTCTTTTATAAGTGCCAAGATGAGGGGTGGACTTATCCTTTGGTGGTCAAAGGCTTATTTTACGATGCCAAAATTGCTCATAATGCTGATGAGGCATCCGAGGCATTTCGACGCATTGCGGCGGCGTGGGGTCTACCCGTATTGGTTCAACGTATGGCCAATGGTGAGGAGTACAACCTAACGGCCGTAGGAGATGGAAAAGGCAATATGCTCGGTGAGGTCATGATGAAAAAAATGGCCTTGACGGACAAGGGCAAGGCATGGTCCGGTATCAGTATATTTGATCAGTCCTTGTACGATGCCAGTGCCTCTCTAATCAAGGCTATAAATTGGCAGGGACCTCTTGAGGTCGAGGTTGTACGTGACAAACAAGGCCATTATCAGTTACTTGAAATAAACCCAAGATTTCCTGCCTGGATCTATTTGTCAGTGGGAGTGGACCGCAATTTACCCTTGATATTATTAAAGTTGATTTTGGGTGAAACCCTTGCCGAGTTGCCTGCGGCCAAACCCGGTGTTCTATTTATACGACATGCGGTTGAAAATATTGTGCCCATAGCAGAATTTGAATCCGTTGTTATGAACGGTGGGCAGACTTTAGACCGATAGGAGAACGTCAATGCCAGACAACAAGAGCCCAGAAACTACTAAGAAAAAGCCTTGGGTAAAGCCGAGTATTACTATATTACGCACTGGCATGTTAAATAAAATTGGACGCTCCCAAAACGCTGGCTGGATGGAGGATATCGATGGTGTGCCCATTGCTGATTTAGTCGAGGAGCACGGATCACCCTTATTTGTGTTATCTGAAAAACGGTTACGGCGTAATATGCAGCGTATCAAGAGGGCATTTACGTCACGTTACCATAGTGTCGTGTTCGGGTGGTCGTATAAAACCAACTACCTGGGTGCGGTGTGTAACACATTGCATCAGGAAGGTGCGTGGGCAGAGGTGGTGTCAGAGTTTGAATATGAAAAGGCTAGAAGTCTAGGTGTGCCTGGGAAAAATATACTGTTTAACGGCCCATTTAAACGGCCGGGTATCCTTGAGAAGGCCGTCGTAGAAGGCGCGCGTATTCATATTGATCATCTTGATGAGCTCTATGCTTTAGAGGAAATCGTTGAGCGCCTTAAAAAACACGTTAACGTCACCATTCGGTTAAATTTTGATACGGGATTTACTGAGCCGTGGAGCCGCTTCGGTTTTAATGTTGAATCAGAACAGGCTATGGATGTCGCCTGGCGCATTGCCGCAAGTCAATATCTTTGTTTGACTGGCTTACACAGTCATATCGGTACATTTGTGTTAGAGCCGCGGGCCTATGAAAACCAAGTGCGCATAATGTGTCAGTTTATGGATCAAATTGAAATCCGAACAAAATGCACAATCGAATATATTGATATCGGTGGAGGATTTGCTTCCCTAAATTCACTGCAGGGGATTTATTTGCCGGTGGAACAGGTTGTACCAAGCGTGGAACAATATGCAGAGGTCATTTGTGATACTTTGACAGAACTGACACACGAACGAGAGGCCAGAGGTGTCAAACGTCCCACTCTAGTATTGGAAACAGGGCGTGCTATGGTCGATGACGCAGAGTATCTTATTAGTTCCGTTATTGCCAACAAAAGGCTGCCTGATGGCAGGCGCGCCATGGTGGTGGATGCCGGAGTTAATCTTTTGTTCACCGCGTTCTGGTATAACCATAGCGTAACGCCAACCAAACCTTTACCGGGTAAACCTGAAGAGACGGTTATTTATGGGCCGCTGTGTATGAATATCGATGTCATACGTAACAGCATAATGCTGCAGCCTATGAATGTGGGTGATGTTTTGGTGTTGAGTCCGGTCGGCGCATACAATCACACTCAGTGGTTGCAGTTCATAGAGTATCGTCCCAATGTTGTAATGATCCATCCGGACAAATCCGTATCAGTGGTACGCCAAGCGGAAGATCTAAAGGTAGTAACCGCTCAGGAACGGTTGCCTGCCCACCTCGCACAAGCCTATCCCGATGGTGAACCTGAAGATATTATTAATCGTAAACTACAGTTAACAGACGCCAAATAGGGTAAAAAACCGACAAATATTTTTCATTATGTTTAAACAAACCATTACAGTTATTAGCCGAGCCTATTCTGCCATTTTATTTCTGGATAGCCCGGTGATTGGTTTCGCAATATTGGCTGCTACGTTTATTCATCCAAATATTGCCCTGTCTGGGTTGGTGGCTGCTCTACTTGCATTTTTTGTGGCCAAACTCTTTGAATTTCCACATTTCAAAAGCGGTATACATATCTACAATGCTTTGCTTGTGGGATTATCCCTGGGGGCTTTTTATGATCTCAATATTTATGTAATAACGCTGATTCTTATTGGCTCTTTGCTGACAGTATTTCTAACGGCTGCTCTGGTGGACGCCTTTAGGCGTAATGGGTTACCAGTCTTCAGTCTACCTTTTATTTTGGTGGCGAGCGTGACCGCAGTGGTGGCACAACAATACAGCATACTAAAGAATTTCACGGACTATAGTGATTATGCTATTCAATGGTTTAACCCGGAAATTAATCAATTTTTTAATTCCCTGGGTGCCACCTTTTTTACCACGCAACCATTAATGGGTGTAGTGGTGTTTGCAGGTATTTTATGGTATTCCCGCTATATGGCCATGCTTGCAGTCACGGGTTATATTGCTGGATACTTGGTTATTAACTTGCTTAGTTATGATCCGCATCCCTATTTGATAAGCTGGACTGGATTTAATTTTGTCTTGACAGCTATTGCACTCGGTGGAATTTATACCATTCCCGGAGTGGCCGGGTTTTTAACGGCGCTGCTTGGTGTTGTGTTCACAGCATTGTTAGTTTTGGCATCAAAGGATTTATTGTTTATACACGGCCTGCCTGTATTAGCATTACCATTTGTTGCGACCACATTAATTTTTCTGCTTGCGCTTCGCACTCGTGTCAGTGTTTCAGCGCCTTGGTTGTCTCCCATGCCTGCACTGCCTGAAGTAAATTACGAGCGGGCACGATTAGCCAGAGTCAGAAACGGTGAGATAAACAGCGTACCATTGTTAATCCCGTTTTTTGGTCAATGGCGAATTTATCAGGGATTTAACGGTGCTCATACACACAAGCCGCCCTGGCAGCACGCCTTGGATTTTTATATTACCGAAGACGACAAGAGCTTTGTCAACGAAGGCAAAGACTTGAGAGATTTTTATTGTTATGGTTTGCCCGTGTTGTCTCCCGCGCACGGCGAGGTAGTGAGGCTTTATGACAAGCTTGCCGACAACCGTCCGGGTGATGTGGATGTCAAAAACAATTGGGGAAATTTTGTATTGATTAGACTGGATTCTGGGCTGCATGTTATTTTGGCGCACCTCAAACAATACAGTGTAAGGATCAAAGAAGGTGAGCGCGTTGTTCCCGGTGATGAACTGGGAGCTTGTGGTAATTCCGGGCGTTCTCCGCAGCCACATATTCATTTGCAGGTGCAAAAAACCGCTGAATTAGGCAGCCCAACCCATCCATTTCATTTGAGTAGTTTTATGCACCATAAGGAAAACAAAGTAAGTCAGTACCTTGTAGTAGGACGCCCTCAGTTAGGCGATCTCATTGAAGCCACTGCCATTGATGAACGACTTGCGACACAGTTGCATTTGCCCGTGGGCCGGCAATTTACTTATCAGGTAGACGGCGACAACATTAAAGACAAGGTAACACGCCAGTTACAGGTAGAGCTGACATTGTTGGGTCAGTTTAGGCTGGTTAGTGATACAGGTGCCAGTGCGGCCTTCGAAGAAGTTAATGGCGTCTTGGCCTTTTACGATCGGCAAGGTCCAGCCGATATATTTCTCGATATGTGGTTGTTAGCCAATGGTTTGACACCACTGACAGAAAGTGCGCATCAATGGCGAGATGCGCCTTCGGTGCAATTATTACCGTTGAATTATTTGCAACGGATTATTATAAAGCTTTTCCGGCCCTTAGGCTGTGGGCTAGATAGTCACTATAAACGCCATTGGGAAGAAAAATATGATATGTGGACACAGCGTGGTCAGCACGAATTTAAAATGGGTAGCGTAATTTGGCGAGCAGAAACGAGATCCGATATTGATCCAGTGCTAGGCTGCCGTGAACTCAATTTGAGCAGTGAAAAGGGCAAGTGTCACGCGATACTAAAAGAAACCGGTCTGGCCAGTGATGAGGGCATACCAGGGTGGAGTTAATGCGTCTATTTATCTTGAGTTTTTTATTGATATTTACTCAAACTGTATTGGCGGAGTTCGATTCGTGGAAAACGACTGTTACACCGCAGTTTATGTTTGGTATATATAATGATTCTCCGCTGCGCGATACAATATATAATCTAGGCGTCTTTCTGACGGCCGACTATTTGGATAGCGGTGGTTTGAGCTTTGGTTATAACTACAGTTATATTGAGGGTAAGACTGGTAATCAGGAGGGGTTTAACTCTGTTGATGAAAGTGCATTTTATGTATCTGGTGTTTTTCATAGTTATCCAGATAGTCTATCAGGCAAATTAAGTTATCGTTTAGATGCTTATTATATTAGCGATACGACGTCTGTGACAGAGACTACCACTATTCAACCGCCACCATCCCCTTCACCCATGATTTCAATCCGTGCTTCACACAATTCAGGAGGTAGCGGCAATTTCAAAACGCCTATTTATTATTCTAACGAAAGTATGACCGTTAATCCTATGTTGACGTTTGCTAACTCAGCAGCCACCTATAATCTAGAGCTTGGTTATGCATATTCCGATTACCGCTATGGTGAAACCAGTGTCAACAATAACCAGGTACACCAGCTTGCACCCATGTTCGGTTTTGGTTTTAATGAAAAATATGACTGGATTCAAATGCGGGCCTATTTTATTCACCTAACTGATACTTCCTTAACCCATGGTGAGGCTGATTTTAATTCCTTAGCGTTTAAATGGAAGCATTGGTTCAAGGCTACATCGAATACGGTGAATAACATGGGTATTGATATCTTGCTAGGCAAACGTATGCTCGCGGTTGATCCCGATGCGGCCATGGTCTATAGCCTTGCAGATCAAGAAACCGGTGCAATTGCAATTCATTGGCAATGGGTTGTTAGTGAAGTCACGAAATACAGGCTCCAGTTTGGTTATGAACAGTATGAAGATTTATTAGTGGGAAACGACTATAACATCGTTTACACTTATTTTAATTTTTCTCATCAATGGTAAGGTAAGCTTTATGTATAAAAATATATTTTTTATTGGATTTATATGGGTAGCGGTATTTGCGTCTACACATTCCTTTGCCGCGATAGATCAATGGAAAGAAAGTTATCGTCTGGAATCTCTAAGTCAATATGATGTGGCAGTGAAGATCATGGACGCGATTATTAAGAACGAATCGAAAAATGATTTTGCCGTTATGCGCCGTGGCTGGTTAAATTATTTGCGAGGGAAGCATGATAGTGCCATTAGTGACTATAAGAAGGCGCTGACAATGAACAAACAATCCCTTGATGCAAAACTCGGCGTCATTCTACCCTTGCTTGCGCAACAACGTTGGAATGAAGCGGTAAAATTTTCTAAAGATGTCTTAAAAATTGCGCCGTGGAATTATTATGCGCACGTTCGTTTAATGGTCGCTGAGGAAGGGCAGAAGCGGTGGAAAACTCTGGCTAAGCATGCGGATGAAATGTATCGTCGATACCCTAGTGATGCGACCATATTGGTATACCTGGCGCGGGCCCAGAGGTGGTTGGGAGATAATGGCGCGGCCCGTGGTGCGTATATTAAGGTGTTAAAGCGAATACCGGGCCACATTGAGGCATCACAATTTTTATTAGAGAACATGTGAGTCTTCTAAAAGCAATGTGTCACATTGCTTTGCTCTTTCTTACCGAGTTATTCTCATAGACTATTCATAACAGGGGGTTACAATGAATCATAAAATCGATTTTTCATTTATAAGTGAATTAGAGGGTGGACAGCTACTCAAGGCTTATGTTCCCGCCAGTAGCATCAGCCAAAGTGGCGTAACCGTTGCGACCGGATTTGACTTAGGTGCTCGTGACGAAGCCGATCTAGAAAGACTGAATTTTCCCCCGGATTTGATTACCAAATTGCGTCCGTATTTAGGTCTTAAAAAAGAGGATGCCGTTAATAAGCTCGAACAACAGCCTTTAACAATTTCTCAACAAGATGCTGATGTCATCGACAAAGCGGCAAAGGCTGATGCGACTGATTTTATTGTCAATCTTTATGATTCAGCGGTTACCCCTGGAAAGTTAAAGTTTGCGGATTTGTCTGCTGAAGCGCAAACCGTTATTGCATCGGTGTCTTATCAGTATGGTGATCTGTCGCGTCGAACCCCTATGTTTTGGGCGGCTGTTACAGATCAAGACTGGGAAAAGAGCATAGATATTCTTAAAGACTTTCACGATAACTATCCTACTCGCCGTAATAAAGAAGCGGCCTTTTTGCAGGCTGTGTTGTCTCCTTCACATTAGGGGCTAGTAGCCACAGTTGGCAATAGGTCGGGGGGCTGAGGGATCCCCACGTTTTTACCAGGCGATCCGTCTTCGAAGGTGCTTGGTAGAGGGTTATAAAAGCAACAACACCTTGCTTCGTAGGAGCGACCTTGGTCGCGAACATAGCTGGATTTGTTGCCGTCATCTTTCGCGGGCAAGCCCGCTCCTACATTCCTATTTTTATCTAGTTCCCGCGCTCCTGCGTGGGAATTCATACCAACTTCGAATTTAAAACCACTAATTCCAATGCTTGCTATTAAAAGTGTAGGGTGTATACGCACAGTGCATCCCCGCTCGCTCAAACCACCTCATATATCAAATCCCATACCCCATGCCCCAATCTGTAACCACGGCGTTCAAATTTGGTGAAAGGACGGTAGTCTGGACGTTCGGCGAAGCCATTATTGTTCGTCGTGTTTTTATAGACGGGAGAACTGTCTAAAGCGGCTTTCATGTGCAAAGCGTAGTCTTCCCAGTCGGTTGCAAGGTGTAAGATGCCATTATTTTTTAGTTTTTTGGCAAGTTTATTTAGAAAATCAGTCTGTATTAAGCGCCGTTTGTTATGCCGTTTTTTGTGCCAGGGATCAGGGAAAAATATCTGTATACGATCAAAGGACTTATCGGGTAATACGGAAGCTAGCAATTCTACGGCATCACCGCACATAACTTTCAAGTTGCGTAAATCCCGTTTTTCAATTTCAGCAAGTAAACTGCCCACCCCTGGTCGATGGACTTCGATGCCGATAAAATCGGTATGCGGTGAATCTTGCGCCATTTGGGCTAATGACTCGCCCATGCCAAAGCCAATCTCCAGGACCTTGGGATTGGAGTTACCAAACAGTGTGTCCAGATCTTTAACAATTGCATGGTTGTCGATTCCAAACTTGGGCCAGAGCGTTTCTAGAGCGCGCTTCTGGCCTGCGGTAATACGTCCTTCGCGCAGGACAAAACTTTTTATTTGACGTCGTTGCTGAGGGTCTTGCATTTAGATGGGCAGAGTAGTTTCAATAATTCTTCGGTGAATTAAAACCGTAACGTGCCGTGCGCACGCTACGCGCTGGGTTTTGAAGCAAAGACAAACGGAATAGCGAGAGGACCAAACACGATGCCCATGACGCCCCAAAATACTGGGTTAGCGCCTCTTTTTTCGGCGATTAAATGGCACAATGCACCACTTACTAAAACTATACTTATGGCTAACAACGCTATGTACATTGATTTAATACCTCAACTAATTTGTTTTATTGTAACTCGTTCCCACGCAGAGCGTGGGAACGAGATGTGCGCTATTGCGTGGCCATCCCGTATTTGATTGGCCACTAAAAAAACGTGCCATCCACGGGTGAAGATGCGCTGGCGTAACGTTTCCTGGGTATGCGTCCAGCTAAGAAGGCCTCGCGTCCGGCTTCAATTGCCTTTTTCATTGCCGATGCCATTAAAATGGGTTTCTGCGCACCGGCTATGGCCGTATTCATTAGAACCCCGTCGCAGCCTAGTTCCATAGCAATGGCGGCATCCGATGCTGTACCCACACCAGCATCCACTAAAATCGGTACATTGGCATCCTCTATAATAGTCAGGATATTGTAAGGATTACGTACGCCTAAGCCAGAACCAATGGGTGCAGCCAAAGGCATAACGGCAATGCAACCGATTTCTTCCAGACGTTTTGCGATTATTGGGTCATCGCTGGTGTAAACCATCACTTTAAAACCGTCGTTTACTAAAATTTCAGCGGCTTTAAGCGTTGCCGTAATATCCGGATATAGAGTTTTTTCATCGCCTAAAACTTCCAGTTTGACTAAATCTTCGCCTTCTAAAAGTTCGCGGGCGAGACGACATGTTCTTACCGCGTCCTCGGCTGTGTAGCAATGCGCGGTGTTGGGTAGAATAGTGTATTTCCCAGGCGATATAACATCCAGTAAATTTGGTTCTTTAGGATTTTGCCCAATGTTGGTTCGACGGATGGCGACGGTAACAATTTCTGCGCCGCTGGCTTCAATCGCTAATCTTGTCTCTTCGAGATCTTTATATTTTCCAGTACCAACCAACAGCCTGGAATTGTAGGACTTGCCTGCGATAAAAATGTTATCGTTATTTTTTTGCGTCTTGTTTTGTGGCATGAATGTCTCTCTATTAAATCAGATTTAGTCAATTATAAAGTGGATGGTATCGGTTGTACTATTAACCGCCGCCAATGGCGCCGATAATCTCTACCCTATCATTTGGTTTTAACACGACGGTTGCGTATGTACTTCGAGGAACGATTTCCATATTAACTTCCATTGCCAGACGCTTACCTTGGAGACCGAGCTGTGCAACCAGCTGCTCTGCGGTTAGGTCATCTTCAATGTTTCTGGATTCGCCGTTTAACTGAATATTCATTCTTGGTTCAACCCTTGTAAATGGTTCTAACAATTTGCATAGTTTAAGGCAAATGGGGACGGGTTCCTAGCCCAAGTATGTGCTTAGGACCATATAGTTATTGATCTGCATCATGGTGTGTCTTACTAGGTGTTTCCAATAAGCGGATACAGTTTTGTAAGTTATTGTATTTTCGTAACCTATGCGGCAGATTGGTTAGAAATGGGGTACTAGAGACCATTTTATAGACCAACGATGGTCGTCCTCATTTTGCTCCATACAGACAATTCCACTGTTTTGGAATTTTAGTACTAAATTGTTGGCATTCCTTGTGGTGAGAAAACTCACCAGTTTTTCCATGAAGGGTAGGTGCCCGACAAACAGGGTGTTTTGACGATTTTCCAGCAATTTGGCGAATTGCTGGACATCATCCATGGGATTCAGTCCATCGAGCTGAGCTATTGTAGGCGTGGGTTTAATGGCTTGGGCAAATAGTTGGGCGGTTTGCTCGGCTCGTTTTTTACCACTATGAAAGATTTGGCCAACAGCCAAGCCTTGTTGAAAGGCAAATTCCGCAATTTTTTCTGTTTCTGAAATACCCACCGGACTTAAGCCTCTTTCAGGATCGAGCTCTTTAGCAAGATTTTTACCATGTTGAACGAAATAAAGGGCCATGTTCCAAATCTCCTATTGGATTGATGCAACTACCCAAGTTTACATGCTATGGCAGAGCTTGCAAATTAATTAAAAAACAATGGGTGTCGGATTATTGCACTCGTTTCCACGCGCTGCGTGGGAGTGAGAAAAACTCCTGTATCGCTCGTAGCGTGCGCTGTGCGCACGGCGTACGCAACGGTTTTTCTACGCCGAATGATTTCGGATCCTAAATTTTTACCGGACACTATTGACGTTCTGCGTGGAAATGCGAACCAAATTATTGCTTTTCTTTTGCGGACGCGCATTCAATGCATAAGGTAGCGCAAGGTTCAATGTTTAGGCGGTTTTCATTTATAGGTTCATCGCAACTCTGGCAATAGCCATAATCCCCGTCGTCTAGGCGTTTGAGTGCGGCCTTAATCTTTTGCAGCTGTAACTTGCGTCGTTTTTCGGTCTCAACAGACATGGCTTGACTTTGCAGAGCGTCCATACGAGATAGGCGACCAACTCGTGTTTGGTCCAATTCTACAGGTTTTGCAGATTCTGAACCCGTGCTTTCGACATCCTGCAATTCTTGCTGTTGTTGCAGCAGTAGTTGTCGAAATTTGTTTTGGTCAAGATCGTCAATCATTAGAGATTATTAACCAAAGTGATTTACAAGCTAACGTTGTTTACCTGGATTATCAGTATCACGATTATTGCCGGGTGCAGTAGCGCGTTTATTATCAACTGTTGTACTATCCCGGTTTTTACCTGATTCCGTATCACGGCTGATGTTGCCTTTTTCACGTTTTTCGGCTTCATCAGCGGCAATACATTCCGGAATATCATGAAACATACGTTGCCGATAACCACCTTGTTGGGTGCGACCCCCTTCGCCAAAATCTCTGTAATATCGTTCGCAATATTCTTGAGTGTTACGATTTTTGGTTACGCATTCCTCTATGGCTTTTTTTCTTTCCGGGGCTATGAGTTTTTCTCGTGCGGCCTCACAAATGCCACGCAATTCGGCAGCCGTTGGTTCGGCCATTACGGTATTGCTATTGATGAATAACAAGCTACTGGCAATTAAAAATCTGGCAGAGATTTTTTTCATATTTACGCTCGCTTTAAATCCATTACGAATAATTTTGACCTAAATTGATTATTGCACAGTTTTGTCAAACTGTATAGAAACGATGCAATACACTAAATACGTTGACAATTTGGCAGCGTTATTGCTGTTTTTTGCTGGAGGGAAGGTAGAATACCTTGGCTTTGGGCTTTGATTGTATCTCGTTGCATTGCTTGCTCAAAATATCATGGCAGATCAGATCAAGTTGCTCTACCAAATTTTGTGCACCCAAATAATTGGCTCTAGCAATTTCGATATCAATTTC
>Ga0316192_10003626_pt1 | contig 11256 bp, 9 predicted proteins | sample MerIslwburrow_MG_FD_204931 | JGI IMG/M metagenome (GOLD analysis project Ga0316192, IMG submission 204931) | Coastal sediment microbial communities from Maine, United States - Merrow Island worm burrow | ecosystem: Environmental > Aquatic > Marine > Coastal > Sediment | place: USA: Maine...
AAAACAACCAGGGTAAATGGAAGGTCTATGATCTCTCCGCCCTGGGAATCAGTGCCGTAAGCAATTATCGGGCCCAATTACATCAAATTTTGCAGGAAAAATCCCCCGCAGAGGTGATTGAAATTTTTAAAGAGAAAATACGTGAGAAAGAGAAAATAATTGAAATTGAAGAGGAGGCCTAAGGATTTAGCTTATATCTAAACTGTTCGATTTTGTCTCATCCTTACAACCCGCTTTAGCTGGTAAAGGCGCTTTAAGACATGGCTGCAAAATATTTTGAAACTTATATCCAGAAATTATTAGAAGCCCGGTTTCTTGTCCTGCTGATTCTGCTCCTGCTAATGCTTGTTCTGACGCCATTTTTAGACGAATTTGTCCAGACGAGAATATTAATGGACATTTTCTTAACCATTATTTTTATTTTTATAATTTACACCATCCGACTGAAACGGACTCAGGCAATCATTGCCTCAGTGTTGGTCTTTCCTTTGATTGTTGCGACCTGGTCCACCTATTTTGTTGAAATTAAAACCATCAGTTTGCTAACCAGAATTTTCGGAGTCCTTTTTTTTGCTTATGCCGCCATCAATATACTGCGGATTATCGTTAAATCAGAAAAAGTCACCAGGGAAACCATCTTTGCGGCCATTGTCGCCTATTTGCTGATTGCACTGATGTGGGCATTTCTGTATATGATTCTGGAACTGGCGTCGCCCGGGTCCTTCTCTTTGCCGGATGGGGGGGTCTGGGGGGAGACGATGCGATTTGAATATTTGAGTTTTGTCACCATAACCACCCTGGGATACGGTGATATTACACCCGTAACGGACAAGGCAAGTGCTCTGGTTATAATTGAAGCGGTCGTCGGTCAAATATATTTGGTGGTGCTGGTGGCATGGCTGGTGGGGATGCATGTGTCACGGAGATCTAAGTAATCTGGGAAAATGATCTAAAACTTGAAATGAACTAAAATGAGCTAAAATTGTGGTATTCTGCCCGTCGAGAGCCTCTGGGTCGAACGATCGATTTTATAAAAAGGGATAGAGCGTAGCGTTTCCTTAATCTTAGGCATTTTAGACAATCTAGATCACTCTTGTCCGCCCTTACTTTGGCGGATTAGGCATTCGCTTTTTGTGTCTTTGGAGCTGAAATTTTATGTTAAATCCACGGGAAAGGTGGTGTAAAAATGAAAATCGGTTTTGTATTGCTCCTGCTGATCATCTGTTTCGCTCCTCTCGAGTCTTTTGGTGATGAATGCATCGAAGGCGACTGTGTGAACGGCAAGGGGACCATGGTTTATGACACCGGTCATAAATTTACGGGGGGGTTTAAAGACGGTGGCCGTCACGGCGATGGCGTGTTGGTGATGCCCGGTGGTAGAAAAATTGTCGGTGTCTGGGAGAATAACGAAATAAGAGAGGGTACCTATACCCAAGCCGATGGCACCACCTACAAGGGACAATGGATGTTTCGTGAAAGAAACGGGCGGGGGACATTGACCTTTCCGGACGGGCGAAAATATATCGGAGAGTTTAAAAGCGGTCAGCGACACGGCAAAGGGACCATGATATATCCCGATGGGCGTAAGTATGTCGGAAATTTTAATTACGGTGAGAGATCCGGTTCCGGCACCATGACCTATCCCGATGGCCGTAAATACACCGGAGAATTTAAGGCCGGCGAAAGAAACGGGCAGGGCACGATGATTTATCCCGATGGGAGGAGACTGGAGGGTGAGTTTAAAAGCGGGGAGTTTGTGGAGCAGTGAGTTGAATTCGGCCTCCGGCCCCTAAAGGACCTAATGGCCTACGCCCCGGAGGGAAGTGGGGGATCTTTCGATTGTGGATTTGGGATTTGGGATTTGGGATTTTTGATTGGAAGGAGCTGAGGGCATAGATGGTGGTTGATTGAGTTGAATTGTTGATTGGTTGATAAAAAACTCAGTCAACCCAATAAGTTTAATCAATTTAGTCAACTCAATCATCCAAATAGTCTTAATCTATTAACGATCTAAATTTATCCTATGAAATTTACGAAGTAACAGCGAAGCGCATTTCATTGGGACCATTTAAATCGACAGAATACCTTAATTCGACATTCGACGTTTGTCATTCAACAACCAAACCTTACTTCAATTTATTCAACCAATCCCCCTCGGCAAACCACTTCAGCTTCAATTCATCCAGGATACCGCTGCCTTCGATATTGTTGAGTGTATTGCGGGTCCAGTTCATCATTAACGGATCATTGGCCGGAATCGCAATGCCGATGGGCTCATAGGTTAACTGGGTGACGACCGAGAGCAGGCCGGCTTCCGGATAACGGAAGACTGAGACGATGCAGATGGGATAATCGGCGATCATGGCCTGAACCTTATCCTGCAAGACCATGTCCACAGCCTCATCATACGTCCCGGTGGTAAACAGGGTCGTCTTGTCGAGGTATTCCTCGGCAAATGCCTGGCTGGTTGAGCCCTTGAGGGCCACTATTTTCGTATTGGGGTTATTGACGTCCTGTGCTTCATCCGCATAGGCAATGGTTTTTATTTTGGTAAGAAACGCTTTGCCCGAAAGAAAATAGGGGCCGATAAACGCCACCTTCCGATTCCGTTCAGGGGTGATGGTCATACCGGACAAAACCATGTCGACCTGTCCGTTTTGAAGCGCTGGCAGCAATTCGTTAAACGGCTTGGTGACAAATTTGACTTTGACATTCATGGCCTTGGCCAACATTCTGGCAAGATCGGGTTCGAGACCAAAGATTTCACCGTCTTTGGAAGTCATGTTTAAGGGCGGCATATTGCCCATGGTGCCGACAACCAGCTCTCCTCTTGACTGGATGCGATCGAGCACCGGGGATGCGGATGTGCCGCTTGTTGACTGCTGCATCTGAGCACAGCCGGTAAAGAATATCAACGTCAGAATCATTACGAGCAAAACTTTTGCAAACTTCATTCTAAATCTCCTTTTCTACTGGATGTAATTAATCTATCAATTAAATAAACCAGTCTGATACCAGCCCTCTCGTCATTCCCGCGGGGCCTGTGCCGGACTTGATCCGGTAGCGGGAATCCAGTAATTGCAAGGCCTTTTCTGGATTCCGGCTCTCCGCTCCGCTACGGCCGAAATGACGAGTTTAGTTGCCGGGTTAGTAAGTTGCGTTGCTGCCAATATATTCATCATAGTTTAATTGTAAAGTCGCGAGCGACTCCTCTTTTACTATATTTCACCGCAGAGATCGCAAAGACCGCTGAGAAAATAATAAGATAATTGAATAGATGAATTTTATGAAGATTTCGGGATATATCACAAGAAACGATATTTTTCTTTAAATGAGCAGTCGGGGAGTTTTCTGCGATACAGGCCGTCATTCCTGCGAAGGCAGGAATCCAGATAATTCAGTGCTGAGTAAACTGGATGCCCGCCTTCGCGGCATGACGAATAAAACACCCCGCCCCTTCATTCAAATAGTCTCTACGAGTTCTGCGGTTAGTTTAGCTTATAACATTGGCAAAGTTTCATTTTCGATCAAACTATCGGCTTTATCGGCCAGCGGTGGTGCTGAACCCTTTAACCATGGACCTTTGAACTCTGAACCTTCGAACGCTTATTATTTGTTTATCTTCTCATATCCTTAAATGCATTGATCAGTCCATTGGTCGAAGAATCATGGGAGTACACGGGTTGGTCATCTTTTATTTCCGGTAGAATGCGGTTGGCCAGCTGTTTGCCGAGTTCGACGCCCCATTGGTCGAACGAGAAAATGTTCCAGATGACTCCCTGGACAAATATCTTGTGTTCATACAAGGCTATTAAGCTGCCCAGGATCTTCGGCGTCAACTTCTTGAATAAAATTGAGTTGGTCGGTTTGTTGCCCGCGAAAATTTTATGGGAGGCTAGTTTTTCAATTTCGAGATCTGTTTTGCCTGACGCTTTCAACTCTGCCACGACGTCTTCTCTGGTTTTGCCGTTCATGAGGGCTTCGGTTTGGGCAAAAAAGTTAGACAACAGGATACTGTGATGGTCTCCGATCGGGTTGTGGCTGACAGCCGGTGCCAGGAAATCCGCCGGTATAAATTTTGTTCCCTGATGAATCAGTTGATAGAACGCATGCTGGCCGTTCGTGCCGGGCTCGCCCCAGATAATCGGACCCGTTTGATAATTGACCCGCTTTCCGTCCCGGCCTGTCGATTTACCGTTGCTTTCCATATTACCCTGCTGAAAGTAAGCCGGGAACCGATGCATGCACTGATCGTAGGGTAAGATGACTTCCGTCGCGGCGCCAAAAAAATTATTGTACCAGATGCTGATCAGGGCCAATATGACGGGGATGTTTTTGTCAATTGGTGTTTCCAGGAAGTGCCGATCCATATCGTGTGCGCCCTCGAGCAGATCGACAAAGTTGTCGAATCCAATGTAACAGGCAATGGATAATCCAATGGCCGACCACAGGGAATAGCGACCACCCACCCAATCCCAGAATTCGAACATGTTGTCGGTATCGATGCCGAACGCTTCGACCTTTTTAACATTGGTTGACAACGCCGCAAAATGCCTGGCCACATGAGCGGAATCTCCGGCTTGTTTTAAAAACCATTCCCTGGCACTAAAGGCATTGGTCATGGTTTCCTGGGTTGTGAATGTTTTAGAGGCAATCAAAAACAACGTCGTCGCCGGATTTAATTTTTTCAATGCCTCAGTGATATGGGTGCCATCGATATTGGAAACAAAGTGAACGGCTAACTGCTTGTCTGCATAAGGCTTCAACGTTTCGGTGACCATCACCGGTCCCAGGTCCGAGCCCCCGATGCCGATGTTGACGATATCGGTAATCCTGCTGCCCGTATAGCCTTGCCAGTTGCCGGATCTTATTTTTTTAGAAAAAACTTGTATCTTCTGCAACACGGCATTGACCCGGGGCATCACATTTTGACCGTCGACATAGATGGGTGAATTTTTACGGTTGCGCAGGGCAACATGCAAAACCGCCCGGTCTTCGGTCTCATTGATTTTTTTTCCGGTAAACATATCCTCTGCGGCTTTTTGAACGCCCGCTTCTTCTGCCAGTTCCAAAAGAAGTTTGAGGGTTTCGTCCGTTATCCTGTTTTTGGAATAGTCCACCAGGATATCTTTGAATTGGAGATGAAATCTGTTAAATCGTTCAGGATCTGAAGCAAAAAGATCCTTCATATGGACATCATTAATTTCGGCAAAGTGTTCATTGAGTTTTTGCCAGCTTCGGGTCCGGATCGGGTTGATTTTTGGTAACATATGATAACCCTCCTTAGTGCTCCTATTTATAATAACGGATACATTTTAGCCGTAATATTGAGCCCCACAAGGACCCAGGGTGTTGGATGGATTCGATTTTTAATTTCTTTTTTTGACAGGATTTACAGGATTAATGGGATCTTTTTGACTGCGGCGAGATACTTCGGGCCGAAGGCCCTTCTATCCAGATGATCCTGTAAATCCTGTCTGATATGTTTTTCTTAATAGAATCCATTCCTCTGATTTTACTTTTTTGTTTTTATACTTAATTTGTGTTGGAAGTGGTCTTAAAATACTTCCTGGAAACCTTCAAGTCAAGAAAGGCGACATTGAATCCGATCATGTCAAATTCAACGCCCACAGCCCGAATTAAAATTGGATATGACCTGGCGGAAGTATGCCGTGCAGCGGCCGGCGAAATCCAGCGCATGGCAGACCGCTCAGCCACGCCTGCCAAGCCACTTACATTTGCGCTTTCGGGTGGTTCAACGCCCAGGAGTCTGCATGCAATACTGGCGGGTGACCCTGCCGTTCGTGACCGACTGCCTTGGCATCGTCTCCACTTCTTCTGGGGAGACGAACGCCATGTGCCGTCGGACGACCCTCAGAGCAATTACCGCATGGCCTATGAAACCCTGTTGTCATTAGCGCCCGTTCCGACGCAAAACATCCACCGGGTGCCTGCCGAAGAACCGGATGCCGCCTTAGCCGCTGAAAAATATGAGCAGGAATTGCAAGCCTTTTTTAAGCTGGAAGCCGGTCAACCGCCGCGCTTTGACTGTATTCTGCTCGGAATGGGACCGGATGGCCACACCGCCTCTCTTTTTCCGGGAACGGAGGCTTTGCATGAGACAAAGCGCCTAGTGGTTGCAAATTGGGTTGAAAAATTTAAAACTTACCGGATCACCCTGACGGTCCCGGTATTGAATCACGCAGATTTGATTGTTTTTCTCGTCAGCGGCGCTGAGAAGGCCGAAGCCCTGAAAGAGGTTTTGCAAGGCGATTATCGACCGGATCGCTTCCCGGCCCAGCTCATCCGGCCGGATAATGGAAAATTATTGTGGATCGTGGACAAAGCCGCTGCCCGTTATTTGACCCATTCAATCATAATATAAATTCAGCCATTTGAAATTTGGGACACGGATTGGCACAGATTTTCACAGATTATTGAAAATAAACATAAAAACATTCGGTAGTAAGTCTAAAATTTTTTAATCCGTGAAATCCGTCTTTATCCGTGTCCCCAATAAAAACGAAGATCAGCCAAATCAAGAGAGGGAAATCACATGAATTCGCAATGCGATATCGGCCTGATCGGTCTGGCCGTGATGGGTCGGAACCTGGCTTTAAATATGGCTGACCATGGCTTTCAGGTGGCAGTCTTTAACCGTACAACCCGCAAATTGGACGAATTCATGGCGGGTGATGCCGGGGGCAAGTCCATTATCGGTTGCCAAAGTCCTGAGGAGCTGGTGCAGCATCTTAAGCGACCGCGGCGGGTGATGATGATGGTCAAAGCCGGGGCGCCGGTGGACCTGACGATCCGGCAATTTTCCCCTCTGCTTGAAGCCGGTGACACCTTGATCGACGGCGGGAATTCCTATTACCTGGACACCGAACGCCGGATCGAAGAGCTTGATGCGCGCGGCATTTATTACCTTGGTACGGGAATATCCGGCGGGGAGGAAGGCGCACGGCACGGACCCAGCATCATGCCCGGCGGGTCCACTGACGCCTGGCCCCATGTTAAGCCCATTTTCCAGGGCATTGCCGCCAAAGTCGGTCCCAACACTGACATTCCCTGCTGTGAGTGGGTGGGATCCGGCGGGGCCGGTCACTATGTCAAAATGATTCACAACGGCATCGAATACGGCGATATGCAGTTGATATGTGAAGCCTACAGTCTGATGAAAGATGGTCTGGGACTTTCCAATGCGCGCCTGTACGATATCTTTGCCCAATGGAACAAAGGAGAACTTGACAGTTATTTAATCGAGATTACCAGGGATATATTCTCCGTCATCGACGCCGAAACCAACAACGCCCTGGTGGACATGATTCTCGATAAGGCCGGCCAGAAAGGAACCGGCAAATGGACCGGTCAACTGGCCCTCGACCTGGGGGTTCCGACGACCCTGATTACCGAGGCGGTGTTTGCCAGAATTCTTTCGTCGCAAAAAGAAAAACGCTTGCGCGCCGGCAAGATTCTGGCGGGCCCCCGCGGGGCACTTGCGAAATGGCGTGCGTCGGTGAATGCAGAGCAATTCATCGAAGCGGTGCGCCAGGCACTTTATGCTTCCAAAATCTGCAGTTACGCCCAGGGATTTGTTCAGTTGCAGGCGGCAGCCGGCGAGAATGGTTGGGAATTAAATTATGGCGAGATTGCCATGATGTGGCGCGGCGGGTGTATTATCCGAGCGGTTTTTCTGGAGCGGATCAAAGAGGGCTTTGAGCGCGATGCCAACCTGGAAAACTTGCTGCTGGACCCTTATTTCAAACAGGCGGTGGCGTCCAATCAGGACGGCTGGCGGCAGGTTGTTAGCACAGCGGCGCGGGTCGGCCTTCCCGTACCGGCACTCAGTGCGGCATTGAATTACTACGACGGCTACCGCAGCGAACGCCTGCCCCACAATCTGCTGCAGGCCCAACGGGATTACTTCGGCGCTCACACCTATGAACGGATCGACCGGGAGGGGAATTTTCACTCGGATTGGATCGGATTGAGGCGTGAGCCGGAAAAATAAAAATGAAATTGACAAAACCATATCGATCAGGATATTGTAATACGAAATAATATCGATGGAGGTTTTGGAATGCAAACAGTAACCGTATCACCAAAATATCAAGTCGTTATACCGAAAGCGGTAAGAGAGGCATTGCATCTTCGTCCTGGTCAAAAAATGCAGGTTGTAGAATATGATGGACGGATCGAGCTTATCCCGGAACGAGATATCAAAGAACTCCGCGGATTCCTGAAAGGGATAAATACTGAATTCAGGCGAGAGGAAGATAGAGTATGAACATAGTGGATTCTTCCGGTTGGCTTGCATACTTCGCGGATGAGCCTAACGGCAAGCACTTCCTAATCCCTTTGAATGACACGGCTTCGCTTGTTGTTCCAACGGTAACGATATATGAGGTTTTCAAGGTAGTTCTTCGAGAATCCAGTGAGAATGAGGCGCTACATGCGGTCGTTGCGATGCAAAAAGGAACGGTGGTGGATCTAACCCCCCCATTGGCGATTGCGGCCTCAAAATTAAGTTTGGAGCATAATCTTCCGATGGCCGACAGCATTATTCTCGCAACAGCAAAGGAATTTGATGCCACCCTCTGGACTCAGGATGCAGACTTCAAGAATATTAACGGTGTGAAGTATTTCCCTAAGAAATAAGTGAGCCCTTAGGTTTATATCAGACAGGACAAACTGGATTATCGGGGTCTAAGAGCAAGAAAAAATAAGCGTATCCATTCATTTCATTTGGCCAGCGCCCTAAAGGTCCATCTAGGCGTTCTCGTCTTTCCAGGTTGGGAACTTCCTAACGGAGCTGCGGCATAACAAATCTAATCCAGCCGACCCAAAAAGGCGCGCAGCTAATTAGCAGCGAACCCCGCGGTGAAATATTGTGGGGAAAGAATGGCAAAGAAAAGCGCAAGCGTCTTTTCTTGAAAGGTTCCCCGCCGGGTACACCCGAAATTGCACCTTTGCCAATGAGAAAGAAAATCATAACCCAGCTTCCACCGCCGCCTATAGGAGGATTCAAGGCAGAGCCAGGGATAATGTCTATGTCGATATTTTAAAAATTTTTCGACATGAGGGTCGAACATGGGAGTCAACCCCAAAAACCTATTTTGTTCATCCCGCGGAAGAACTGCGTGACATGCTGCTTGCCCACTTGAATGGGCACTATGAAGGTGTAGCCACCGGAGAAACCTTCCGTATGAGCGGAAAAACTGATATTCGGATAGAGGACAACAGTAGAGCTGCTTTCATCACTGAATGCAAAATTTGGGAGGGTTCCGGAAACACATTTTTATGTGATCAACAGCCACCATCCTTAATCGGACAGTTATTGCATGAAAACTGATCGATTAAGACCGAAATAATGGTGTTTTTAGGAATCTTTTATTGTTTTTTCGATATGTTGCCGTGGCGACCCCAGGACGATGCAAGGGTGATCGGCCTCCCAAAATAGGTGCCGGTGCGAAGCGATTTGCAGTTTCCATCTTTTTTGCCCACACCCCATGCGGCTGCTGAAGCGCACGTTCGGAGTAAAAGGTAACAGATAATGGAATACCCAAAAAATGCTGGAAGTATGATAAAAAAGAAATACATCAAGCCGATCACAAGAAAAATCTCAAGCTTGACCGTCCTTTTTACGATCCTGTTTTTGGCTGTTGGTCTGGTTCAAGCTCAAATAGAATGGCCTAAGATCGTTCCCTCTAAAGATGGTACGCCAATTTCTTATGAAATTTACGGGACTGGAGAACCAACACTTGTATTCGTGCATGGCTGGAGCTGCGATGCCAGGTACTGGCGTGCGCAGTTACCATATTTCTCTAAAAAACATCGCGTGGTCATGATAGACCTTGCCGGTCACGGCCACTCAGGTTCGGCACGCTCACAGTATACCATGAAGGCTTTCGGAGAGGATGTTCAGTCCGTAACAGAAACAACAGGCAGTCGTAGCGTCATTCTGATAGGGCATTCCATGGGCGGCTCGGTCATCGCAGAAGCTGCTCGACTCATGCCAACCCAAGTCATAGGGTTAATCGGTATTGATACACTTGAAAACATTGAATATCCGATGACCCGCGAAGAGCTTAATCAGATGATCGATCCTTTGGAAAAGGATTTTGGAAAAGGGAGCCGGCAATTCGTCGGGGAGATGATTTCATCCCAAACCGATCCACAGCTTCGCGAGTGGATTCTCTCAGATATGTCTGCTGCCCCGCCTGCTGTTGCCTTAAGTGCTATGAACGAGATGATGTCACAGTATATTACTGGGGAATCTGCTAAAATATTTGATGAAATACGAATACCAGTCGTTACCGTTAACGGAGATCTGTGGCCCATTAACTATGAAGCCAACCGACGTCATATGTTTTCATTCGATGCCATCGTCCTGAAAGGGGCTGACCACTTCTTAATGATGGATCGTGCAGAAGAATTCAACTGGGCATTGGAGAAAGCAATAAATATGATTTTGCAAAAAAAGGTTAAATAAAATTGCCGTGCAGCCCTTTTGAACTTCAAGTGTATGTGATGTGCGGCTCCGAACAAGGGCATGCACCAGATCCCAAAAGCCTGGCGGCTTTTGGTCCTGGTGATGCCTGTCGTTCTGCACCAAAATACTGAAGGAGCTAAAAACAAAGTACCATGGCCAAGGTAGGACGCAATAGCCCATGCCCATGTGGTAGCGGGGAAAAATACAAGCGTTGTTGTGAGAAAAAAGAGGCTGCGATGAAGCGGCTGGGGCATCCACCTGGACGATTTCGCTATGAATCCGGCAGTTATGGAGGCCCTGGTCGAGGATACATGCCTTCCATTATCTGCTACAAAGAATTAAAGCCCAACTCATGGAAGGAACATTTCTGTCTCGTAAAACCAGATGGCATTTTAAATGATGAAAATGCCGCTTCGTCAATTGCGGAAAAGCATTTGGCGGCTGCGCAGACAATCATTGCCACGGGAGGAGACCCACAAGATTTCGCGCTTAAACTGAGGCATGAGGGTTACAAAAATGTTACTGATTTCCGTGTGGTGAATGAATAGCGAGGAAAATGTGTAGAACCAATCGCTTAACCTGATCGGAAAAATTATGCGGTTTTGCGTAAATGCCTTTACAGGCTCGAAGGCCAGCAGGTTAGCTCAAACGTTCGGCGTATATCCAATGACTAAAGCCGCATGGTTGGCCACTTGGCCTTCGCATCTCCTGTAGGGCAGGGAAAAAGACCACCCGATCACAGCACATAAAAGCAAATTGAA
>Ga0316192_10003627_pt1 | contig 11254 bp, 12 predicted proteins | sample MerIslwburrow_MG_FD_204931 | JGI IMG/M metagenome (GOLD analysis project Ga0316192, IMG submission 204931) | Coastal sediment microbial communities from Maine, United States - Merrow Island worm burrow | ecosystem: Environmental > Aquatic > Marine > Coastal > Sediment | place: USA: Maine...
TTGCACCTCGACCGCATCGTCACCGTGGTCGACGGGGCCGGGGTTGAGGCCCAGTCCCATCATCCCGCAGTCGCCCCGATCCTCGGCCGACAACTGGAGGCCGCCCACTGTGTGGTGTTGTCCCATGTAGATCGGCTCCCCGAGGAGGACGACGCCACCGTCACCGCTTTGTTGACCGAAATGGCCCCTGGGCGGGTGATCGTCCCCTCAACCCTGACCCAGCCCGCCACCGCGACCTTGACCCCTTCGGGCCCACGAGGAGCCGGCTTGACCACCGGGGGCGGGTCCCGGGCCGCCGGCCACGACCTGGTGACCACAACCGTCACCCAGGAGCGAACCTTGTCGTCTGCTCAACTCGAAGCGGCGTTGGCGAATCGACCACCGGAACTCCTCCGAGGCAAGGGCCTGCTCATGGTCGACGACGTGCCCCAACATGTTCAGTTCAACACCACCGCGGCCACGGTCTCACCCGCCCCGACAGCGGCAGTCCCCAGCGTCGGCCGTTTCACCCTCACCGGCACCACGGCGTCTGCGGTGCAGACCTGGGTTCGCCACCTGGTCAGAGGGGCCCAACCCCAAGCGGGGCAAGTACAGTCACCCCAGACCCAGGAGGATTCACCACAATAACGCTACGATTCGGACAACCCGTCCATGGCACCGACGGCGCCTTTGGCGACCTCGGTGACATCGTCATCGATCCCCAGAAGAAGTCCGTTACCCATCTGGTCATCCAACCTCACCACCGCCATAACCAGGCCCGCCTGATTCCCATGAACCTGGTCACCGGATGCGAGGTCCGCCGCCGTAGCACGGTGTTGACGAGGTGCCATGGGCCCGCCACTGTCGTTGGGATACCAGTTCAGATCCCGGAAGACCCGATGGCCCGGCCCCAGAAGACGAGCGGCGCTGAGGCCGATCAGGTCAACGGCCCGACGGCGCACGGCACGCTCGGGCATCTTCAGGTCGTCCGGATTGAGGATCTCGTCGTCGCAGTCGATCGGCAACGCGGGCATGAACACAAGGCTACACCTCCGGTGTTGGTCGGTCAGACGCCACCCACTGTAGCTACAACTTCCTTCTAACAGCTTCTATAGACTCTAAAACTCCATAAACTTCCTCAGCAGAGCTCGACTATGCCAGTACCTCGATCTCCGCTTCACTGATCGCAGGCCACTTGGCGTCGCAGGTGACCACGGTCGACCCCAACTCGACGCCAAGGGCAACGACGACTGCATCAACCAGGGGGAAGTTCTTGTTGACATAAGTTGCGCGCAGAACGCGACTCCTGTCGGCGACCTCGCTATCCAATGGCACGGTCTCGAATCCGAGTCGACCCAGTTCCCGATCGGCCGCCTCGAACTTCCCGACCCTGGTGGGATGGATGAGCGCCTCGGCCCGCGTCAGGTTGAGAATCAAGACACCGTCAGCCTCAAGGCAACGCCGAATGACCACTCGATGAAACCGGTGAGCAGGATCGAGTGCAGCGATGGCAACGTTGGCATCAGCAACTAGCCTCACCGCTCACCCGCCTCTACCCGCTGGGTCGCCAGCGCATCAACCGGCCACTCGAGGCCCAGAGCGGCAACTCGGGCCGCTGCCGCTTCCACCCGGGCGGACAGTGCCTCCTCGGCGTGGTTCGCCATGTACTCCTCAATCGCCCGCTGGGTCAATTGGGAGAGGTTGAGACCAACCCGCCGACTGACCTCGTCAAGTTCGTCAGGAAGATAGATGGTCCGATTCGGCATACGCATGAACTGTCACATGACATACGCACACACCGGAGTTCACAGACAGAACAATCTCCAGTGAGACCACCGCTTCCACCCTTGGCGGACAACGCTTCCTCAGGCTTCCCGGCCGTTGGGTAGGCTCAGAAGTCGTGACCGATCTGCAAGCCATGCTCCACGACCGCCTGCGTCCCGCCTTTGAAGCCGTCGCCGGGGGCGATGCCGATCCCGTGGTCCGACGATCACAAATGACCGATTTCCAGGCTGATGGGGCCATGGCTCTCGGCCCGCGCCTGGGCCGGTCGCCGAGGGATGTGGCGGCCGAGGTCGTGGCTCAACTCGACCTCCACGATCTGTGTTCCAACGTTGAGGTGGCGGGGCCGGGGTTCATCAATCTCACCCTGTCCGATGAGGCCCTCGGTCGGCTCACCACGGCGGTGGCAGCCGACGATCGCTTGGGGGTCGCGTACGCGGCCAAGCCCGAACGCATCGTGGTCGATTACTCCGCCCCCAACGTGGCCAAGGAGATGCACGTCGGCCACCTGCGCTCCACCGTGATCGGCGACGCCGCCGTCCGCATCCTGGAACACCTGGGCCATGAGGTCATCCGTGAGAACCACATCGGCGACTGGGGCACCCCGTTCGGGATGCTGATCGAGCACATGCTCGACATCGGCGAGACCGAAGCCGCGGCCGAACTGTCGGTCGGCGACCTCAACGACTTCTACCGGACGGCCCGATCGAAGTTCGACAGCGACGAGGCCTTCGCCACCCGGTCCCGCGAGCGGGTGGTGCAGCTCCAGGGAGGCGACGAGGCGACGTTGGCGCTGTGGCAGACCCTGATCGAACAGTCCGAGACGTACTTCCTCACGGTCTACGATCGGCTCGGGGTTCGGCTCACGGCCGACGATTTTGTCGGCGAGAGCGCCTATAACGACCAGCTCGCCTCGGTGGTGACCGACCTCGACGAGCATGGCCTGCTCGTCGACAGCGACGGCGCCGAATGCGTGTTTCCTCCGGGGTTCACCAACCGGACCAACGATCCCCTACCCCTCATCGTTCGCAAGAGCGACGGTGGCTATGGCTACGCCTCCACCGATCTGGCCACCATCCGCCACCGGGCGACTGACCTCAAAGCCACGAAACTGCTCTACGTGGTCGGGCTGCCCCAAAGCCTGCACCTGGAGATGGTGTTCACTGTGGCCGACCAGATGGGCTGGCTGGGCGACACCGGCGAAGCCCGCCACATCGGCTTTGGTTCCGTGCTGGGCCAGGACCGCAAACTCCTGCGCAGCCGCTCGGGGGAAACCCTGAAACTCGTCGACCTGCTCGACGAAGCGGTGCGGCGCGCCGATCAGGCCATTGCCGAGAAGAACCCGGAACTAGATGCGGACACCCGCCATCAGGTGGCCCAACAGGTCGGGATGGGGGCCATCAAGTACGCCGACCTGTCGAGTGAACGCAACAAGGACTACGTCTTCGATTACGACCAGATGTTGTCGTTCAACGGCAACACCGCCCCCTATCTCCAGTACGCCCACGTCCGCATCCAGTCGATCTTCCGCAAGGCCGAGATTGACCCCAGCGCCCCGCTGGGACCGATCTCGATTTCGGCTCCCGCCGAACGGGCCCTGGCCATCGAGCTGCTGGCCTTCGCCGGGGTCGTGACCGAGGTGGCCGAGTCGCTGGAATTGCACCGCCTGACCCACTACCTGTTCAAGCTGGCCTCGACCTTCACCTCGTTCTACGAGAACTGCCCGGTGCTGAAGGCCGACCGCACACTACGCGACAGCCGACTGGGCCTCAGCGCCGCCACCGCCCGCACCCTGGCCCAGGGCCTCAACCTGCTCGGCATCGAGTCCCCCGACCAGATGTAGAGGCCCGGGCCGACCGGTCACCGGTCCTGTGGGACCACGCTCCATCGACCCCGGCCCAGGTCGGCCGCTCTCAGCCCGCCAGCCGTTCATCGAAGGGGAAGCCCGACAAGACCTCGACCCCGTCGTCGGTGACGAGTACCTGTTCTTCCAGCTTCGCCGCCTCCCGCCCTCCGACGGGGGCGGCCAGACTCTCCACACACAGCGTCATGCCCGCTTCGATGACGCCGGAGTAGCCACCGGTAGCGAACAGTTCCCGGTTCACCACCAGGGGGTACTCGTTGCACAGCCCAACACCGTGGACCACACAGGCATTGGCCGGGGAGTGCAGCGCGGGTTCCAGCATCGGTGCCCGGCTGGCCAGTTCAGCAAAGCTGATGCCTGGTTGCAGACAGCCGATGGTGCCCCTGATCTGGGCACGGGCCGCGTCGAACAGGCGGCGCTGCTCACCCGTCGCCGTTCGATCGCCAACCAGCCAGGTGCGGGAAATGTCGACGGTGTAGCCACCAATGCCGACAAAGTCGGTGTCGAGGGCCACCAGATCACCCGCTTCGATGATGCGATCGGAGCACTCCTGGTACCAAGGATTGGTACGCGGCCCCGAGGTCAACAGGCGGGTCTCGAACCACTCCCCGCCGGAGGCAATGGCGGCCGTCATCACTGCCACCTCACCGGGCGACTTGATCACCCGGGCCAAATTGGCCGTCGCCTGACCGTCGACCACCTCCACCCCGTGGCGCCCCAGGGCCATGAACCCGGCCGGGTCGAGCCGGTCGACGGCCAACGGCGGGTCTGGCGGCGCCCGGCCGATCCGGCCACGCCCCCGACTCCCAACAGGTCAGCGATCTCGGCCGCCCAACGGTTGGCGAACTCGACGGTTCGATTGCCGGTCACGAAGTGCTACCAACTCGTCGCTTCGCGCACCTCGTCGACGGTGGGATGGTCGGCGCTGAGATGTCCGCACGCCTTGAAGTCGAACAGCACCACGGAACCCTCAACCGGTACGTAGACATAACGACAGGGATTGTGCAGGGCGTAGACCTGCATATTGGACGTATCGGTGGCGTAGCGGATGTTGATCGGGTCGCTCGGACCACGGCCGATCGAGTGGATAGCGATTGAGATCAACGACGTCACCAAGGTTGTCGTGCTCAGGATCAGCAAGTTGCGGCGCCACGGTGGACAGCCGCCGAGCACCTCTCGGTGAGCCAGTCGGCGGTCAGCCACCGCGTGGCCGAGGCTGAGCGGCGGTTGGGGCGTCCGCTACTCGATCGCAGCGGACCGGCCCGGCGAGCCCGGCCGACACCGGCGGCGCTGGCCCTCTACCAGACGGCGGCCCGGGTGCTGCCCGAGTTGGTTCGGGCCGAGTCGGACTTCATTCGTAGTTCACCGGTGGCGGTCGAGGTGGTCCGCATCGGGGTCGGTTCCTACGACTGCTACCACTGGTTCCCCGAGTTTCACCGCTTCGTCTCCGCCCGAATGCCCGACGTGCTGGTTGAACTGGCGGTGGTTGGCGACACCCCTGCCGGTCGGCTGCACGAGGGAGCGGTCGACGTGGTGCTCGCTTCCGGCTCACCGGCGGGCGCCTTCATCACCCTCCCCCTGTTTCAGGACGAGCTGATGCTGGTCTCCCACCCCGACCACCATCAGGCCACTCACCCCTGGATCGCACCGGAGGCATTGGAGGACGAGGCCTACCTCACTTACAGCCGCAATCCGGCGCCCGGGTTTGAGTTCGAACGGTTCGTGCGGCCGGCAGGGGTGCACCCCCGGACGGTGGCCGTTATCGAGTCGTCGACCGTGATCGCCGAGATGGTGGCCAGCGGCCTTGGTGTGTCGATCCTCAACCGCTGGGCTTTGGCCCCCGCCATCGAGGCCGGGCGGATCGCCGCCACCCGCTGCGGTGAAGATGGCCTCTCCCTGCAATGGTCGGCCCTGCTGCGACCCAACACGACGCGGGATTCAGCGGCCTATCGGGTGGCCGAACTGCTCGGGACATGGCTGGCTGAACAAGCAATCTTGGCGCCCCAATCCTGAGGTTCGTTGCCTGTCCTAACAGTTACGGCCGTCCCCCGACGACGAAGCTTGATCTTCGCCGCCGGGGGATTTGCCTCCCTCCAATCGTCCTACGGTGCCGCCGGGGTGAACTCGAAGGCGTCGACGATCGGCGCCAACTCGTTGTCGAGCCAATCAGCCGAGGCTTCGGGGAAGGCGCCGGCGATGCTCGACGGCGCCGTGGGCCAACGCGGGCCGCCGCTGCAGAACCTGACCATCGAGTAAACCTGAGCGCGCTCGCCGCATGCTCTCGATGGAGAACGCCTCGGAACATTGGCTCCGGCTGCGGACGCGTGCCAAACCCGAGACTGCGACGATCGGTGGCGGTTGGTCTCGCCCGATGAGTGCCATCTTCGAGCTGAGCGACCGAGCGACCAACCTGGTTGTGGAGGCCGAGCCAAGCCTCGCCACCCATCTGGGGATCGCGGGCTTCGACCATCTTTGGACCGACACTTCTCCCGAGGGCTTCCAGAATCGGCTCGATCTTTACCGAGGGTTGCGGACCGAGGCGGCAGCCGTCGAGACCAACGGAGACGACGACACCTTGGCCCGTGACGTCCTCACCGAGGAGCTTGGTCGTTGGATCGATTCGATCGAGCAGGGCGACCACCTCCACGACATCAACAACATCGCCTCTCCCCATCAGGAACTCCGTCAGATCTTCGACATGATGGCCACTGACCGCGCGAAGGACTGGCGGTCGATCATCAGCCGTCTGGAGTCGATAGACCAACCGGTCGACGGCTACCGCGCCTGTCTGAGACAGGGCATCGAAGCCGGGCTCATCGTTGCCCGACGCCAGGTCGAGGCCGTGATCGAGCAGGGTCGGATGACCGCAGGCGAATCGTCGTCGTTGTTCGAGTTGCTGAAGAGCTTCGACGAGAGCCCGGTTGACGATTCCGCTCTGCGGGCCCGACTGTCGGTTGCCGTCGATCACGGGCGTGCGGTGTATGCCGAACTGACCGACTGGCTCGAAGCCGACTACCTCCCCCTGGCCCCGATCGAGGACGGCGTGGGCGCCGAACGCTACGTGCGGGCCGCGGCCCGCTACCTGGGCACTGAGATCGACCCCGAGGCCACCTACGCCTGGGGTTGGTCCGAGATCACCCGCCTGTGGGCCGAGCTGGGCCGGTTGACGCCCCAGATACTGCCCGACGGCACGATCGAGCAGGTGATGGATCTGCTCCAAACCGATCCGGCCCGGGCCGCTACGTCGCAGGACGAGTTCGTGCGGGTGATGCGCCAACGCCAGGAACAGGCCCTCGAGCAGCTCTCGGGCACCCATTTCGACGTGCCCGAGGCCATTCGCTCCATCGACGTTCGGGTCGAACCGGCTGGCGGCGCCCTGGGCGCACATTACACCCAACCGTCGGAGGACTTCTCCCGTCCCGGCACCGTTTGGTATCCGGTTGAGGGCCGCCAGTTCTTTCCCCTGTTCGAGGAGGCGACGACCGCCTACCACGAGGGCTTCCCCGGCCATCACCTCCAGGTTGGGGTGCAGATGACGCGATCTGAAAGGCTGTCACGCTTCCATCGCCTGATCGTCTGGTACGAAGGTTCGGGCGAAGGGTGGGCGCTGTACGCCGAACACCTGATGGGAGAACTCGGCTATCTGGACGAGCCCGACTACGAGATTGGGCTTCTGACCAGCAAGCTCGTTCGGGCCTGTCGCATCGCCATCGACATCGGCGTGCACCTGGGTCTACCCATTCCCGACGACGTCGACTTTCACCCCGGCGAGGCCTGGACCTTCGACGTGGCCAAGGAGCTGCTCATGACGAGGGCGCTGCAATCTGAGGACATGGCCGACTCCGAGATCACCCGCTACTTCGGCTGGCCCGGGCAGGCCATCAGCTACAAGGTTGGCGAACAGGCCATTCTCGACCTGCGGGCAGAGGCGCAGGCCAAGCCCGACTTCGATGCCAAGACATGGCACAACGATCTGCTCGGCGTGGGCTCAATCGGACTCGATCTGCTCCGCCAACGCATGCGGGCCCGGTGGTAAGCGCCGCCAATTCTCCAGTGCGGGGCCGGTCGTCCAACGCGTGGCCGCGATCGGTCACCATTGTCGGGATGGGTGGTCGGGATGGGTGGTCGGGATGGGTGGTCGGGATGGGTGGTCGAGCGTGGTTGCGGCCATGATGGGGCGATGCCCGAGCTTGCCCCTACGGCCGCGCCCACCAACACCGACGGCGTGTTCGCTGGCCCTGAGCAATCGGCGCTGGCGCCATGTCGTTGACCACCGGTAGGGCCCCCGCCACCGGGTCTGAAGCCACGAAACTCCCCTCCTGGTTTCCTGCTGGCGACAACAGCCTGGGCATCATTGGTGCCGCCGTTGCCGTGACGGCCTGGGGCGCATCGGGGGTCTTGGCCAAGGCCATCGAGATGGACGCCCTGGCGCTGTCGGCGTACCGGTTCTGGATGTACGCCATCGCCATCATCGTGTTCATGGCCGTGCGGGGCACGCCGCTGACCTTGGCGGCCCTGCGACACTCAAGTGCGGGCGGGATCGCCCTGGCCGTTGACGTCGCCTTCTTCTTCAGCGCGGTGAAAGCAACCACGATCGTCGACGCCACCGTCATCGGTTCCATGCAGCCGGTGATCCTGATGATGGCGGCCGGTCCACTGTTCGGCGAGCGGATCAGCCTTCGCAACGTCTTCTGGGCTGGGGCCGCCTTGAGCGGGGCCATCGCCGTGATCCTGGCCTCGGCCGGATCACCCGAGTGGAACCTCGAGGGCGACCTGCTGGCCGCCGGGGCCCTCTTTGCCTGGAGTGCATACTTCATCTTCTCCAAGCGGGCCAAGGGCACCATTTCGCCCATGGAATTCACCGCAGGAACGGCCCTGTGGGTGGCCGTGGTCAGCACCATTCTGGCTCTGCTGTTCGGTCAGGACCTGAGCCCACCGACGGCGGTGAGCTGGTTCTGGTTAACCGTCATGGCCTTCGGGTCGGGGGTGCTGGGGCACAGTGTCATGAACTGGTCGCTGGTGCGGATCCCGTTGTGGATGGGTTCGGTACTGACCCTGCTGGTGCCGGTGGTGTCGTCGCTGCTGGCCTGGGCGTTTCTCAGCGAAGCCATCAGCCTCGGCCAGGCGGTGGCCATGGCCGTCGTGATCGGGGCACTGACCATGATCGTCAGGGGTAAGGAATGATGGCTGAATCCTCGGGCGCCGCGTTGCGCTCGCCCGAAGCGCTGATCGACGTGGTGGCCGCCTACAGCGACTTCGGCAACCACCACACCGCCTCGGAGGCCGACGAGTCAACAGCGCAGTGGCTCGCTCGACTGTTGGAAGGCTTGGGAGCAGTGGTCGAACGTCGACCGTTCACCTTCGACCGCTTTCACGTCTCGACGGAGCTCCGCACGACTGTCGACTCCGAGGGTGGTCGGGGCACCGCCGGAGATCTCGTCCCCTCGGTGCCGTTGTTCTACAGCGCAGTGGGGAGCTTCGAGACGAGCGATTTCGAGGTGGTCGCACTCGATCGCCGTGTCGTCGGCAGCCCCCGTCGGGTCGAGCATGAACTGGTGGCTGCTCCTGGTCAGGGGGCAGTGGTCTTCGCCACCGACGGGCCCCCGGACCTGCCGGTGCAGTGCAATCGAGCGCCTGTGGTTTCCGGCGTGCGGCCGGCCGTCGTCATTGCCGATAACTGGGCCGACCGGGTGCAGGCCGGAGCCAAGCTGCGATTCGACGCTTCAGTAGCGCCCGCCACCGGCGCCAACCTCGTGGCCACCGTCGGGCCTGCGGACGCACCGAAGGTCACCATCGCCACTCCCCTGTCGGGCTGGACCCCGTGCGCTGGGGAGCGAGGAACCGGCTTGGCCGTAGCCCTGGCCCTAACAGCGGATCTCGCTCAGGATCATCACGTCAGCTTCGTGGCCGCCAGTGGACACGAACTGGATCACATCGGTCTGCAGGACCATCTGTCGCAAATCGATGCCAACGGCGACACGGTGATCCATCTCGGCGCGTCAGTCGGTTCGGTGCAGTGGTCGCCGGAGGGTACAGCCACCCTCGACCGTCGACGAATGGTCTTGACCACCGCTTCATCGGCCAAACTGCGGACTCAGATCGGCTCCCTGGTGGCCGAGGCCAACTGGACACTGACCGACCTCGACCCCTGGCCCGGCGAGGGCGGCAACTGGCGACGAGCCGGGGCCTCGGTGCTGTCGTTCCTGGGTTCGTCCGAACTCTTCCACACCATGGGCGACGTGACCGCCAGGGCCACAACCCCCGAAGCCATGGTCCTGGCCTGCGACACCGCCATCGCCGTCACCAGGGTGTTCCTCGGCGGGGGCAAACCAAAACGCTGACCCAGCGTGCGGCCATGTTCAGCCGCTGGCGGTCAGGATGGCCTGCAGTTCCGCCACCCGAACCGGGCGGGAGTTCGGAGTCACCAGATCCCGGAGCGTGCCCACGTTGCACCCGGCCGAACAACTGTAGCTGACGTCCCACGTGATGCGTGATGCCAAGTCCCAGTCACCAACCGCGCTGCTGTGGCGATAGGTGATCGTGCAGTCAGAGTCCTGTTCTTCCCCCGACCGGTTGAAGTCGTAGACAGGACCCTCGTTGGCCCCACAATCCACCACCTGGTCAGCCCCCTCGAACACGACGTTCACCGGCGTAGCCGTCACCGTTGCCGTATGCCCGAACACCGGAGGCGACGTCACCGACACCGGCGCCCAGATTGCCGGATCGACCCAAAGCCACGTGGGGAGTTGCGTAATCATCGGCGCATCCTCGTCGCCAAACGGCGCGCCCTGACCAACCTGGATCGGCAACCTCACCGACGCATAGGTGCGAAGAACAAGCCAATCAAAGAACGCCTGAGGTGGCCGCTCAGCCTCAGGCCAAGCATTCAAATATCCAGCAAAGAGCGCGCCACCAGTATCAACACTCCTCGGGCAACTCACCACCGACCATCTTTGATTTTCGACGTCAACGTCTATATCGCTATCGCCGACCAAGACAACAGGAACGTCATACCCCTCGTGGGGCCACAACTCCCCCCAAGTCCACACCGACCACGTGCAACCAAACACCCACTGCGGAGCAGGTACCGTTCCAATCTGCTCCCCACCAGAGCCCCGCTCAACGATCGTCTCCACACCCAGGGTGTCCCCCTCAGCGCTGGCCCCCTGCCGAACCTTGTCTCCGAGGTCGCCATCCCCGCCAGAGAGCGTCTCATCGCCCCCTCCAGTGTCCGTCGGCTGATCGCCAGAGTCGCTTTGTGCGAGTACTGGACTCCCGAACACCACCAGCATCATGCTTGCAAGAAGGCCACTGCGCACTAGAGCTGCTATTCGTCGTCTGGATCGCATTCCTCTGCACCACCTACTATTAGATTTTCCACCAGCCAACGATCATCAACATTGACCAGTCGGACTTCAGCAGTCCGATGGACACCACTACCACTTCCGAGAAGCTCACCGTTGGTGCTAAAACGTTTGGTCGGATCCAACACACAATCGAGCACGGATGCGAGATCATCGTCGATTATCACGTCCACTATGTTCGAATCGAAACCTGAATTCACCAACCTCTCGCCATTATCCAATCGATCTGCGATGGCCTCTTTCATCCTGGCGTTTTGAGGGTCAA
>Ga0316192_10003630_pt1 | contig 11251 bp, 12 predicted proteins | sample MerIslwburrow_MG_FD_204931 | JGI IMG/M metagenome (GOLD analysis project Ga0316192, IMG submission 204931) | Coastal sediment microbial communities from Maine, United States - Merrow Island worm burrow | ecosystem: Environmental > Aquatic > Marine > Coastal > Sediment | place: USA: Maine...
GAGGTGAACTCCCTGCGGCAGAATCCCGACGCTCGATCGAGCATGTGGCGCCACGTAACCGGCGCGACGTGCGACACGATCGTTGGGTATCGACAGACAGCGCCATGCGATGGTGTATGGTAGGTGTATGGCACGTACCAATATCGACATAGACGAGGACGCCTGCCGCAAGGTGATGGATCGCTACCAGCTCGCCACCAAACGTGAGGCAGTCAACCTGGCGCTGAGACGTCTGGTTGGCGAAGCGCTTGATCTCGACCAGGCCCGAGCGCTTCGCGGCTCCGGCTGGGATGGCGACCTCGCCGATATGCGCGCAAGTCGCGCCGAATGATCGTCGTCGATTCCTCGGCGTGGATTGAGTTCCTACGCGACACCGGCTCTCCAGTGTGCAACGCCGTTGACCGGTTGCTCGACTCTGACCTTGCGGTGTGCGACGCCATCTCGATGGAGATTTTGGCTGGCGCCAGAGACGATCATCACCTGTCCCAGCTCCGGGGGCTGATCAACCGAGCGACGATACTGCCGACGACCCCAGCCGATTTCGACGAAGCAGCTGCGCTCTATCGAATCTGCCGCAGGCGCGGAGAGACGGTCCGCAAACTGATCGACTGTCTCATCGCAGCGGTGACGATTCGGGCGGGGGCGGAACTCCTCCATGCTGATGTCGACTTCGCTGCACTCGAGCGGCACACCGAACTGCGAATCCACGCAGATTCCAGATCTTGAGCTCAGCGAGCTGCAAACCCACCGCATAATCCCGCACTCCAACGCAAGGCGCGGCGCTGCAGTACCGGCCTCTTGTCATAGTTGACGGTGATCCGGGTTGGCCGAACCATGCCGGCTCGTGTCATACGAACTAGAGTACGCGTATGACAATGATCAGTTTCAGGGTCGATGAAGACGAAGCAGCAGCCGCTCAGCGATGGGCAGACGAACTGGGTATCGACAAATCCGAACTGCTTCGCGATGCACTGCACCGTCATCTCGCTCGCCTCGGTTCTGAACATGACGCCGACGCGTGGCTCAAGACACCGCTCACGAGCGACGAATCAGCAATCGCCCAGATTGCCGATTGGGGACCCGCTGAAGACTGGTCGGATTGGTCCGATGCAACACGGTGAGATCTGGTTCGCGCAAACCCCTGGAGGTGACCGCCCTGTGTTGGTTCTCACCCGAGACCCGGTGGCAGATCGCATTGGATCAGTCGTCGTGGCAGCCATCACACGGACGATCCGAGGCCTGGTCTCTGAGCTTGAATTGACGCCCGACGACGGGGTTCCCACCGATTGCGTCGTCAACTTCGACAACATCCACACGATTCCACGTAACGCTTTCCGGCGGCAGATCACTGCGCTCGAACCGCCGCGGCTTGCTCAGGCATGTCGGACACTTCGCGACTCCACAGGGTGCTGAGCGAGAGCAACCGCCGCCCGTAATCGCGGATGCGCTGGCTCTCCTACCCACTCGGGAACCGGCGTGATGTGCGGTGCTACCACCCGATAACACTGCTGCTGCGGTGGGCACTCACCTGGCGTCTACAGGATCTCGAATTGGCAGCGTGAACCTGGAGCGTTGGCCAGGCGCTTGTCCGCTGTCACCAGCGGGCAATCCAAGGCCTCGGCGAGGGCGACGTAGCACGAGTCGTACGCACTGACGTTGTCTCGCAGTTCCCATCCGCGGCGCAACAACGCTGCAGTGGGATAGACGATAAACGGAAGGCTCGACAGGTCTTCCAGCGCATCTGCGGCTTGCTTTGACGTCAGGGAACCATTCGCCGCCTGCCGTCGAAACACCGACATTGCTTCCAATCGCAACAGATCAGGCGCTGCGAGCGATTGACCCCTGATTCGCGATCGACACCTGTCGCCGTCTGACCCACCGTCGGCGATTGCTGGTGCGATCACTGAAGCATCAACGACGAGCACGTTCGGCCTTCAACGCTGCGACGGCATCGGCGTTCGACAGCTGACCCTTTGACCGGGACTCGATTCTCTCGAGCACATCATCGATCGTTGGCGTGGCAGCGATCGAGGCGAGCTGTGCTGACAGGAATTGCTGGAGTGACTGACCTGCCAGTTCCGCTCGTCTCACGAGTTCGTTGTGGATGTCGTCGGGGACTTCTCGGATCTGAACGTTCGCCATGCATGCAATATACATGCATCGGCGGTGTCGGGAAGGTCAGTTGTGTGCCCGACCGGATCGACCTTCATCGAGCCCCTCGATAATCCCGGCCCCGAACGCCTTGTTACCCACTCGGGAACCGGTGAAGTGTTGGAGGTCTCACTGGCGATTAGGTGGCGAATAATCCCGTGCAGACAGCCAGGCCAGCGACGTCAGGGAACGGCCAGCGTCCCTTCCTGTTCTGAGTCATGGAAGACCCCTTCGGCAACAAATTCTGAGCAGTCCTTACCGGAGGCCGCGGACGAGACTGGTGTTGACGAGGTCAAGATCAGCGGGCAACTCGACCAAGGGAAGTCGATGGTTGCAGCTCGGCTCGACCATTCTGATGCCGACTGACGCATCCCCGCGGCTCGCTCGCAGAGATCCAGCGATTGGCCAAACTAGACAAGGCTTAGCCTTTGTTCTGTAGTAGGCCATAGACGTCGGAGCGGAAAGGAATATCGGTGCTCAGAAAGCTGTTGGGAGGACTTCGCGGCAATCATGAGCCTCCCGAGCTTGCCTACGCCCGAGAAGCAGCATCTGAGTCGAAGAGGCAGACCTCGCTCGTTCGCATTGCCACCCGGTTCACGATCGCGAGTGCAGTAGTCACTGTCGCCGTTGCCGCATTCCAGTTCTTCGACGGCGATCGTGGACCTTTTTTGGAACGGAGTGATGAGGAGGCCTCGCCAACTGAGACCACATCGGCGACCTTGAGGAATGACGACCAGCTTGCACCAGGCAGCGGCCTCTCTGTGCAGTTCACCTGGCCGGTACCGAGTACGACGTACGACGGCTTTCCCATGGCGATGCTCGCCGACACTACAGTCCACGAGTACGCCAACGAACTCACGCTCACTGAGGACCCCAGGCAGACGGCGCTACGGCTAGGTGCGGTGCCAATCGGCTCTGAATGGCTCACGATGATTCTGCGCAATCCTACGGATCAGCCGGCCTACATCAGCTCCGTTAGATTCCCGATCGCCCAGATCATCGACGACGAGCGAGCTGATCCGCAGTGGATTAGTTGCTCAGCGAAGGGTTGCGGAGACGAGTTTTATGGACGTGTCGGTGACCCTTACCTGCGCTACGACTTAGACGAAGGAGAGCTGATCGCCGTCCTTCCGGACGGGGCCGAGGCACCGGTCGGCTCGGTAGCGGGGTTGGACTACTTCGGCGCCGAGATCTCCGCCGACCAACCATTCGCTCTCAGCGTGCAGGTCGCCGCATGCGAATCGCTCTACAGCTGGAGCGTGGTCATCGACGATGAGCTGGATGGCGAGGTCCACCAACTGCTCGTGCCGCCCGAGGGCGAAGACTCGTTCGGACTAGTCGGAGCCACCCACGACACACCGCTTTACCAGGTCATTCCATCACAGGGCGGGCCTGGTCGAGAGGTGCGCGCGACGGAGGAAGACACGTCACTCAGATACTCACTCGGCGGAGGGAAAGCATGCTAACGGGACGGGAACGAGTAGGTCGGCTCGTCATCGCTGCTGCGACGGCCACCCTGCTGGCGGCGTGCACCGGCGGCGAGCGCCCCGAGCAGGCCACCGATGAGCCGTCGTCCCCGATGTCGGTGACAACGAACGAAGATGCGGTCGAGTCGGCTGCCGTCGATCAAGCGGCGTTGGACGTACCTCTGGTTAGTTGGACCTTCATCCCGGTCGAGGACATGACCGTCGAACCGGGTCACGAGTTCAATCCTCAACACATCGCCGCCGTCGGTGACCTGTTCGTCGCCGTGGGTGGGCATTACACGGACGGCCCCGGGGGCGCGCTCAAGTGGGTGCCCGTGTCCTGGCACTCAAACGATGGACGGGAGTGGGAGCTTGGTGGGCTAATCGACGCTGCCGCCGAGAGCGGCATCGATGCTGAGGTGAAACGGCTCGTTCCGCTTCATGACCGATTGCTCGCTGTCGGGCTCGGTATCGCCGACGGACCAGGTGGCATACCCACCGGAGACGGCACCGTCGTCTACGAGTCGTTCGACGGAGTGACATGGCAGTACGCGCCGCCAGGAAGTGCAGCGATCTCCCTAGCGGGCCCGCAGGCGGCCTTGGCCTCGTCCCAGTGCCTAAGTACCGCTCGCGCCGGGGTCGATGGCGTCGACGACGCCGTCTGGTTGGACTCCTGCCAGCAGCAACACCTCTGCAGCGACGACAATCCGTGTGGCCCGGTACGGGTAGGCCGGGGCTCGACCGATGAGGGCACGGACCTCGTACTGGGCGACGACCTCCGGATCTTCCAGTACCAGCAACGTGGCGCTGCACACTTCGTGTCAACCCTCCCCCATGACGTGGTCCTGGAAAACGCCGAGTGCACGCAGATCCTGGACGACCAGTTCCTCTACGGCGATCAGCTGGAGGCTGACGTCGCTGCCTGCGAGGAGAGGCGAGCCATAGCCGAACTGCCGACGATCTGGCGATCGACTGACAACGGGCTGACCTGGGGACCCCAGGGTCAGGCTCAGTCCATCGCCGAGCTGACGCCAGGGTTGCGCGCCGACGACGAGAACCCAGTGCCATACCTCGGCACCTACACCATCGGCAGCATCGGCGTGGCGCTCGAGTTCGTCTACGGCGCGTCGGATGTGCCGGTGATCGGTACCTGGGCGACGGTCGACGACGGCGACACCTGGCAGTACGAGCCGCTCGAACCCTTCGCTGCCGACCCTGAGCTATCGACGCTCGTGGGGACCAGCACCGAGTTCATGGCGCTCGCCACGGCGACAGCCGGTGAGTCGTACACCGCCGGTGTCTTTCTCGGCACGCTGGACCGGAAGCACCCGCTCGTTGATGTCGACCAACTTCCGGACCCCCGGGGGGCGACGGCCGCCGACAACGACACGAGCGACGTCACAGCAGTTGACGAAGGCGAGTCGAGTACCGCAACGGCATCGTTGGAGACCGTGTTTCCTGAATGCGCAGCTGCTCGGTGCGAACCGGTCGCTGAGCAGCTTGCGGCCGCGAGCGGTGGCTCCTTCGACCTGCAAGCCTTCAACATCGTCGACGACATGGGCTACGTCATCGATGTGGGCTTCGCTGCGCTCGACGCGGAAGGAGAGGTCGCCTGGTCTGCGAGGCTTGCGTCGGGCTTTGGCATCGTCATCGTCGACAGCGACGCCACCGGCAACCAGTTCTATGTGGTGGCGCTGACCAACCACTCCGCCGCCCTTATCGTGGTGAATGTGGCAAGCAACGAGCCCAGCGCGTTCGGCACCGTTGACGGTCCTATACTCGTCGAGTCATTCACCGAGGGCGAGACCCCCGGCGTCTTCGACCTCATCGCCCCCCGCCAGGGCTGGCCTGACAACACCGACCCCGGTTCGCTCGTCGACGTCTACGTGTGGACGGGTAGCGGCTACGACTACGCAGGCTGTCGACCACGCAATACCCAGGACCCTCCGAGCCTGGAACCCTGCGACTCGCCGGTCGCCCAGCGTTCAGTCGAGCTCTGATGGGCTGGCCATCCAGACGGGGTCGGCCAACGACCGGCCAAGCCAAGCCTCGATCCACCGGTGGTCTGATTGGGGTGGGGTGGGGGCGTCCCGCATGCAGCCCGCCGGGCTGATCGTGGCGGTCACGTTGATGGGGCGCCTCGGGTCGTAGACGGTCGTCGATCGCTGGGTTCGGACCGGTTCGCCGAACCCTGGCTGCAAGGTGATCGGCAACTTGGATGTTCAGGAGAAGTCCAGCGACCTCGGTCTGGAGTCGGCAGGTGGTGTTTGGGTGTGGAGGTCACGGCTGAGGGATTCGCGCGGTTCTTTGAGGTTGTGTTGCCTCATCTGAATGAGGTGCAGCGTCGGGTTGTGGTTGGTGCTGCGGCAGAGATGATCGGGAACAAGACGGTTGTGGCTCGGGCGTCGGGTATGAGTCGTAACACGGTGATCAAAGCCCAGGGCGAAATCGAGGCAGGGATCGAGCCGTCGGATCGTCTGCGGGCACCTGGCGGTGGGGATCGCCCGGCGATCGAGAAACAGCCTGGCCTGTTGGAGGCACTTGATGAGTTGGTCCATCCCGACACTCGGGGCAATCCGATGTCGTTGCTGCGGTGGACGTCGAAATCGTCGACGAAACTGGCTCCGGAGTTGGTGGCCAAGGGGTTCGAGGTGTCATCGCGGACGGTGCTGCGCTTGCTGTATCAACTTGGGTACTCATTGCAGGCCAACGCCAAGGTGACCGAGGGCCGCCAACACCGTGACCGTGATGGCCAGTTCCGTTACCTCAACAACCTGGCCCAAAGTTTCATCGATGGGGACGAGCCGGTCATCTCGGTCGACACGAAGAAGAAGGAACTGATTGGTGACTACGCCAACGGTGGGCAGGAATGGGCCGAGGCAGGCAAGCCGGAACGGGCCCAGGTCCACGACTTCCCCGACCCTGCCTTAGGTGAGTACGCCAAGGCGATCCCCTATGGGATCTACGACGTTGGAAACAACGAGGGTTGGGTGTCAGTGGGTGACACCTCCGACACCGCGGAGTTCGCGGTTGAGTCCATCCGCCGTTGGTGGAACACCATGGGCCACACCCGGTTTCCCAACGCCACCCGATTGCTGATCACCGCTGACTGTGGCGGCTCCAACGGGAACCGGGTCAGGGCATGGAAGACCCACCTCGCCGCGTTCGCGGCCGAGACCGGCCTGGAGGTCACGGTCGCCCACTACCCGCCCGGCACATCGAAATGGAACAAGATCGAACACCGAATGTTCAGCTTCATCACCATGAACGGCAACCCACGGGTTGCTGGGCGAGGCCGGCCCCTGGTCGATCTGCGTACCATCATCGAACTCATCGCCAACACCACCACCGACACCGGACTCACGATCCAAGCCGGTCATGACCCGAACTGGTACCCAACCGGTGTCAGGATCACCAACAGCGAACTCGCCGCCGTGCCCCTCAAACCCCACGGCTGGCACGGCGAATGGAACTACACCATCAACGCTCAACCAAACCTGGCGTGAACCCTTAGAGGCTGTCGCGGTAGTTTTGGCTGGTCAGGGGGTTTCGGCTGTTTCGGTTAGTTTCCGGAGGAGGTGGCGGCTGTGAGCAGCCCATATGAACCCTTCAGTGACCTTGGGGCTGTCGTCCGCCAGCTGCAAGGGACCGGGCTTGAGCCTTCACCTTGAACGCTCGGGTCCGGTCGCGCCCATCCAGACGCCACCGGACCTGGTAGCGCAACGACGCCGCCGTGGCCCCTCGGTTGATCTCCCGCAGCGAGAAAACTTGTACCCGTTGCGGCCGCTTCATCGTCGAGCCCCCATCAACCCCGCAAGGACCGCCAACCAACCGAGATTCGGACTCCACCCAACCGATGGTGACCCTTGCCAGTGGTACCGGCGTGGTACAAGGGTTGTTCTAAGCGGATTCTGTGAGACATTCTCCATGCCAACTCCTGCCTAATAAACAGCAGCTGACCTGGGGAAACTTGGCGGAGAGAGGGGGATTCGAACCCCCGGTGACCGTGAGGCCACAACGGTTTTCAAGGCCAATCTCTGGCCAGTCGCAAACTGGCTAAATTCGGACGTTTTCCCTGTTCAGAGGCTTACGAGCGAGGATTCTGAGCCACCGCTGCAGACCGAGAAATACCGCTGTTGCCCTCTGCCAGTGGCACCACAGTGGCATGGCCCGGCAAGAGCGTGTGTTGTGTCTAGGCCAACGCGGCCTGGAGGCGTTCGATCAATCGCTGCAAGACCTGGTGACGCTTTAGGTTGCGCCCATCCGTCTTCGTCGCAAGCAACGCCGCCGACGAATGCCAGTGACTGAACGAAGATGCCAGCGCAAGGTCCGTGTCGGATATGAGAGATGGGCCTGGCGCCGTCATGTGCTGCTCCTGTTCAGGTTGACGTAGATGTGCTTCTGCTCGAGGTAGGCCTCGATGCCGTTCGCACCGAGCTCGCGGCCGTAGCCCGAGCTCTTGAAACCGCCGAACGGTGCCTCGGCCGGCACGGGTTGGCTGTCATTGACCCACACGGTTCCCGCCCGCAGCGCCCGAGACACGCCGAGCGCTCGTTGAATGTCGCGAGTCCAAACCGAGGCGGCCAAACCGAACGGCGTGTCGTTGGCGATACGGACGGCTTCGGCTTCGTCGCTGAACGGAATCACCGACATGACCGGGCCGAAGATCTCTTCCCTGGCGATCACCATCTCGTTGTCGACATCGGCGAAAATCGTTGGCGGCACGAAGTAGCCGCCGGCCAGACCTTCATCGGATGGCATCTCACCCCGGAAAGCCAGACGAGCGCCCGCGCTGTGACCTCGCTCGACGTACTCCTCAACCCGAACCCGCTGGCCGTCGGAGATCATCGGCCCCATCGTGGTGTTCGGATCCATCCCATCACCGAGCTGCACTGCCTGTGCCGCCTGCGTCATGGCATTGATGGCATCGTCGTAGATGGACCGCTCCACCAGCACGCGGCTTCCCGCCGTGCAGCACTCCCCTTGATTGAAAAACACTCCAAAAGCGCTCATCTCGAATGCCGTCGCCAGGTCGGCGTCAGGGAAGACGATGTTCGGCGACTTGCCACCCAGCTCCATCGTGACTCGTTTGAGCCCCGGTGCAGCACGCTGCTGAATCCCGATTCCGACCGCAGTCGAGCCAGTGAACGAGATCTTGTCGACGAGCGGATGTGTGACGAGGGCATCACCCAGCTCGGCCCCTGGCCCGTTGACGACGTTGAAGACGCCGCTGGGAAGATCAGCTTCAGCCAAAAGACGAGCGAGTTCGATCGCTGTCAGTGGCGTCTGCGGTGCAGGTTTGAGCACGGCAGTACAGCCAGCGGCCAGGGCAGGCGCCACCTTCTGAGCCACCATCAAGAAAGGAAAGTTCCACGGCGTGATGAGGGCGGCGACCCCCACTGGCTCTTTGACGACCAAGCTCATGGCATCCGGCCCGACCGGCGGGATCGAGCCGCTGGTCTTGGTGGCCCAGCCGGCGTAGTAGTCGAAGATGAAGGCCGCTTCGTCGATGTCGCCGAGAGAGTCGGCCAGCAGTTTGCCCGAGTCTTTGGTCTCGAGTTCGGCCAGCTTCTCGCGGTCACGCCGGATCAGTTCGGCGACTCGGTGCAACACCGTCGCTCGCTCGCGAGGTGCTGAGTCGACACCCCACGGACCGTCGTCGAAGGCTCGCCTGGCAGCACGAACGGCACGGTCGACGTCGTCGACGGTGCCCTGGGCGAAGTCGCACACCGTTTCACCGGTGGCTGGGTTGATCGTGGGCGCCGTGGCGCCACTGGATGACGGCACGAAGGCACCGTCGATGAACAGCAGTCCGTCAGGCATCGATTCGTTCTCTTTCGTGGAGACGTTCATGCGGGGAGCTCTCTCAGCACGAGGTCGAGGGTCTGGATGAACTGATCGGTGTCTCGGTCGTCGAACGGCATCGGTGGCTTGATCTTCAGACAGTTTCCGAGGACGCCGTTCGGGTACATGATCACCCCGTGTTCGCGCATGCGTTCGCACACTTCGGTCGTGAGCGCAGTCAGCGGCTCCTTCGTCGTTCGATCGGCCACGAACTCGACACCGAGATAGAGACCCTCGCCTCGAACGTCACCGATGCGCTCGTGTTTCGCCATGAGGTTCCTCAGCTCGTCCAGGAAACGTCCACCGGTCTGCAGAGCGTGGGCTTGCAGGCCGTGCTCGTCGATCTCGTCGAGCACGGCGCCGGCGACCGCGCAGGACACGGGGTTGCCACCGAAGGTGTTGAAGTACTTCATGCCCTGATCGAAGGCATCGGCGATCTCGCGGGTGGTGACCACTGCAGCGATCGGGTGTCCGTTACCCATGGGCTTGCCCATCGTGACGATGTCGGGAACGACGCCGCCCTGCTCGAAACCCCAGAAGTGGGTTCCGAGGCGGCCGAACCCGACCTGCACCTCATCGGAAATGCACAACCCACCGGCAGCGCGGACGGCCGCGAACGATTCGGCCAGATACCCCGGTGGGTATACGACCTGCCCCGCTGTGCCCATGAGCGACTCGGCGATGAAGGCCGCAGGTGGCCGACCTTCGGCGACCAGGCGATCGGCGACCGTGCGAACCGAGTCTGCGTAGTGGGTGCCAGCCTCGACGTCGTCGTGACCGAACCGACCGCGATATCGATTCGGCTGTTCGACTTCGTGAGTCGTCGGAGGCGGGCCCTGACCACCAGCGCCCTTGTATCGGTTCGGGCTGATGCCAGTGACCGCTGTGGTGTTCCCGTGGTAGGCACCGTCGACGACCATGATGTCGTTGTTGCCCGTGACCTGACGGGAAATGCGCAAGGCCAGGTCGTTCGCCTCGCTCCCGGTGCAGACCAAGAAAACGACGTCGAGCGGATCCGGCAGACGATCAGCCAACCGCTCGGCGTACGCACCCATCTGCTCGTAAACGAAGCGGGAGTTCGTGTTGAGCCGAAGGAGCTGACGCTGGGCTGCGGCGGCCACGCGCTCGTTGCCATGCCCCACGTGGGTGACGTTGTTGATGGCGTCGAGATAGTGACGACCAGCTGAGTCCACGAACGTGACACCCTTGGAACGAACGAGTGTCATCGGCTCCCGGAAGTAGTAGCGCTGCGACGAGGCCAACTTGGTGTTGCGCTTGGCCCGCACCTCACCGTCGTCCAGAGTGGCGAGGCGTTCGGAGTCGACGGCCAATCCCAAGAACGGTGACGGGTCGACCGAGAGGGCCGTCCAGGCCGCACGATCGGCGGCGCGGACAAACGTCGGCACGGCTTCGTCGACCGAAGGTTCGAACCGCAACAGCTGCACGTGGACCGGTAGCGGTTGTCCCGATGCGCCCGCGCTGACCGAACCGATGACGGCTCCCTGCTCGAGCTGGTAGTCGGCAGTGAGATCGGACCGATCGCCGACACCGGTCCAGAGCGACCAGAGGTCTCCGTGAGAAACGACGAGCCGATCAGTGCCCGATTCCACGAGCTCGCCAGCGACGGGTAGAACAACGGGCGTTCCCGGGTCGAGGTGGAGTTCGACACCGAGCTGCACGGTGGCCGGACCGCCATTTCCATCGGCGAACCCGCCGAGATCCATGCGCACCGTGTCGTGCCGAACCGCAAAGGGCCGCTCGGCACCGAGTGCGCTCCAAACGGCTGTCGG
>Ga0316192_10003633_pt1 | contig 11244 bp, 9 predicted proteins | sample MerIslwburrow_MG_FD_204931 | JGI IMG/M metagenome (GOLD analysis project Ga0316192, IMG submission 204931) | Coastal sediment microbial communities from Maine, United States - Merrow Island worm burrow | ecosystem: Environmental > Aquatic > Marine > Coastal > Sediment | place: USA: Maine...
TAAATTGTGTAAACGGCGTTTTGAAAGGTGAAAGGGCAAGAACACATCAGGTACTGGAGACGACCTGGAAAACATGGAAGGAGATGTACCCCAATAGCATGGTTATGACTACTAATACTGGATTTAGTAGAAACTATGCAAACTATCCATATGGTGACTACCGCACTAATAATGAAAAATTTCTATTCCCTGTTAGTCCTAGCGATGAACGGATACCATCTAAAGAGCGCGTTTTAGCGTTGATTGATGATAATAAAGCAAAGGTATATAGGTTCAGTAACTTCCAAGGAGGGACGAAAATATTGATCGATAACTTCAATGAAAATGGAATTGTCGTAATCGGTGATAAAGAAAAAAATTTCATGGTTGCTTACAAAACGAGACTCGATGGGTCTGCTAATCTAACATTTGAATTGGCTGTTGAAGCAAATAAGTCCATTATCTTCCGCGACAATAAGGGCAATAAATATGATTTGCTTGGCACCGTAATTGAAGGCCCTGATAAGGGTTTGTCGTTATATTCAACCACTTCTTTTATGGCCTACTGGTTTAGTATTGGGGCATTTTATCAGGCACCTATAATATACAGTGGGGGCAACTAATTCTATGATTCTATATCTTATTACCTATTCCTAGAATTTTCATTTTGAATAATTGAAGTTCTAAAAAAAACCCCAATAGGTCTCATCTTATAATTTGAGCCCTAAACCATCAAATTTACATGATACTGAATCCATGGCAATCGTTTGTTTACCTTACCAAGGATTCAGGTATAGATAATCATAGATATTCTCATGAGTACAATTCAAAAGAAGGATAAAAGAACGCTGGAAAGTTCAAAATATAAGTGGAGCGCCAACAGATCTCATCAAAATGCTCAAAAGGCCATTGAACAGTATTTAATCAGCATAATAAAAAGGGCATAAAAAAAGGCTGTTTGACACCAAACAGCCCTAAATATCTGAATTACTTATTTTATCCAATAAAATGGAAATGACTTCCAAATCGATCAAAAGCCGCTTTTTCCAATGTTTCCTGATGATCAGGGTGAGCAACTGAGATAATTCTTCTTGCTCTTTCCTGTAGTGTTTTACCATACAAGTTAACTTTTCCATATTCAGTAATAAACCAGTGCATATTTGATCTGGTAGTTACTACTCCTGCTCCCTCCATCAAGGTGGCAGAAATTTTTGATATGCCTTTCCCGGTAACAGATGGCATCGCAATTATCGGCCTACCCCCTTCTGAATGACCTGCTCCTCTAATGAAATCTATCTGTCCTCCAACTCCTGAATAAAAAGTCGTACCAATTGAATCTGCACAGACCTGACCGGTCAGATCAATTGAAAGAGCAGAGTTGATTGCAGTTACTTTTTTATTCTTTCTAATAACATGTATCCCATTGGTATGCGCCACATCCATCATAGCAACCATTGGATTATCATCTATAAAATCATAGACCGCTTGCGATCCCATCAAGAAAGATGCTACAATTTTACCTTTATCTATTTGTTTCTCTAAACCATTAACAACGCCACTTTCAACTAATGGAAGTAATCCATCAGAAAACATCTCTGTGTGAACACCAAGGTTTTTATGATTACCTAATTCCGCTAAAACAGCATTGGGAATACCTCCAATACCCATTTGCAAACAAGCGCCATTCTCAACCAGGCTTGCAACATTTTTACCAATAGCAATTTCTTTTTCAGTAAGCGGTGCATTATCATGAACAAATAACGGCTCATCTTTCTCAACAAAATAATCAATATTGCGAATATTGATCATTGCATCACCCCAGGCTCTGGGTACATATTTATTCACTTGAGCTATTACAATATCGGCTTCTTCTATCGCAGCCAGGGTGGCGTCAACTGAAGTTCCAAGGGATACAAATCCATGCTTGTCCGGAGGGGAGACCATAACCATTGCAACATTCACATTTAGATACCCTTGCCGAATGAGCTTTTGTGTTTCACTTAGGAAAACCGGAATATAATCCGCATAACCTGCCTGAGTTTGTTTCCGTACATTTCCTCCAACAAAAAAAGATTCCAGTTGAAATATCCCTTCAAACTCTTTATCAGCGTATGGAGCTGGCCCCTCCGTATGAATATGTTGAATTCTTACATTTTTAAATTCTTTGTTCTTACCTCTTTCAACCATAGCGTTTATCAAATGATGTGGTGTTACAGCCACACTACTTAAATGAACTCTATCGTTTGATTTGATTACTTTTACTGCTTCTTTAGCACTTGTGAATTTTATCATTTTAGAAACAACTATTATTATTGATGTGAATCAGTTTTGACGGCGCAAAAGTACTTGTTTAGCCAAGGATATAATATGAGAATTATCATGTTTCAATTTTTATTGGCAAATCGATTAAAACCATCATTAAAATTTCAATTTTCTTTAAACATTTCTGATAAATTTGCTAAACTTTTTAAAATCTTAAACCTGTAACAATGCACGATGTAATTGTAATTGGAGGTGGAATTGTTGGATTGGCAACCGCACTAAAGATCCTTGAGAAAAAGGGAGATACCAAACTATTATTGCTTGAAAAAGAAAAAGAATTAAGTGCACATCAAACCGGAAATAACAGTGGAGTCATTCATTCCGGAATATACTACAAACCCGGAAGCTTAAAAGCCACAAACTGCAGAAACGGGTATAAGCAGTTACTTGAATTCTGCGATAAGGAAAATATTAAATATGAATTATGTGGAAAAGTAATTGTTGCTACAAATGAAAATCAACTTGGTGCACTTGAAACACTTTATGAGCGAGGAAATCAAAATGGACTGAAAGGCATCAAAAAGATTTCTCAAGAAGAGCTTCATGAAATTGAACCTCACGTTAATGGAATCCAGGGCATACAGGTTCCAGAAACAGGTATAATTGATTACAAAGATGTTTCTCTGAAATATGGAGAGAAAATTCAAAAATTAGGGGGTATTATCAAAACTGGAGAAAAAGCCAAGAAAATTATACCCAATAGCACTTCAGTAACAATTGAAACCACAACGAGCTCGTATGAATGCAAACTAATTGTAAACTGCGCCGGGCTTTATTCTGATAAGGTAGCAAAAATGACTGGTCAGGATATCAATGTGAAAATCATTCCATTTAGAGGAGAATACTACAAGATAAAAAAGGAAAAACATCATTTAGTAAATCACCTGATATACCCTGTCCCCGATCCTGCTTTTCCTTTCCTCGGTGTGCATTTTACACGAATGATCAATGGAGGAATAGAAGCAGGTCCCAATGCTGTGTTGGCTTTTGCACGAGAAGGGTATAAAAAGCTTCAAATCAGCTTGCCGGAGTTGACAGAAACACTGTTGTGGCCAGGATTTCAAAAGGTAGCTGCAAAGTATTGGGCAACCGGATTTGGGGAAATGTATCGTTCATTTTCAAAAACTGCTTTTACAAAAGCCTTGCAACAACTAATCCCTGAAATACAAAAAGATGACCTGGAAGCGGGCGGAGCAGGGATACGCGCTCAAGCTTGCGACCGCAAAGGAGGACTGAATGATGATTTTCTGATTTATGAAAATCAGCATGCAGTTAATGTCTGTAATGCCCCTTCGCCTGCAGCAACCTCTTCATTGGCAATAGGCGATACGGTATCAGACCTAATATTAAAGCGGTTTTAGGTGTCGTTATATGTTTAATATTAAATTTAATAACATGTTCAGATTAAATATTAAAAACCATGGCGACTGATTCGTTTACTCATGATGAACTTCAACGATATAGCCGACACCTTATACTGCCTGAATTTAACATTGAAGGACAACGAAAGCTTAAAAATGCCAAAGTCCTGGTTGTTGGCGCAGGAGGATTGGGCTGTCCCATGCTAATGTACCTAACAGCTGCAGGTGTAGGAACAATAGGCGTGGTTGATTTTGATGTGGTGGAAAGATCCAATCTTCAGCGACAGGTTTTGTTTACAGAAGAAGATATTGGAATGTCAAAAGCAAAAACCGCAGTTGCCAGGTTATCAAAGCAAAATTCGGACATAAATTTCAACATACACAATACAAAACTAAGCTCTGATAATGCACTTGAAATAATAAAGAAATATGATGTCGTAGCTGATGGTACAGATAATTTTCCAACACGATACTTAGTAAATGACGCTTGCGTATTATTAAATAAACCTAATGTGCATGGATCAATCTTCAGGTTCGAAGGACAAGTATCAGTGTTTAACTATACAGATAAGAATGGTGTTCAAGGGCCTCAATATCGTGATATTTTTCCGAGTCCTCCTCCTCCAGGATTGGTTCCTAGTTGTGCAGAAGGCGGTGTTCTTGGTGTGCTTCCTGGTATAATCGGAAGCATGCAGGCTAATGAGATAATTAAGGTTTTAACTGGAATTGGGGAACCATTGGCCGGTAAGTTATTTATTTTTGACGCACTCTCTTTTGAAATGCGTACCATGAAAATCAGAAAGAATCCTGATCTTATGCCTATCACACAATTAATAGATTACGAAGATTTCTGTAATCCCTCTTTAGAACAATCAAGTGTTGAAGAGATATTGGTAAAAGAATTAAATGCAGTAATTAATGAAGATAAAAATATTCAAATTATAGATGTCAGGGAACCTCGTGAATATGAATTAGGGAATATTGGAGGGATTTCGATTCCACTTAGCGATTTAGAGAACAGATTGAATGAAATCAGTTCAAATGGCAAAACGGTAGTTGTATGCCGCAGTGGTGTGCGAAGTCAAAAAGCAATTCAAAAATTGCAGAAAAACGGCTTTCAAAACCTGTTAAACCTTAAAGGAGGATTAGTAGAATGGGTGAAAGAAGTAGATAGTTCAATTGTTTTATAGACAAGATAAATATTACCGTTTTCTCAATAGGAGATATCATTTTAAAAAAAAGTTTAATTATTTGTATCAAGATACAATCTTTGTATTTTTGCCTCCCTATTTAAGCAGGGTCTCGTGGCCGAGTGGCTAGGCAGTGGTCTGCAAAACCATCTACGGCGGTTCGAATCCGCCCGAGACCTCAATAATAATACCAAACCGACTGATAATCAAATGATTACAGTCGGTTTTTGTTTTTGGTTCCCGAATTCGTTCCCGAATGACTTGCGATTAAATCACATAAATGCCGCTCAAAAGAATTGAAACACTTTAAGAATTCAACAGTGAATCTCTGGGCCATAAATCCATTCATACTACTGAAGCTTATTTGGAGAGTTTTAAGGATTCGCCCAGAAGGAAGTTTATGGAAAACCTGATTCCGAAATAGCCCCAATTACCTAGAATTATATTGTCTTATAACAATAGTATCGAACATAAATAGTATCTTTAACGTATATTAGTATGTATATGATTGTCGAATTTAGTTGCAAGGAAACTGAAAAAGTCTGGAATGGTGAGAAAACTAGAAAATGGAGTGCTCAGATATGTAAAGTTGCACTGAGAAAATTATTTATGCTGAATGCAGCTCACAATCTGGAAGATTTACGCATTCCACCTTCTAACAGATTACATGCTCTAAAAGGCAACTTAAAAGACTATCATTCCATTAGCATAAATATGCAGTGGAGAATTATTTTCATCTGGAATAACGGTCATGTAAAAGCAGTAAAAATCACAGATTATCATTAATAACATTTATGTCATGGGAAATATAGCAAACATACATCCAGGAGAGATACTACAAGAAGAGTTTCTGATACCTATGGGAATTTCTGCATATAAGCTTTCAAAATCGATAGGTGTACAACAGACCAGAATTAGTTTGATCATCAAAGGAGAAAGAGGCATCACAGCTGACACTGCCATGCGACTGTCAAAATATTTTGGTACATCTCCAGAATTTTGGATGAATCTTCAACGTGAATACGATCTCAGAAAAGTAAAATCAGAGATCAAGGAAATAATTGATAATATCGTCCCTGTCTCAGTATAATTAAAGGAAGAAAGAGGTATCACCGCTGACACTGCCATACAACTTTCAAAATATTTAGGTACAACATCAGAATTCTATATGAATCTACAGCGTGAATACCATCCAAGGAAAGTCCGGTGCGAACTTTAATCCCTAATTGCCCAAGCTAATAAATTACGCTTTATCAAATCTAGTTTATTTTGTTGTACTATTTTTAGTATTAATTGATGTGCAATTTTTAGTTTATCATGAGTAGGAACTTTTTAAAGATTGAGTAGAATATATATCCGAATCACCTACTCATAAGATCCATTATAAACACATCGCATATTTAGGGATTAAACAGAAAAAGGTTCCTGCAGGACCGAATACAGTATTATAAATGTATGTGATAAATTTTTTTCCATTTCTATACACACCAACTAAGTTATGTATAGATTTTCTATTTTTCTTTACATATATCACTACCTTTGTATAGATTATTCATTTTTCTTTATATATGAAACAGCAAACATTACCAGAATTACCCTTTGAGCAAGATTTGGAAACAAAAAGAGTTCTTAAGGCTCTGCCATCTGCTCATGCTGCATTGGCTGAATTAAAGGGAGTAGCTTCTTCCATTCCAAATCAAAACATCCTCATCAATACCTTAGGATTACAAGAAGCAAAGGATAGTTCTGCGATTGAAAATATTATAACAACACATGACGACCTATATAAATCCGAACTTAATCTTGAAGCCTTCAAATCATTAGATGCAAAGGAAGTTCAGAATTATATTACTGCACTTAAAACAGGATTCGATATTATTCGCCAAAAAAGCATGCTAACGAATAATACAATCCAAAAAATTCAGGAAGTACTTGAAAACAATAAAGCCGGATTCAGAAAATTACCTGGAACAGAATTGAAGAATTCTACTACGGGAGAAGTTATTTATACACCACCTCAAGATCCAAATGAGATTATAAGGTTAATGACAAATCTTGAGAAATACATCAATCAAGATGATATCCAGGATTATGATCCACTGGTGAAAATGGCACTAATTCATTATCAGTTTGAAAGTATTCACCCTTTCTATGACGGAAATGGTAGAACAGGCAGAATAATTAATATTTTGTATCTGATTTTACAGGACCTTCAGGACTTACCTATTCTATACCTCAGTAGTTATATTATCAGACATAAAACTGATTACTATCGATTATTACAAGGGATACGCGAAAAGAACCTGTGGGAAGAATGGCTACTATTTATGATTAAAGGCATCGAGGACACCTCGAAAGAGACGATTGAACTAATTGGAAATATCAAAGCATTAATGCTTGAAATAAAGCATAAACTTAGGAATAACTATAAGTTCTACAGTCAGGATCTTCTCAATAACCTTTTCAAACACCCATATACCAAGATTGAATTTGTTGTTAAGGATTTAGGTGTTTCCAGATTAACAGCCGCAAACTATCTCAATAAACTATCAGAGGATAAGCTGCTAACAAAAATGAAACTCGGCAATGGAAATTATTATATAAATGATGATTTATTCAAACTTTTGACTGAAAGAAGCTAAAGAATTTGGGATCAAATCCTGCTCCCGCTACAAAGCAAGCCCCTCGGAATATATATGGGGCTTTTTTATTGTTTTCGTAACGGAAATGTTAACAGCACCTCAAGCTATCATTTTAGATAGATAAACAACTAGGTTGCCTATGACTTATGTTGAGTCATATTTAAAGCTTTTTGTATTGCAATTTCAAATAGTATCTTTCTTAAATCTCTTCTTTTATAACCACTTAGTTTAGATTGGTTTTGATCCTTCAAGGTATAGTATAGCTATTCACTTTTTCTGAAAATAGTAGCAGGTCTATTCTTTCTTTATATAATCATTCTTCTTATTTCCAATGTATAGCTTCAAAACATTACTCCTTTACTGCCAAGTTGCGTCAATTTCTCCTGTTCAAATATGAACAGGCAAGATGTTTTCTGTGAGGTGCCAGAGGCATTTTCCGATTCAGAAAACACATCTTGCAATGACAGGTCCTTTCCACAACTTTTCATCTCCCCTTCCCGCAAATGTCAAGCCGAAAGGTGAATCTAACCTTGCGTTTTTCTTTTGTATCTATTGTCGGTCATGCCATACATCGATGAACAAAGTGAATCGAAACTTTCTGAGGGTAGCCGAAGCAAGCGTTTTGGTCTTGCCAAAACATGGCTTGCTTCCTAAGCGCGGTGGCCAAATCCTTTGTGCTAACAAAGGACAATTGTTAATTGGTAAAGAATAATTGTTCTTTATTAATTGATCTTTTTTATTCATTAATTATCCTTTTTTAAATGTTCTTCTTCGTTTACCCTTTTTCTTTTGACCTTTTTTAAATAGTATTCATTGAGGTCTTTGAAGGAGCTGTAAAAGCCGCTGTCATCTCTTGTCCCTGGATATTGATGCATGATATGTTGTGTGGCTTTTCTGCCGGCTTCATCATGATCCAGGTATAGGTTGATCGTTTTATATGCCTTAAATATTTGACTCGATTTTTTGATATTCACCAACGAATTGAGGACCAGAAAATCAGGTTGTGGTTCGTTATTCTTATTTATCATCACATAACTCAACAGATCAAAGATCCCTTCGAGTACTGCAAGACTTTGACAGGCTGAGCCGGCATTTATATAGTGTGAATAGCCTTGTGCTGTGCAGCCTTTCCAGTATTTGTTTCGGATGGACCAGCCACTGTCATTCTGATTCCCGATGCCAAAATATTTCTGCTCGTTAACTGTGAAATAAACTTCACTGCAATAGAGCTTGGCGGTTTCCAATTGAATGCCTCTGGAGATGATATAGTTTATCAAAGCCGGATTGTGGCCTAATTCCCTGATCTTGTGAATGCAAATTCGGCTATTAGCTATTGGCTTTTTATCTTTAGCTACTAGCTTTTGGCTAATAGCTGTTTGTGGTTGGTCATTAACGGTTGGCTTTTTGCCAATAGCTATTTGTTGTTGGCTGCTAGGATCCGGATATGTTAAAGCTTCTTGCTGGTGAAAAGAAAAAAAAGATTGGGTGGACCTTTCAATGGCCTTTATAGCATCTGAAACATTGAAGCTTGGATGTATTTGTAGTACCAGGTCTATAAGTGTTCCTCCCTTGTTATCGTTTCCATAGTCGATCCATAGGTTTTCCTTGTGGCTGACTTTTAAAGATGGGTGTTTGTCATCTCTGTACGGAGCAAGATACAAGGAGGATCTCTTGTTACTTCTCATCGGGTTAATTCCAATGGAGCTCAGGTAGTTTCTGATGCTTATCCGATTTGCTTGTTTTGCATCCATATTTTTTTCTTTTTTCACCAGCATTTTTTTTAATACTGAAAAACTGTGTTGAATTTGATGACTTTGTTTATTTCGGACCTAACTATCTAGCTTTATGTACTTTACATGTCAAAAGTTTGATCATCTTTTGGTCAACTTTTGCACTTGTGAGTAGGCTATCGTTTATTTGGATTTCTAATGTTGATCGAATGTTGACTGCTTTGTTTACTTCTATATATTTAATAATCAATAGATTATACCTTAAGTCAACATAGCAACTTTCACTTCATCCAATTGCGCCTTTGTGATGGTGTAGTATCGGCCTTTGCCGGATTGCTCCATCAAGATCCCTCCGGACAGAAACTGGTATGTTGTGAAGTTGGAGGCATTGGGATACTGGCTCAAGCCCCACTTGTCTTCCAGGATACTCCGTACTCTGGATCTGGATATCTTAATGCCTGCTCGATCCAGCAGTGCTTTGATGTTGGAATTGATAAATGAAAATGAGTCAAGTTCCTTTATTTCCATAATCTCACGAATCACTTCATATAATTCCTTCTCCTCCATATTGACCTGCTGCGCTTTCACTTTCTGAAGTGCCTCGGTATAAATCTGTTCTGGCGTAAACCACAATCTCGATTTTCTTTTCGTCGATAGTTTTCTGTTGGCCAGGAAGTACAGAAAGTGCGGGATCTCTCTTGAAAGCTTTTTCATAAATCCTGGATCTTTTTCTGCAATCGGATTGATCTTCAATACCCAATACCTGGTTTCCTTAAGGCCAATGACCATGAAATCACTTTCGTTGTTGGAGCACAGAATGATCTTGCCAAAATACTCCACCTCAAAGCGGTCTTTTCCTTTTGCTTCAGACTTGTAGGTGTTGGCTGTGCTCAGATTTTTTATCCGCTCACTGTCTTCCTTCTTATCCAGCAATACTTCATCTATAGCTATGATCAGTTTTGATACCCAGTCTGAGTTGAAGTTGCTCCGAAAATCATCATTGGTATTGAAGGTCATATTATTCCCATATATCTCCTTCAAAAGATTCAGAAAGGTTGTTTTTCCAGTTTCGCGCTGCTCGCTCACCAAACATAAGACTGGCAGTCTTTGGGTAGGCTGGGTATAGATTAACTGGAGGTAATCCAGTCCCAATTCGTATTGATCACCAAATATGTGTTTGATGAATTTTAATATGACAGGACACTCCCCTGCTTGCTGTTTATGGATAATTGGATCATAGAGATTATAGAACCCACGGTATGACCTTGCGTAATTCAAATGCTCAGGAATTGTACAGAATCCATCGTACTTTTCGATGTCTTCCATTATCCGTTTCCATTCGTACCAGTGATCTTGCTTGATGGTACTGAATTTCCAGGGGATGAGCATGGTCTCTTTTTTCTTTGACAGGAGTGGTTTCACTACCTCCTTGTAGATGGTGGTTCCTACACGGATGTATCTGGCTTCCTGTTCCATGTTAAAACTTCCTTTTAGATCTTGAAGATTGAGACATGGCATTGAGAACTTCTTCTCGTCTGAAGTAAATTCTTTTATTAAGCCTTAAATAGGGAAGACCTTTCTTCATCCAGTCAGTCAGGGTCACAAGTGAAATGTCGAGTTCTTCGGCCATTTCTTTTTTAGTGAGTAGCTTATCTTCCTCCTTTTTGATTGTTGAATTTTCAAGGCTCTTTAGTGCCGTTTTAATTTCTTCTCTAACCACATCCTGGATGCAGTCCACGAGAGCTTTTGAATCGAATATTTGCATGTTGACTTTGTTAAGTTGTAGCAAATAACGAGAAGGAGGAGGCTTGAAAATAGGAATTCATGCCAAAGCAAAACAGCTTTGGCAGATGTGGAGAGGTGCTAGATTATTTGATTGAAAAGACTTTATGCCTTGGTTGGATTTTGCTTTTCCCTCGGAAGTAGTTTAGGGCCGTGTCAAACGGAATGGGTTGATCATCTTCAAAATGATTACACAATATTTTTGCCCAGGTGGATTGAGCAGGATCATTGAAAATTC
>Ga0316192_10003636_pt1 | contig 11237 bp, 8 predicted proteins | sample MerIslwburrow_MG_FD_204931 | JGI IMG/M metagenome (GOLD analysis project Ga0316192, IMG submission 204931) | Coastal sediment microbial communities from Maine, United States - Merrow Island worm burrow | ecosystem: Environmental > Aquatic > Marine > Coastal > Sediment | place: USA: Maine...
AACATTGAGACAGGTGAATGAAGAATACGGCATTAACCAGGAATCAAAAAGGAGCAGCGCTAAGAATGATGACGTCGATCAATAGTGTCGCCGATCAAAAGCTTTGAGAGGGACGTGTGTCCGTGTGTGTCTGCCCTGTTAAATCAATTCGCATTAGAGCCTGCCAGGTCAATTTGCTGCTAATCATAGCTTTGCATGTTTAATACCGGCTAAAGGGCATTTAACCGGGGTAGCCAATTAATAGCGTCTTTTCCCTCTTTTCGCCTTACAAATTCGTTTAGCCCCTTTATTTTCATTTAACCTCTGAACCTTCAACCCTGAACCTATTTTATCATTTACATCCCCAAACTTTTTCTGGGTAAAGAAAGGGGTCACATCTTAAATATTAAATATTCACAACCAATATTTAATATTTAAGATGTGACCCGTGTCCTTACATTGATGAGAGATGTGGAAAAAGATTCAAAAACCGTAAAAACTTTCCGGAAAACGGAAGGCCACGGGCTTTACTGAGAGAACCGGACATGCTATTTATGGGCCACGATTGGGCAAACAACCAAGAACGGCACTGCAGGGAAATTGGATGCCTGAATCGATGTGGCAAAAGCCTGCAACGGTTGTAAATGGTAAAAGAAAGAACATAGGGAGGCACAGCAATCATGGCTGTTTTTATCACCGGCGGACACGGGCATATTGGTTCCTGGGCCGCGTATTTTCTGGCCAAGGAAGGGGAGCAGATTATTCTGTTTGACACGAACCCGATGGTCCCGGATCATCTGGCCGAGGTCGCCCAAAACATCACCTCTATCAAAGGCGATGTGATGGATTTTCCGTGTTTAACTGAAATTTTCAAAAAGTATAATAATGAAATTGACGGCATTTTGCACACCGTCGGCGTCATGGGAGAATTGGTGCTCGAAAATCCCTACGCTAATGTGAGACTCAACATCGGCGGGACCCACAATATACTGGAGATTGCCAGACAGTTTGAAATTCCCAAAGTCGTTTATACCAGTACCGGCGCTGTCTACGGGGCAGTTTCCGGGACGGTTGCCGAAGACCAGTATCCGCCGAGTCCGTGCGACCTTTACGGTTCGACCAAAGCTTCCTGTGAATTTTTGGGGCAACAATACGCCAATACCTTTGGGTTCGAGTTCAGAATCAGCCGGGTCTACTTTTGTTACGGTCAGGGCAAATGGCCCTCTCGATTTATCAGGCTTTACCGGCTGGGCTTTGGTGCGCTGGAAGGATTGGAAGATTTAACGATGGACAAAGGTGCCGATCAGAAACTGGATTTTACGTATATCGAGGATGCGGCCCGGGGAACCGCCATCCTTTATCGGGCTGAAGAGGTCAAACATAGTATTTATAACATTGCCACGGGAGTGCCTACCAGTTTAGGAAGGGTGGCCGAGCTTGCCCAGCAGTATTCACCCTTTGCGGTTAAGGTCGAACTGGGACCCGGTGAGCTCATGCAGCGCTGTGAAGCCCTGGATATCAGCCGGGCCAGAGCAGAGCTGGGGTTTGAGCCAGAATACAGCGTTGAGGAAGGAATAAAGAAGTATGCCGATTGGATGAAAAAAGTGATGAACTGAAAGGGAGAAAAATTCGTGTCATTAGACCCTCAAGTTAAAGAAATCCTGGAAGAAACCGACGGCATCGAAGTCGCGGATTTCGGTTTGGGCAATCTTGAAAAAGAGGGGGTTCAGGCGCTTGCCCTGGTTCAGACCGATCGGATCAGTGTAAAGGTTCTGGCGCTGTTACCTGACCAGACCGTGCCCGAGCACTGGCATCCACCGGTCGATGACGACCCCGGCAAGGAAGAAACGATCCGGGTAATAACCGGTACGGTTTATTCTTTGAATTTTTTCAAATTTCATGATACGGAAGGTCGCGGTAAAATTGAGCGATCAGGATGAAACCGGCGATTGATCCTTATTGCCGGAAGCCGATTGAGTTTATTGGATCTGAGCCCGATGGGCTTGTGTAGTTTAACTCTAGATTTAGGAGGAATACCGATGAAGATCGAATTAAGTAAAACCTTGGTGGAATTCACGCCCGAGGCCGATTATGAGAAGACCATGTTGGAAGGGTTGTGGCGGATGCTGGTGGACTGTGCGCGGTTCAATCAGAAGCTGGTGCCGGTGGGTGAGTATGTCCCCGCTAAAAGCAACACGGCCCGCTTCGCCGTCGAAGGCGAAAAGGGCGATGATGAATATCCAGCGGTCTATGTGGACAAGGACAGCACCTGCTATTGTCAGACTTGCAACAAGTATGTCAACCTCAAGGCTGGGGACCGCATCCCACCATGCTGCGGTAAGTTGATGGAGCTGCTGGACTGACTGGCTGACGGGATTAGTGCAGAATACGAATCTACTGGAGTCGATCAATTTTCAAACCCGCCTGCAAATTAGAAAGCGTGGGATGTGGCCAAAATTCCACGCTTTTTCTGCTTTGTCACATTAACAGAGCAAATTACATTTGTAGAATTTCAATAAGTTATAATGCTAATTGAGAAAATGAGTTAAAATTTAAAATGAACTAAAATGAGCTAAAGTTGTGGTATTCTGTCAATTTTATAAAAACAGATAGAGCGTAGCGACACATTAATTTTAGGCAATTTAGGTCACTTTAGGCATTCTTTTATTACGCTATATCAGTCTGTAATAACGAAGTACTGAAGCAAAAGTAAATATGACAAATTAGAACTATATTCTGGGGTGATGGTATGGATACTAATAAAAATAGGAAAATCATTGTCGCGGTGGCGCCGGTGGGCAAAGATATAAAACCGCCGTCGATTAATCCGCTGACTCCGGAAGAAGTTTCCCGGGAGGTTATTGACTGCACCCGTGCCGGTGCAAGCTTTGTGCATTTGCATGTGCGGGATGAGAAAGGCGACCAGACCGAAGATTTGACCCAGTTTTCACGCAGCCTTGATTTGATCAGAGAATCATCAGACATTATCATCCAGGGATCCACCGGTGGGTTGTCGGAGCTTTCCCTGGAAGATCGTTGTGTGGCCTTGAATGATCCCCGGGTGGAAGTGGCATCACTCAACATGGGGTCGGTAAATTTCAGCGAAGATGTCTATATCAACCGTTTGCCGGATATCCGTTACTGGGCGAACCGGATGGCAGAAACCAATGTCATTCCCGAATTGGAGATATTTGAAGCCGGCATGCTGACAGCTGTTGCCAAACTGCTGGACGAAAAAGTGTTGAAACCGCCGTTTGCATTTGGATTCTGTTTAGGGTTTCATTGGGCCCTGCCGGCCGACCCTAACAGCCTGTTTTTTCTAAAATCGAGTTTAAGCGAAGGTGCGCCCTGGGGTGTTGTGCATGAAAGCATGCAGGACTTTTCTTTGCTGGCCACGGCCGTTGGCATGGGTGCGGCCGCCATACGGGTTGGATTTGAAGACAGTGTTTATTATGCACCGGGTAAGGCCGCTGCAACCAACGTGGAGCTTGTTGAGAAAATCGTGTCTCTGGTCCAGCAAATTGGCTATGACGTTGCGACGCCAGCGGAGGCACGAGAGTTATTGGGGTTAAAGAAGGTCTGAATCAAGACCATTGGTTATTGATATGTCCGTGGCAATTTGTGGTATGTCGACTTGTAAAGTATAGGAGTCGTAGCATTTAATCCGGGGCCGGGGTATTAACCCCGGCCTTGAGCCTCACTATATGCTCCCGCCAGTGGACTTCTTCTTCTTCTTCTTTTTCTTCTTTTCTTCATCGTCAAGCTCCCATCCCAGAACATTGCGCACGACCGACAAAAGCGGTGTCTCTTCTTCAGCCCCAACCCCCATGATCCAGTAGTCATGACATATTGGAACTGCACGTGGCGCAGCGTACGGCAGAGCTGGACAGAACCAATGCGCAACTTAGGCAGGAAATAGAAGATCGCAAACTCGCCGAAAAGCGTAAGGCAGGCATTAAGCTTTACTAAAACGATACTTGAATCAATGACTGTAAGAATTTTTCAGTTTCCTTATCCCGGAAAGTTCCCAGCTTAATTTTCATAGCAGACAATCCTGCCAATCTTTGTTACGGCTACCGATATCCCTCACCTGTTTAAGCACCTGTTTAATTGTTTAAACATCTGTTTAAACACTCTTGATAACTTTTGATATCCAGGAAAACATGAAAATTATTTTATAAAACAATTACATAAAGTTATGATAATTTTTTAATCGGTTTGGATCTGGGCACGACTGTTGCACTGGCTGATTTCGGACTGTATCAACCAGGAACCATTTCCAGTCGGGAAAAAACAAATGCCTCCAAAATCAGAATTGGACCTTGTGGGTATTGCATGGCCGGTGTGTTTGCTTAAATTCAAGTGCGTGCTGAATGACCTGTGTGCATGCGACGTCCTGGATGTTATCGCCCGGGACCCGGATGTTGTCGAAAATATTCTCATGATTGTAGACCGTTCCGGGGACACCGTCATCAATCAGCACAAGGATGGCGAAATTTTTCGGTTGTCAGTTGAAAAAAGAGCTTGAGCTAATATTTGAGAAATCAAACGAGGTAATCTACAATCATAAATATTAAATTTTATTACGGGGAATCGCCATGGAAATTAACAGAAGGCACTTTTTTAAAATATCAGGCGCACTGGCCGCATCATCCCTGGTAAAAACCGATAAGGCCGCTAAAGCGGCCCAGGCACCTTCAACCGCTCAGGATACATTCGGCTGCCTGGTGGATACGACCCTCTGTGTCGGGTGCCGCAAGTGCGAACAGGCCTGCAACGAACGCCACAGCCTGCCCAAACCGGCAGAATCGTTTGAAGAGTTGGCGGTGCTTGAAAAAGAACGCCGCATGGATGAGACAACCTATACCGTTGTCAACAAGTATTATCCTAAAAACATCGGCACACTAACCTGGCGCACGCGTCCGACTTTTGTCAAATTTCAGTGTATGCACTGCGGCGACCCCTCCTGTGTTTCGGCTTGCATTGTGGGCGCGCTCACCAAACAGCCCAACGGCGCAGTTATCTATGACGCCGCCAAATGTATCGGCTGCCGGTATTGTATGGTAGCCTGTCCCTTCCAGGTGCCGGCTTATGAATACCACAACCCGCTGACACCTCAGGTGAGAAAATGTACGTTCTGTTTTAACTATATCAAAGACGGCGGACTGCCGGCCTGTGCCCAGATTTGCCCGCGCGAGGTCATCACCTTCGGCAAGAAATCCGAGCTTCTCAGGCTGGCGCGCTGGAAAATGAAAAACAATCCCGCCAAATATGTGGACCATATTTACGGGGAACATGAAGTCGGCGGAACCTCCTGGCTGTATCTTGCTTCCGAACCCTTCGAAACCGTCGGTTTTCCCAAATTGGGCACCAAAGCGCCGCCCAGGCTGACCGAATCAATTCAGCACGGTCTTTTCCAATACTTTGCCGCGCCCATTATCCTTTATGCCGTGCTGGGCGGCATTATGGGGATCACCGGCTATCTGAAAGGCACCAAAGAGGTTACTAGTAGCGATACCGAGGAGAAAGGAGGCACCCCATGAATATGCACCCTGAAGCAGCACCGATTGAAGAAGAAAAGTTTTTAACTCCGGGCGTGATGGTGATGCTGGCCCTCATGGCGGTGGGGTTGGCTTTTGTGGCCGCACGCTTTCTCTTCGGCATCGGCAAGGTTGCCAATTTGAACAATCAGTTTCCCTGGGGCATCTGGATCGGAATCGACGTGGCCTCCGGCGTGGCGCTGGCGGCGGGCGGATTTACCACCGGCGCCATTGCCTATGTTTTTAACCGTGATCAGTATCATGCCGTCATACGTCCGGCCCTGCTGACCGCCATGTTGGGCTATACCTTTGTGGTGCTGGGGCTTTTGGTGGATATCGGTCGGTATTGGAATATCACCAGCCCGATGTACAACTGGAATGGTAACTCCGTGCTGTTTGAAGTGGCCATGTGCGTGATGATTTATTTGAATGTCCTGTACATCGAATTTATTCCCATTGTGGTCGAGCGCTTCCAAGGCCGGGTGAATCTGCCCGGTCCCCTGGCAGGGCTTAACAATAAATTAGAGACACTGCTATCCTTGGCCGATAAAATTCTGGGCAAGGTCATGTTTCTATTTATTATCGCCGGCATTGTATTGTCCTGCTTGCATCAATCCAGTCTAGGATCCCTGATGCTGATCGCCCAGTACAAGGTCCATCCCCTGTGGTACACCCCGATTTTGCCGCTCCTGTTTCTGCTTTCCGCTTTTGCGGCGGGGTATCCCATGGTGACGTTTGAATCCATTATTGTGGCCAAGTCGTTTAACCGCAAACCGGAGATGGAGGTGCTGACACCGCTGGCCAGGTTTATGCCGCTTTTGATGGGAATCTATCTTGTCTTCAAAATTGGGGATATGATCGTTCGCGGGACTTATGTTTATCTGCTGGACGGTACCTATCAGACCAATGCTTTTATGGTAGAGGTGGTTTTTGGCGTTCTGCTTCCCTTTGTGCTTCTCCTGTTTAAAAGGATCCGCCAATCCGCCGGATGGTTGTTTTTTGCTTCAAGCGTTTTTGTATTGGGTATCCTGCTCAACCGGATCAATGTTTTTGTGACCAGCTACTCACCACCCTACAAACTCAATGCTTATTTTCCTGCCCTGGGAGAGATTTTTATCACCATCGGATTGATCGCCACGCTGATGTTCCTGTACCGGGTGTTTGTCTTCATCTTTCCGGTGCTGGGCGCTGAGCCGAAGAAGATGTCGACCACTGTTGCGGCGCTGCTGGCACTGACGGCCGCCCTGATGATCCTGTGGCTACCGGCTGACGCCCGGGCGGATCAGACGGTAAAGCGGCCGTTGGCGCTGGAAGAGAATATTGCGCCTTCGATTGCCGACGCACCCAAAGTGGCCATCCTCAACAGCCCAGTCGTCAATAAATACAGCGATTTATACGAACCGGTGCGTTTCATGCATAGCAAGCATGCCAACGTTTTAGGGGATTGCTCGATCTGCCACCACCGGATGCCCAGAGAAGAGCAGGATACGTACGGCGAACCGGTGTCCATGCTCAAACTAAGGCAAAGGCAAACCGAACCGGTGGGCTGTTCGGCCTGCCATGCGGATCCGTTTAATTCAAAGGACCCCGGTACCCCGGGCTTGAAAGGGGCTTACCACCAGCTCTGCATGGATTGCCACCAGGAGTCGGAACAGGTGCCCCATGTTCGTGGACCAATTCTTTACAGCGCGATGGTTCGAGGGCCGATTGCCAGGACCCTCGATACCCGGGCGCCCACCGATTGTCTGGCCTGTCACGCCAAAAAGGTTCCGAACCATAATCAGCTCGTGAAACTGGAAGGCCAAGTGGATGCCCTGGCAGTCACCCGGAACTGCCTTGGATGCCATGAAAAAGAGGGTGAGGCCATTTTAAAAACCGCTCATTGGAATTGGCATGGTCGCTCTCCCTATACGGTCGGCCACGAGAAACGGGTTGATTTAGGCAAGAAAAGTAATACCATCAACAATTTTTGCATCAACCTGAACGGGAACTGGCCCCGCTGCACGAGCTGTCATATCGGCTATGGCTGGCAGGACGCAAATTTTGATTTTAGCGATATGTCGAAAATTGACTGCCTGGTTTGCCATGACACCACCGGCAAATATGAGAAAGCGCCGCCGGCAGCCGGATATCCGATCAAGAACCTGGATCTGGTGACCATCGCCCAAAATGTGGGCAGACCCAGCCGTGCCAACTGCGGCATGAACTGCCATTTTCGCGGCGGCGGCGGTGACGCCGTCAAACACGGCGACATGAGTGCCATCCTTGCCAATCCGCAAAAGGATCATGACGTGCACATGGGAGTTACCGAAGGGGGACTGGATTTCAGGTGCCAGGACTGCCATAAGACCCGCAATCACATGATTTCCGGGCGCAGTATTTCCGTTCCGGCAGTGGAAGGGGATCTTTCCTGCGAATATTGTCATACGGACAGTCCCCATATCGGCAGTGAACTGATTGATCACCATCTGAATAAGCACACCCGACATGTGGCTTGCCAGACTTGCCACATTCCCGTTTATTCCAAGGGCAATCCGACTAAAATTTTCTGGGACTGGTCCACCGCCGGGCAGGACGGCAAACAACCGAAAGACAAATACGGCAAGCCGACTTACGTGAAAAAGAAAGGCAGCTTTCAGTGGAAAGAGGCGGTTAAGCCGACCTATCAATGGTACAACGGGACCGTCAAGCGTTATCTTCTCGGCGATCGCATCACTGAAAACGGCACAACGGAATTAACCAGTCCGGTGGGAAGTTTCGATGACCCGGCCGCCAGAATATACCCCTTCAAAGTCCATCGCGGAAAACAGATCAGCGATGCCATCTATAAATATCTGATCGCACCTCAGCTCTGGGGAGGGTACTGGAAACACTGGGATTGGGACAAGGCCTCGCGGGACGGCATGAAGTCAGCCGGACTGGCCTACAGCGGGGAATATGAGTTTGTGGAAACCACCATGTACTGGGGCCTGACCCATGAGGTCGTGCCTAAGGAGCAGGCGCTGTCCTGTGCCGAATGCCACGCTTCCCTGGCCAAGGCGCCCTATTGTGGGCGCTGTCACCAGGAAAGGCCGGATGTAAATTTCAAAGATTTGGTTCACAAAGGCATTGACTTTAAACATCTGGCAGCAATGGGCCGGGATGTGGCAGAATTAGTCGGCCAGACCAATTACATCGATTACAAAGCATTGGGCTATGATGGCGATCCCATCGAAACCGGCAGCAGGTTTGAAAAGCTTGGACTCAACGTCGCCCATTCTGGAATGACGAATGTCGAATGACGAATGTCGAATTAAGGTATCCTGTCCTCTAATATCAAGTTGCGGGGTACGAGTTGCCTGGACACTTTCTCATTAGGGCAAGCTGAAATTGAGACAACATCATCGAATATCCAGCATCAAGTAACCAGAACAAGCTTATTTGGAGAAGTGATTATGTCAGCTAAAAACAAGGGAACATTTACTCGCCGGGGTTTCATGAAGCTTTCCGGTACCGCTGCAGCCCTGGCGGCAGCCGGCGGTCCCGCCCGGGTTTTGCATGCGCTGGTTGAAAAAAAAGAAGAAAGCGCAGAAAAACAGATCCGGGACGTATATTCGGCCTGTGATATGTGCTTTAACAAGTGCGGGCTGATTGCCCGGGTGGAGGGCGGCGTGGTCAAAAAGCTTGATCCCAATCCGAAATCCCTAAAATCACGCGGGATGTTATGTGCCCGGGGCAATGCGGGTGTCAAACAACTCTACGACCCTGATCGCCTGAAATATCCGCTTCTGCGAAAAGGGCAGCGGGGTGAGGGCAAGTGGCAGCGCTTGAGCTGGGACCAGGCCCTGGACCACGCCGCCGAGCAGATGGTTAAAATCGGGCAGCAGTATACCCGCTGCGGTTTTCTCTTTATGGCCGGGACGGATATGCAATCTACTTTTGTTCACCAGTTCGCGGAAGTTTACGGCTCCTATAATGTCATATCCCATGAATCCAACTGTCTGCTGAGCCGCAACCGTGCTTTTCTGGATACATTCGGCGTGGTCCCGACCCCCGATATCATTCACTGTAAATATATCATTATGCCGGGCGCCAACCGCTTCGAAGCCCTGGTGACGCCCGACAGTATCGATCTGATGACGGTCATGCAAAACGGTTGCAAACTGGTGGTGCTGGACCCGCGGTATACCAAAACAGCGGCCCTGGCCGATGAATGGTTTGCCATCAAACCCGGCACGGACATGGCTTTTTTCCTGGCCATCGCCCACGTTCTTATATCAGAAAATCTTTATGATCAAAAATTCGTCGCCGAAAAAACACATGGCTTTGATGCGCTTCGTGTCCATGTTCAAAAATACACACCGGAGTGGGCCGCTAAGGAAACTGAAATTGCGGCCGGGGATATCCGCCGGCTGGCCCGTGCCTTGGCAGCCGCAGCGCCGGCCGCCATGGTTTATCCCGGACGCCGCAGCTCGGATTACAAGGACTCCACGCAAATCAGAAGGTCCTACGCGATTGTCAATGCGCTGTTGGGAAACTGGGACAAAAAAGGGGGCTTGATCCTGCCCAAGAAAATTAAAACCGGATCCCTGTCCTACGATGCGCCTTTTTATGAGGACAACCCGGAAGACCGGGTGGATGCCGGCAGAGCTCAGATGATGTTCGACGAGGAAGGCTCTTTCAAGCACACCCGCGACGCCGTTATCGAGGGCAAGCCTTACCCGGTAAAAGGTTGGTTTACCTATAAAACCAATCCCATGCAGACGGGTGCCAATCGGCAAAAAACCATTGAGATGATCGACAAACTGGATTTTATGATGACCGTTGATATTGCTATGAGTGACACGGCCTGGATGGCGGACCTGGTCCTGCCGGCACCCAGCTATCTGGAAAGACAGGACCCGGTATCCGCCTTTCTGGCGTCGTCATCGTGCTCCGGAGTGCTGACGAGGAATCCGATCGTACCGGCCATGTTTGAATCCAAACCGGTGTTCTGGATTGTTAAAGAGTTGGCCCGGCGACTTGACCTGGGGGAGCATTTTGACTTCACGATTGAAGATTTCAGGCAGGCCCAGCTCAAAAAACTGCCGGAAGTTGCCAAGGCCCTCAAAGAAGATGGGGTTTACAATATTGTCGGTCACAGCCATGGGATTCATGCGGGCAAACCTTTCAAGACGCGCTCTAAAAAAATTGAGCTCTTTAGTACGCGTTATGAGGAAAACGGGATAGATCCCATGCCGGTATACAATCCCCCGAAAATTGTGCCGCAGAACCATTTCCGGATTGTTGTCGGACGAAATGCTTATATCACCCAGAGTGCAAGTACCAACAATACACTGCTCTGGCAACTGGAAAAGGAAAATTTTCTGTGGATACACCCGGATTCGGCCCAACCGCTCGGCATTCGTCAGGGCGATCCGGTAGAAGTCAAAAGCCCGGCCGGCAGGGGCAGGTTAAAAGCCCGCGTGACGGAGAAAACCCGGCCGGACACGGTCTATATGGATACGGGTTATGGGGTGATTTCCAAAGGACTGTCGAAAATTTTCGGCAAAGGTGCTTGTATCGCTGAAATTCTGGAAGATTATGCCGATGAAATTTCAGGAAATATGGCTATGCATGAGACCATTGTTAGTGTGAGGAAGGTATAACCAGGTTTCGGGTTGCGGGTTAATGGCATTTACATAAGGAATGGCGTTTTCACTGTGGGAGCGGCTTACCAGCCGCGATTAAACAACTACG
>Ga0316192_10003638_pt1 | contig 11236 bp, 7 predicted proteins | sample MerIslwburrow_MG_FD_204931 | JGI IMG/M metagenome (GOLD analysis project Ga0316192, IMG submission 204931) | Coastal sediment microbial communities from Maine, United States - Merrow Island worm burrow | ecosystem: Environmental > Aquatic > Marine > Coastal > Sediment | place: USA: Maine...
AACGATTGGCGTGAATGCGGTGCCACCAATGCCGCCGAGGCTCGACACCGTAAAGCTCGCACCCTGTAACTGGTCGGCTTTCAATTTTCCCTCGCGCGCCATGAGCGATAACTCGCCCAATGCTTGAGCAAGTTCGTAGACGTCCATCTTGTCGGCATCGCGAATGACGGGAACCATCAGGCCGTTTTCCGTATCGGCTGCGAAACCGAGGTGATAATATTTTTTGTAGACGAGCGAATCGCCATCCTCCGACAAGGATGCATTCGCTTTGGGAAACTCTTTCAACGTCGCGATACAGGCTTTCATTACGAACGCCAGTGGCGTCAGGCCGATGCCCCGCTCTTTCGCAGCACCTTTTAACTCCTGCCGCTTTGCTTCAAGTTCCGTGATGTCGGCAAGATCATGTTGCGTCACGTGCGGCAGGTTTATCCAGCTCGCCTGCAACCGCGGCCCGGAAATTTTCTGTATGCGGGTCAGCGGCTGCACATCGATTTCACCGAATTTTGCGAAATCGATAACCGGTACTCTCGGCAGCCCGGCACCAGCGCCCGTAGCCGCTGCACCTCCGGTCAGTATCGCTTTGACAAACGCCTTGACGTCGTCATGCAGAATACGATTCTTGGTGCCGCTGCCTTTGACCTGCGGCAGATTGACGCCGAGTTCGCGCGCGAGTTTGCGAACCGAAGGGCTGGCGTGCGCTTTTGAAAATCCGCTTTCTTCAATCATCGGCAGAGACGAGGCCGTGGCCGGCATGGCGGGCGCCTGCACAGCCGCCTGTTTTACAGGCGCTGGCCGAGCCGCCGCCGGCGGTGCTGCTTCCGGCAAGGACGCCGTCTTTTCCAGCGCGTCGATCACTGCGATGGGCGTTCCTTTGGAGACCTTGTCGCCAACCTTGACCAGCACCGCATCGATCGTGCCAGCCGATGTTGACGGCACGTCCATAGCAGCCTTGTCTGTTTCCAGCGTCAGCAATGGGTCTTCAAGCTCCACACTATCGCCAACAGCAACCATCACTTCGATAACTTCAACGTCGTCGAAATCTCCAAGATCCGGTATCGCGATTGTCTGAAGGCCGCCGACGATCGTTGTCGCCGCTCCGATGGGCGTCGCAACCACCGTGGTATCGCCCTGCATTACCTCGGCCTGGATTGCAGGCGTTACGACAACCGTATCGCTGACCTCGATTTCGATCGTGCCAATAACAGATCCGCTCGACACCTTGTCGCCGACTGCAACCGTTAAGGTTTTAACCACGCCGCCGTCGGCCGCCGGCACGTCCATGGTGGCTTTGTCAGTTTCGAGCGTGATCAGCCCATCTTCCCGCGCAACATGATCGCCGGTGCTGACCAGGATCTCGATAACTTCAACGTCGTCGAAATCGCCGAGATCAGGAATCACTATGTCGTGTGTGTTTGCCAATTCCGTGCCCCGCTAGCGTCGGTCAGAGATTTACCGGATCCGGCTTGTCCGGATCGATGCCATATTTATTGATTGCCTGGGCCACAGTTTTTTGGTCCAGCACGCCGTCATCCGCAAGCGCTTTGAGCGCCGTTACCGTGATATAGCGCCGGTCGACCTCGAAATGATCGCGCAATGCCGCGCGGCAGTCGCTGCGCCCATAACCGTCTGTCCCTAGAGTTACATAGCTGCCTGGCACCCAGCCCCGAATTTGATCTGCAATAATCTTCATGTAATCCGTCGCGGCGATGTAAGGCCCCGGGCGATCTGCCAGACACTGTTCCAGGTAACTCTTTTTCGCTTCTACTTCCGGGTGCAGGTGATTCCAGCGTTCTGTTTCAAGTGCGTTTCGGCGCAACTCGTTAAAGCTGGTTACCGACCAGATGTCTGAAGGAACGCCGAAGTCCCTGTCGAGCAAGTCGGCCGCACCGATCACTTCACGCAGGATCGTGCCGGAACCCATGAGCTGCGCACGGACCTGTCCCTGGCCGCCAACCTGCAACAGGTACATGCCTTTCAGGATGCCGTCCTCCACGCCGTTGGGCATGGGCGGATGCACGTAGTTTTCGTTCATGGTCGTGATGTAGTAAAAAATGTTTTCCTGGTTACCGATCATTCGCCTGAGACCGTCCTGCACAATCACCGCCAACTCATAGGCATAGGTGGGGTCGTACGAGACGCAGTTCGGTACCGTCGATGCATTGACCAGGCTGTGACCGTCCTGGTGCTGCAAACCCTCTCCTGCCAACGTTGTTCGTCCGGCCGTGCCACCAATCAGGAAACCTCGTGACTGAAGATCGCCGCCCGCCCAGATGAAATCGCCAATGCGCTGAAAGCCGAACATCGAGTAATAGATATAGAACGGCACCGTTTGAATATTGTGGTTGCTGTACGACGTGCCGGATGCCAGCCAGGAACAAAATGCACCGGCCTCGTTAATACCTTCTTCGAGAATCTGGCCCTTTTTATCCTCGCGATAAAACATCAACTGGTCAGCGTCTTCCGGTGTGTAAAGCTGTCCCTTGGATGAATAGATTCCGATCTGGCGAAACATGCCTTCCATGCCGAATGTTCGTGCTTCATCCGGCACAATCGGAACAATGTGTTTGCCGATCTGTTTGTCGCGGGTTAGTGCAGTCAGCATGCGCACAAGGGCCATCGTTGTCGATGCTTCCCGTTCGCCGGTGCCGTCGAGCTGGGTTCTGAAAATCTCGAGCGGCGGAACAGTCAATGGTGCGGGATTGTGCCGACGTTGTGGCAGGTAACCGCCCAGTGAGCGGCGCCGTTCCTGCAGGTATTCAATTTCCGGACTGTCCGCGGCAGGTTTGCAATAGGGAAGCTCGCCAATATCTTTGTCTGAAACTGGAATATTGAAGCGGTCGCGGAATTCTTTTAGCGCTTCTATGTCCAGCTTCTTTTGCTGGTGCGCCGTGTTCAGACCTTCGCCCGCCGAACCCATGCCGTAACCCTTGACGGTCTTCGCAAGAATAATGGTCGGCTGGCCCTTGTGGTTGATGGCGTTTTCGTAGGCAGCGTAAACTTTGTGCGGATCATGACCGCCACGATTCAAATGCCAGACCTCATCGTCCGACATATTGGCAACCATTTCTTTCGTCTCGGGATACTTGCCAAAGAAGTGTTCACGAACGTAACCACCATCTTTGGATTTGTAGCTCTGGTATTCGCCGTCAACAGACTCTTCCATCAAGCGCCTGAGCACCCCTTCGCGGTCCTTGGCCAATAACGGATCCCACCTCGACCCCCAAATGACTTTGTTGACGTTCCAGCCGGCACCGCCGAACGCAGCTTCCAGCTCCTGAATAATTTTGCCGTTGCCGCGCACTGGTCCGTCCAGTCGTTGCAAATTGCAGTTCACAACGAACACCAGGTTGTCCAGCCCTTCGCGGACCGGCATCGTGATCGCACCCATGGATTCCGGCTCGTCCATTTCGCCGTCGCCCAGGAAGCACCATACCTTTCGGTCGCTTGGCTCAATCAGCCCGCGATGTTCGAGATAGCGCATGAAGCGAGCCTGGTAGATGGCCATCATCGGTCCGAGGCCCATCGAGACTGTCGGAAACTGCCAGAAGTCCGGCATCAGCCACGGATGCGGATATGATGACAGTCCGCCGCCACCAACCTCCTTGCGGAATCGATTGAGATCGCCTTCCGCAAGTCGCCCTTCAAGGTACGCTCGAGAGTAAATGCCGGGGGCAGAGTGGCCTTGCATGAATACCATGTCACCGCCATGTGAATCCGTCGGCGCACGCCAGAAATGATTGAACCCCACCTCGTAAAGTGTCGCGGACGACGCATAACTTGAAATATGTCCGCCATACTCGGAATTCTCGCGATTGGCCTGCACCACCATCGCCATCGCATTCCAGCGGATATACGCCTCAATACGGCGCTCCAGAGAACGGTCACCCGGATACTCGGGCTGGCGGCCCGTGGAAATGGTATTCAGGTAGGCGGTATTCGGGCTGTACGGAAGATAGGCTCCGGAACGGCGCGCGAAATCGATCATCTGATTGAGCAGGTAGTGAGCACGTTCCGGCCCGTGCTGGCCGAGGACGGAGTCGATGGACTCCAGCCATTCGCGTGTCTCTGTCGGATCGATATCATCAAATCGATTGAAATCAGTCATAAATCGTCCACTTGATTGCTTGTACGGAAAACCCGGAAATTTGCCGCGTGAATTCCGCGAACCGTCCTGCTAGGATCACCGCACTATCTCGCCCGCAACTCGAATATCGATCAGCCGGGCCATTCGTATTATTTCGCATATTATGGCCCATGTTGGCCACAAAGGTTAGTACTCAAAATGGCAAGCCTGCACTCCGAAAACGTCAATCAGAAACTACCAGGCATCATCCAGCAAACTGGCAGAGTTACGAATCGTGACCTCGATCGAGTCAACCAGTTGCTGTTGATTGTGCCGCATAAACGCGATGCCGCATTGTGGCGGAAAATCCCCCAGGGAAACCGACTCAAAGACCTTATACGAACTCGCGCGACGCGAAGCGTACCGGCAGGTGTTACAAGAGTAAACAATCGCAAACAGACGCGCATCGTACTTGCGGTGCAGCCCAAAGACGCGGATGCGTTTGAGCGACTGACGTTCGCACGAAAAATTGTGGCCGCCGCCTGTGAAGAAAAACCAGGTGCGCTTGGCATATTTGCTGTCGGTTTTGACGACGATGCGCAGGCCGATATTGTTTCGACTGTAACTGCCGCAGCATTAGCTGCTGCATTCGTCATGCCGGAATACAAGAGCAAACCGACACCGTCGCCGATTCGGTCGATTCGAATCCTGGGCTTGAACGATCGTATTGATCTCAGCCGCACGCTCGCTGAAGCGTCGGGCAACAATCTCGCGCGCTGGCTGACGGCTATGCCATCCAACAAACTTGATGCTGTCGCTTATTCAAAACTGGCCGAAGATATGTCAGCCGACAACGGCTGGCAATTCAAAAAGTACGGCACGAAGGAACTTCAAAAGATCGGCGCAGGCGCATTTCTTGCTGTTGCTCAAGGCAATGAAAACGACAGCGCGGCCATACTGCACATCAAATACAGGCCGGGCAAAAAAACCGATAACGCCGATGTCAGCCTTGTAGGAAAAGGCATCATCTTTGATACCGGCGGCACCAATCTGAAGCCCTTTACGTCGATGCTGGATATGCATATCGATATGGGCGGCAGTGCCGTCGCTTTATCCACGTTGAAAACCATAAGCGACATGAAGCTGCCAATGGCGGTTGATTGCTGGCTTGCGATTACTGAGAACAGAACCGGTCCGACTGCGTACAAGTCGCAGGATATTCTTACCGCAGTAAACGGCAAGACCATACAAACGATTCACACGGACGCCGAAGGTCGTCTGGCGCTGGCCGACACACTTGCGCTGGCCTGTCGCGAAAAACCCGGGCTCATAATTGATTACGCAACATTGACGGGTGCCTGTGTTACCGGCATTTCCGATCGTTACAGTGGCGTATTTTCGAATCGCGCAGAACTTCATCCAGTACTGAAACGCGCCGGCCGAATAAGCGGCGAGAGAGTCTGGCCGTTTCCGATCGGCGACGAATTTATTGAAGATTTGAAAAGTGATACAGCCGACATTGTTCAGTGCCTGGCGAACGGCAGTGGCGATCACATCTACGCAGCGAGCTTCCTTGGAGAATTTGTCGACAAAAAGATTCCGTGGGTACATGTCGATCTAAGCGCGTGCTCGCATAAAGGTGGTCTCGCGCATGTACCGACAGACATCACAGGTTTCGGGGTTCGATTCACGATGAATTTATTGCTCGATGAGCAACCGCTGGACGTACGATAAGCATGCATTCACACGCATTGCCTGTCGCACAATCATGACCCACACATTTTCAATTTCGCGGCGTTTTCGTGGCTTTCTACCCGTAATCGTCGATGTCGAAACCGGCGGCTTCAACAGCAATACGGACGCGCTACTGGAAATTGCAGCGGTGCACATTGATCCGCAGGACGACGGCACTTTGTTGCGCGGCGAAACCATTCGCTTTCATGTCAAACCGTTTGAAGGTGCGAACATGGAACCCGCGTCGCTGGCTGTGAACGGCATCGATCCTGATCATCCGTTGCGCCCTGCGATCGATGAGCGAGACGCGATGCAACGCATTTTCAGAGACGTAAGAAGCGCGGTCCGCGAACAGGGGTGCTCACGCGCTGTCCTCGTTGGTCACAATGCTGCGTTTGATCTCGCATTCGTCAATGCGGCTATTGAGCGCACGGGAATCAAGCGAAACCCGTTTCACCCTTTTAGTTGTTTTGATACAGCCACCTTGTGTGGCATCGCGTATGGGCAGACTGTACTGGCGCGCGCCGTTCAGGCAGCAGGCATGGAATGGGATGAAAAGTCTGCGCACTCGGCCGCGTACGACGCAGAAATTACAGCAGATATTTTTTGCGACATCGTTAATCGCTTTAAGCCGGTGTTCGACTCATTGCCTTTGCGCGACGTCGAGAACAGGAAGCTCGCTCAGGAAACGTAGCGCGCAGCTCAGGCGCGATAGTTTTCTTTCATTTCCCGCTGTTTACGCCTTGAATGTAAGGGTACGGGCATCGATTTTATCAGCGGAGTCGCAGCCGGTCGGCCGATATAGTATCCCTGCGCGAGATCGACGCCCAGCTCATTGAGTAACACGAGGGCCGGTCCGCTTTGCACATACTCGGCGACAGTTTTCATGCCCGCCTCGCGACCAATCTCGGCGATCAATCGAACCATTTTCTGATCGACCGGGTTTTTTACAAGCTCACGAATGAATGAGCCATCAATCTTGATGTAGTCAACTTCGAGCCTTTGCAGGTAACTGAACGAACTGTAACCTGTGCCAAAATCGTCCAGCGCCAGCTGGCAGCCCATCTTCCTCAGTGCCGTTATCTGGCTTTCAACGTAATTGTGATGCCGGACTGCCAGGCTTTCGGTGATTTCGAAAATAACATCCTGCGGCGGAACTCCGTGTTTGGCGAAACATTCCTTCACGTAAGCAGCAAGGTCTTCTGTCTCAAACGCGTTCGCTGACAAATTTACCGACAACTTCAATCGTGGATTTTCTTTCGAATACTGGGCATAGGCAGCGGCCGCATTGATAATCATCCAGCTGTCAATTTCGGCCATCAGGCCGAACCTGACGGCCGCCGGCAGGAACGCATCGGGCCCGATGAGCTTGCCGTTTTCTCCCGGCAGTCTGAGCAAGACTTCGTGATGAGTCGTGTTGCCAGTCGAAATACAGACGATCGGCTGAAAGCGCAATTCAAACAGGTCGTTATCCAGTGCGTCACGCAACTTCGTCATCCAACCGACATCGGCCGATTGCCGCTCTGACTCATCCTCCGACATACTGAAGAACTGGAGTCGATTACGGCCGGCTGATTTGGCTTCGCGGCACGCAATATCGGCCTGTGCGACCAGTTCGTCGTGATCGGACTCGGCACCGCTGATCATCGTGATGCCGATGCTGCAATGAATATGAAAAACGCGGTCGCCCTCGATATGCGCAAGGCGCCGCATATCCTCGAGAATAACCCGTGCGAGATTCTCGGTATTACGCCGGTTCGTGTTGCTCGCCAATACAACGAATTCATCACCGCCGAATCGGGCCACCAGCCCTTTGTCGCCGACACTGCGTTTCAGAAGTTCAGCAACCTTCCGGATGAGTCGATCGCCGGCCGGGTGACCGCATGCATCATTGACGTATTTGAATTGATCAAGATCGATGAAGAGCAAGGCGCTTTGCTTCCGGTCGTCGGATACGCTGCCGAGTTCTTTTTTCAGTTCCTCTACAAAGCGACGACGATTGAACAAACCTGTCAGCACATCGTGATTGGCCAGCTTCAACAACCGGGCATTACGTTCGCCAAGGGCTCTTGTTGTCGTTTCCAGCGCCTCAACGATTTCCGAGATTTCGCTGTGTTGAGCGGGTTTGAATTCAACATCGAGGTCGCCCTTTGCCAATTGCGCCAGCGGTTGCTGCAAATCGGTTATTGACGACAATGCGTTTCGAATCGCATGGCGCCCGTACAATGAGGAAGCAATCAGCAGGACAAACAACGCCAGTACGGCCGTTTTAATATTCGCCAGCAGTCGATCATGGAAAAGAATAAAGTCGAGCTGCAGTCCGACAAAGCCCCGGATATCGAGCGAGCCCATATTCTCCGATTGCTCCAGATCGAATGCGAACAGGCCATCACCACCAATTGATTCAGTCCAGACCGGTGCCAGAATTTCGAACTGCCGAGGACTCAGGATGCTGCTCTCGACCACGTACGGCTCATCCGTACCGACCAGCGCATTGGCATCATTCACCTGTTGTTTGTTCAGTGGGTGAACATCTCCCGACGCACTCTCATTGGCAATTGAATTCAGTACGTCGCCGTTTTCCCGATAGTAAGTTACCCGGCTTATCTCAGGATACTTGGCAACGAAACTCTCCAGCCGCAACAGCACTTCGTCGTCTTCCGGCAGGTAGAGTGGCGCACCGAGCTCGTTCAGCTCCTCGGTCCATTGCAGCGCCCAGCGGCTGTAGTTGTCTTGCAGGACCCATTGCCCGCCCCAGTACAGGCTTGCAATGGCAACGATACCGATCGCGCCGGTTATCAAAATTTGCAGCGTTAGAATTTCCTGAATCAACCCGCGTTTGGATCTGCGTTTGCGGAGGTCACGGAAGATTTCCGAGACCTGATTCATTATGGACTGAATCCGTGCGTTCATTGCCCGTTTGCCACTGTCACGCCGTTCACACCCGCTGGCTCCGCTTCGAGCATGCCGCGCAACAGCTTATCGTTTGTGACAATTCGCACATCGCTCAATGGAGTAACAGCTGGCACGCCTTCAATATCCCCGGCGGCAATTTTGCTGAGAACGTCGACGATGGTGTCTGCAATATTTGAATCCACGGTAGACGAACTCAACGTCGCTCCCATTTCGAGCAACGAGTCGTTGAACACTGCAATCTGGACGCGGCGGTGAGTGGCGTAGCTGAGCATTTCTTTAAGAATCGGGCCACTCAGGACGCGATTATCCGGAAACAGCCAGAAGCCATCGATTTCGCCGACCAGCCGATTGAATAGATACAGGGTTTCCCGATCCGAGTTCGCGACACGAATGTGCAACTCGATGTCATGCGTCACGGCCGCGAGTTCCGCCTCGGCGATCAGGTCTTCATGGCCAGGACCGACAATCGCGCCGATGCTGCGTAACGATGGATCGATTTTCTTCCACGCAGCGATTTGCAGATCAAGTGGCGGCAAGGAAGCGATGCCTCTGCTGTTTTCGGAGATCAGGTTATTCTGTTGAATATTGAATACCTGGCAAAAGACCACGGGAACATTTGACAAGGCCTTCGCAGAAACCGCCGCGCGTAATCCGACGGCGACGACTGCGTTCGTATCAGAATCCTCGATTTGCCGGAAAGCGGCTACCGGAGGCTGACTCTTGTCGCTTAAATCGAATACGGTGAAGTTCTCGATTTGCTCGCCCAGTTCTGTCGCTATGTTTTCATACGCCGGGTGCCGGCTGCTAATGACTATAGCGACCTGCGACGGGGGCGCGGAAGGCACCTCGATGATCGGTTTCACTTTTACCACGACCGGTGCCGGCTCGGCGGGGAGCTCGACCGGCGGTAGTTCAACGACCGGTTGCGGTTTCGGCTCTTCTGCCGGCGGAGGCTCCGGCGATGGAAACAAGGCGCAGCCTGACAGCGTCAGGGTCGCAACCGCTGCGATAACGCGACTTATAATCCTTTGAATTTGTGCGGGTTTCGCCATTCAGGAACACTCCCTTGTCCTGAGACGACTCGCGGCCGTTATACGGCCTCAAGCCAGTGCAACGTATCAATATACGCGGCAGGCGATTTTTGGGAGTGACACTGGTCTCAAATGGCGAATAACGGCTTAGGCGGGGCTGCTCTCCAGCAATTCCTTGAGTTCACCTGAGTGGTACATTTCGACCACAATGTCGCAGCCGCCAACAAGTTCGCTGTTAACATAAAGCTGCGGGAACGTCGGCCAGTTGGAATAGGCCTTCAGCCCTTCGCGGATCTCCGGGTCTTCGAAAATATTGACGAAGGCGAATGGTCTGCCGATTGCCTTCAGGGCCGCAACCGTCTGGCCGGAAAAGCCGCATTGCGGAAAATCCGGGGTGCCCTTCATGTACAGCAGGACCGGGTTGTCTTTAAGTTGATCTTCGATTCTCGCGTTGATTTCCAATTTCTTTACTCTCTTTCGTTTGTTCGGTTAGTCGGCAGACATAGGTCCACGTCAGTTTAATTCAAGCAAATGCCGGATAGCTAGTGGCCCTTACTGACCCGCAGTTGATTATTGACCCGTGTTACACCTGGAACGGCGCTCGCTACTTGCACCGCCTTGTCTCGCGCATCGAAGCTACTGATGGTGCCACCCAGGGAAACGGTGCCACTTCTTGCCGAAACCGCCACATTCTCCGGCTGCAGCAATTCGCTGGCGGCGATTGCGCTGGAGACGGCGTCCGCCAGGGCATCGTCCGCTGCGACCTGCGTAGGACCGCGACTGTCACTGCCGATCGGCGGGCTGTCGGCATTGCCCTCGCCTATCAACATGGCCGAGCAGCCGCTCAACATCGTCAGAGCCACCCACAGGGCTGGAAGTACTGCTTTCTTGATTCGCATTGGCCGATTGTACGCTAGTCGTCACATAAGGTGATATTGACCGTGCCAATCACTATAATGTCGACCTTGCCCGATATGGTCGGGCAAATTAAGGTCTTGAGAAGACATTCCAAGCGACAATAATAAACAACCCCTGGGGGGGATAAACATGAATCCATTGAACTCGATCGTCGGCACAATTGTTTCTGGCATCGTGCTGGCTCTGATCATAATTTTTGCAACCGCAGACGCGCACATCGTTGCCGCGATGCCGCTGAATTCCATCATTATCTGGGTGCATGTATTTGCGGGAATTGTCTGGATCGGCCTGCTGTATTACTTCAATTTCGTCCAGGTGCCTGCGCTTGGAGAAGCTATGAAAGATGAAGGCGGCCCCGGCCCGGCAGGAATCGCAAAATATGTCGCTCCGCGCGCGTTACTGTGGTTTCGCTGGGGTGCAGCGTTTACCTGGCTCACCGGCGCACTGTTCCTGTATTTCCGCGGCCAACTGCACAATGCGTTTACCCTCGGCATGATGACTGAATCCGGCAACGCCTATGCAATGACCATTGGCATTGGTGCCTGGCTCGGCACCATTATGCTGTTCAATGTCT
>Ga0316192_10003645_pt1 | contig 11228 bp, 7 predicted proteins | sample MerIslwburrow_MG_FD_204931 | JGI IMG/M metagenome (GOLD analysis project Ga0316192, IMG submission 204931) | Coastal sediment microbial communities from Maine, United States - Merrow Island worm burrow | ecosystem: Environmental > Aquatic > Marine > Coastal > Sediment | place: USA: Maine...
ATTTCCTGCCGCTCTGATTAAATCTATTGAAGCTGCTGATCTCGCTGTCTTTTTGATAGGTAGACATGGCGGCGTTGATGTCAACCAACCGCTTTTCTATTTTTTCTTTTAATCCCGAAACGTTTTGAAAGTAGTCGGTAACAATCTTAATGTGATAGGTCGTCCCCATCGTGCGACCCTGGATCAGGTGTTCCCGCTTTCCTTCACATCCCGAAGATAGAAAGCATAAAGCCGTTGCGACCAGATAAATTTTGACGGTCTTGCTCATAATATTTATTCAGAAAAGCGCACGGTCCGGAGCATGGAACGTATAGGGCAAAGGGCTTGGGGCACAAGGCATAGGGCAAAGAGCTGAGTGCTTAGAGCAGAAAACATGCTATTTAGATATCCATACCATCTGCTCCATAAACGCTAAGTCGTTTTGTGAACATTCACAAGTTAGATTTATGCCGTAGAGGGTTGTTTTAAAAGATGAACATCGAACATCGAATAATGATGTCGCTCCGCTCCGCAATTTATTTCATTTGTTTTCAAAACTCCGATGTCAAACCTTCAATGACGATTTCTGTTTCTTCATCTTTCCCCATTCAACATTCGATGTTGGACGTTCGATGTTCGATGTTCAATTTTTTTCAGTAAACCTTCCATAGTCCCCCGGCGTATAAATAACTTAGCACTTCTGGCCCCATGCCCTCTGCCCTTTGCCCTATGCCCTCTGCCCTTTGCCCCATGCGCCATGCCCTTTACCCCATGCTCTATGCGCTATGCCCCAAGCCTTGTGCCCTCTGCCCCGTGCCCTTTGCCCCATGCTCTATGCGCTATGCCCCAAGCCTTGTGCCCCGTGCCTTTTGCCCTTTGCCTTTTACCTTATGCCTTTTGCCTTTTGCCCTTTCCCAACTAGCAAATCCTCGGCAACTGTTCCCCCGCCAACATATCCACAATCCGCATCCCGCCGATTCGGGTCTCTACAACGACTTTGCCGATGTGATCTTCAACCACCGTTCCAATCACGGCGGCATCTTTTCCATAAGGACTCAACCTTATCGCGGCCAGCACCGCATCGGTATCTTCCGCAGAGACAAAGGCAAGCAGTTTGCCCTCGTTGGCCAAATACAAGGGATCAAATCCCAAAAGCTCACAAGCTGCAACAACCTCCTTTCTCAATGGAATGTCCGTTTCGGTTATTTTTATGCCCACGTTGGATTTGTCGGCAACTTCATTTAAGGCCGTCCCCACCCCGCCCCGGGTGGGATCCCGCAGTACGTGGATTCCCCGACCCACAGCCAGCATTTGTTTGACCATCTGGTTTAGCGGTGCCGTATCGCTCGTGAGACTGGATTCAAATGAAAGCCCCTCCCGCCGGGTCAATATGGTTATGCCGTGGTCCGCAATGGTGCCGCTCAGGATAATTTGATCACCCGGCTTTGCCTGATGACTGGCAATATCGACATTCGGTGGTATCAAACCGATCCCGGAAGTGTTGATAAAAATTTTATCAACTGCGCCTTTGGGCACAACTTTGGTGTCTCCTGTAACGACGGTTACACCGGCGATTTCGGCGGCCGTGCCCATTTCGTTTAGTATCTTTTCAAGATCCGTCATCGAAAACCCTTCTTCGATAATCAGGCCGACACTCAAATAGAGCGGATCACCGCCGCACATCGCAACATCATTGACGGTTCCATTGATGGCCAGATCGCCGATATTGCCGCCGGGGAAAAAAATGGGGTCCACCGTATAGGAGTCCGTTGAAAAAGCGAGTCTCAACCCTTCGAGTTCAAATATGGCACCGTCATTTAACTGGGACAGGATTGGGTTGTCAAAAACGGGCAGCAGCATGTCTGTGGTTAAATGGTGGGAAATCTTTCCCCCACTTCCGTGGTCGAGTAGTATTTTGTCATATTTCATGCAAATTATCCGTTCTTATTTATTCAGGACACGGATGAACACCGATAAAAACGGATTAATTATTTAAAATTTTCCCCCGCCCCGGCGGAAAAATATAATCCGTGTTTATCTGTGAAAATCTGTATCCCCTTACCTTAATTCCACTTCATTCCGCATTCAATTTATTCCGCATTCCCTCCGGGCCGGAGGCCGCATTCCCACTTCCGAATTCAAATGTGGTACTTATAGTAAGCCGCACAAGTTCCCTCCGTCGATACCATGCAGGGCCCCACCGGATCGATGGGGGTACAAACCGTTTTGTAAAGTGGACATTCCGGCGGTGTTTTTATGCCGGTAAGGACCTCACCGCAGGCACAACCCTTCGGATCCATTGAATCGGTGACCTGAATATCGAAAATTTTTGCCGCGTCGTGGCGTTCATACCTGTTGCGAATCTTCAGACCGCTTTGCGGAATCGTCCCGATGGCACGCCAGCATGCATCGGCCGGACGAAATACATCATCCAGCAGTTTCTGTGCTTTTGTGTTACCTGCAAACGTTACCGCCCTTGAATACGCATTCTCCAAGGCCGGCCGGCCTGTCTCAATCTGCTCAACCAGCATGCTAATTGCCTGCAAAATATCGGCCGGTTCAAATCCGGCAATGACACAGGGAATTTGATGTTGTTTGAAAAATGGCTGATAGGCTTTTTCGCCGATGATTACGGAAACATGCCCGGGCAAAATGAATCCGTCAATTTGCACGTTCTCAGCAGCCATTAACGCCTCCAGTGCAGGCGGTACCAGCTTATGGGCTGCAATCACCGAAAAGTTATCCACATTCATTTCCGCGGCAGAAAAAATAGCGGCGGCAATCGTCGGTGCGGTGGTCTCAAACCCGACTCCGAGAAACACAACCTTCTTATCTGGATTCTTCTTGGCAATCTCAAGGGCATCAAAGGTTGAATACGCCACCCGGATATCCCTGCCGGCAGCCCGTTCTTTAAGTAAAGAGGAATTCGTGCCGGGTACCCGCATCAGATCACCGAACGTCGTAATAATTACATCATCAAATTTGGCCAGTTCGATAAAGGCGTCAATATCTGTTTGATCCGTTACACACACCGGACACCCCGGCCCCGAGAGCAAAGATATGGTTTCCGGTAATACGGATCGTATCCCGCTGCGAAAAATCGATACCGTGTGGGTTCCACAAACTTCCATCAAACGAATCGGCCGCTTGCTGGTAGATTTAATCTTATCTATTAGATGTCGGGCTAATTCAGAATCCCGGTACTCATCAATATATTTTAAGGTCATTACGAAAATCCTTTTTCTTAGTAAATCAATATCTTAGGAAAACAGCTGCAGCCACCATTGCCTGTCCTAACGCGATCCCGCCATCATTGCTGGGAACCTGCTGATGGGAAAAGACCTGAAAATTACGTTTCTCCAGTGCCTGAATCAATCCGGCTAAAAGGGTCGCGTTTTGAAAGCAGCCGCCGCTGAGCGCGACGCGGTCCAATCCGCTATGGTTTCGGATAACCTCACATATTTCCGCAAACAAGCATATCAAGGTTTTGTGAAATTTTGCACTTATTTTGGAAACCGGCACCTTGTTATGAACGTCTGCGGCGATACCTCGAATGATGGGTGCCGGCAGGATGCGCATCATATCATCGGTTTCCCATTCATAGTCATATCGTGATTCAGTGGTTTCTTCCGCCAGCATTTCCAATTCCATGGCAGCCTGTCCTTCAAAATTCACCCGGTTGCGAATCCCGCAAAGGGCCGCCACACCGTCAAACAAACGCCCCAGGCTCGACGTCTGGGGTGAATTGATCCCTTTTGATATCATCTCACTGATGATGTTGATCTTATTATTTTCAATCTTACGTATTGCAGGCAGATCCAAATTTTGAAATTCATCCCCGAACGCATCATTTAAATAACTGACTGCCATACGCCAAGGCTCTTTAATGGCTGCGGAACTCCCCGGCATCGAAACGTAGGCAAGATGCCCGGCACGCTTAAAATCATTTTCTTCGGCAATCAAGATTTCACTTCCCCAGATGGCACCGTCGGTTCCATACCCCGTGCCGTCAAAGGACAGGCCGATGACCGCGCCCTCCAATTTGTGTTCTGCCATGCAACTGACAATGTGGGCGTGATGGTGCTGCACCTGAATTTTATGGATAGCCGGCTGCTCCTGCGCGTATTGGGTGCTTAAATAGTCGGGATGCAAGTCGTAAACGATTATTTCAGGTTTGATATCTAGAATGCGATTTAAATGGGCAACGGTCAGTTTGAAAAAATCATAGGTTGCCATATTTTCAAGGTCGCCGATATGCTGGCTTAAAAAAGCCATATTCCGTTTGGTGATGCAAATGGTGTTTTTAAGCTCGGCACCGCATGCCAAAATCGGAGGCACCTTTTTTTTCAAAAAGACCGGAATGGGTACAAAACCTCTTGAGCGGCGAATGAACCGTTTCGCACCGGCCGTGTGTTTTACAATGGAATCATCGCTGCGTAGATAGATATCGCGGTTGTGGATTAAAAAATAGTCGGCAATCTTGGCAAGCCGCCGGAAGGCGTCCTCATTATCGATGGCGATGGGTTCCTCAGACAGGTTGCCGCTGGTCATCACCAGGGCGGTAAATCCGTATCTCAGCAATAGGTAGTGTAACGGCGTGTAGGGAAGCATCACCCCAAAATACTTGTTTTTCGGGGAAACATCTTCTGAAATCGGGTTGGGCAGTTTCTTTTTCAGCAACACGATCGGACGTTGGATGGACGTCAGCAATTTTTCCTCTTCCGGTCCGACAAGGGCATACCGAAGAACGCTCTCGATGTCATAGGACATGACGGCAAAAGGCTTTTCCTCACGCATTTTCCGGCTCCGTAGACGCTTGACTGCCTCGGAGTTGGCGGCATCGGCTGCCAGGTGATAACCGCCAAGGCCTTTAACTGCCAGAATACAGCCCTGTTTTAAAAGTTCTGCCGTTTTTTCGATAGTGTTCTCGGTCGATATTTGGTTGAGACGGTTGTCCCAAAGGGAAACATGGGGTCCGCAATTCGCACAGGCATTCGGCTGAGCATGAAACCTGCGGTTGTGGGGGTCATCGTATTCGGCCTGACAACGCGGGCACATTTTAAAGGGCCGCATGGAAGTTTTGGGCCGATCATAGGGAATGTCGTCAATGATCGTGTAGCGGGGCCCGCAATTGGTGCAGTTGATAAACGGATAATCATAGCGCCGATCGTCGGGATCGAGCATTTCAGCCCGGCAATCGTCACAAACCGAGACATCCGGTGAAATCAAGGTGGACCTTTTAGATTTGCCGACACTCTTGGTAATGGCAAAATCAGTGAATTGTTTTACGGTTTCCCTTCGCTCGGAAATTTCAACAATGTATGCCAGGGGCGGGCTTTTGGCGGCAAGATCGGTTTCAAAAGAGGCGACTTGTTCGGGGAGACCTTCAATATGGATGGACACACCTGAAGAGGTGTTGGCCACTTCTCCCTTCAGGCCATATTGCTCGGCAAGCTGATAAACAAAAGGTCGAAAACCGACGCCCTGGACAATGCCGTTAACTTTCAACCGTTTGGCAACACAATTTTTGCCCATGATAGATACAAGCGCCCGGATTATTTGACAATTTGATCCTCCTAAACAATAACCGGAAAATTCGAAATTCGCCGTTCGTTATTTGTCATTCGGCATTCCACTGCCGCCTCCTTCGACTAATGCGGCTGCTTCTTTTAAAAATTCCAAGGTTTCCAGGGCTGCTGCTTCATCGATTTTATGAATGGCAAAACCGGCATGGACGATGACATAATCGCCAATCCCGACATCTTCTACAAGTAAAAGACTGGCTTCCCTTTGGACACCATCCACATCGATGGTAGCCATGTTATTTTCAATGCGGGTTATTTTGGAGGGGATTGCAAGACACATTTTAACTCCTATTTTGCGGATTTATCAACTGCGGACGTCCCCGGTTGATTTAACTCCCTTGATAAGCCACCCCGACCTATCGGGATGAGAATTGGAAAGGTTCTACCGATATCGGGTGATCACGGCTCATTGATCTAAAGCTGAGCAATGCCGGCGGCTTATCAAGGTAGTTAATCAAAAGAATTTTGGCTCATTTTTTACGACTTGCTCAGATATGCAAGCAGCGCAACTGCTTATCAATACAGGCAGATCAGATAAAAGCGTGTTCAGAATAATTTTATCAATAATTATGATAGCACACTCTGTCAGAAGGAACGTAACATGAAGCTAAAATTCTTTTTACAAATCAGCGATCACCAGCAGACCTTGGCCCCGGCCCCTTTCGGGAGCCTTGCTCATACCCGCGGCTCTGCTGGTGATCGCTGATTTTTTTTTCCGCTTTTTTTAAGGCAGCATCCAGTGCTTCTTTTTTAATGGGTTTATGTAAAAAATCGACGGCATCTAATTTCAACGCTTGCTCAGCCAGCGCCGCATCACCATGACCGGTGATGACAATCACGGCGGTCCGCGGATCGATGTCTTTAATTTCTTGCAACACCGCCAATCCGTTCATTCCCGGCATTTTTATGTCAGTAAATACGATGGTCGGTTTTTCTTGCTTAAAAATTTCAAGACCGGTTGCGCCATTTTCGGCTGTATACGCCTTGTAACCATAGGCATCTAAAAAAAGACGGAACATTGCCAGAGTGGGTTTTTCATCATCGATGACCAAAATCTTTTCCACCTGTCTTTCCTTTCATGCATCAGCACAGGGGAAGGTCAGCTTGATCGTTGTCCCGAAACCTTCCCGGCTTTGAATTTCGATCTGCCCGTGGTAATCCTTCACGATTCCATATGTAATAGAAAGTCCGAGACCCATACCTTTGCCGACTTCTTTGGTCGTAAAAAACGGCTCAAAAACTTTATGCTGGACATTCTCCGGTATGCCGATGCCGTTATCTGAAACGGTCACTGCCACTTGATGATTTTCAGCAAACGTACGAATTGTAATCGTGGACTCCCCTGTCTCCAAGCCGGCGTTTGTCTTTTGAAGGATGGCATCTTGGGCATTGGTGACCAGGTTGAAAGTCACCTGTTCCAATCGCGTATTATGGGCCAGGATAAAGGGAATGTTTTCTTCAAGCTCAAGATTCACGATAATATTCTGAAGCTTGAGCTGCTGGGCGACAATACCATGCACGATTCTGATCGCCCTGTTGAGGTCAACCTTATTTCGGGCAAAATCCGGTTTGCGTCCGAATTCGCGAAGGCGATTCATGATCTCGGAAGCCCTATCCACCTGTTCACTGATCTGCCGGGCGACTTCGACTAAATTTTTCCCGGATATCTTCTTGCCTTCATCAACCATCATTTTCAGGTATTCGCTCCCCATATTGATGGCGTTCAACGGCTGATTTAATTCATGGGCAATTCCGGCAGACATTTTGCCAAGCGTTGTCATTTTGCTGGCTTGTAACAGTTGCGATTCTCTTTCCAGCATTTCAGTAATATCGGTTGCGGCCAGTATGATTGCATCTCTGTCTTTATACCGCGTTGGACAAGCCGTAACCCTCACAAAAAAGGAAACATTGCCTTTTTTGTAATGTTGAGCCTTTGAGCTCACCGCGCAGGCATTAGGCCATTCATCTTCGCTGAAATCCGCAAGCCCTTCCATTATATCATCAAGAGGACCTAAATCATTGAAAGGCCGTCCAATTAAATCTTCCTTTAAATATCCATAGGTCTCCTGGGCCATGGGATTGGCGTCCAGTATTTTCTGAGTGGTGCAGTCCAGAACGAAGATGGGATCCGGACCGCTGTTAAAAAGGGAGCGGTATTTTTCTTCGGATTCATGCAGTGCCTTTTCGGCGAGCTTACGTTCAGTGATATCGAGAAACGCTCCTGTAATGAACTCAACTTCACTATTTTCCCCGTAAATAATCTGCCCGCTGTCCTGGATCCAGATGATCTCCCCGCTTTTTGATATAACCCGATATTCCCTGATGTATGAGTTGTCAGTACGCAGCGCTTGCTTAAATCTCTCTTTGGCACACTCAAGATCCTCATCATGGACGAAGCTAAACCAGCTCATCTTTCTTGATAAGAATTCCTCTTTGCGGTAGCCGGTAATCTGTTCGATCTTATTGTCAAAAAAATCTATTGAACCATCAAAATAGCCCTTATAGACACAATTCGGCAGATTTCTGACCAATAATCGGTACTTCCGCTCACTTTCCATTAACGCCTTCTCGGAACGCTTTTTTTCGGCGATATCCATGGCGATAAAAAGAAGTCCACTGACACTACCGTACGGTTCGCGGAGCGTGTTGATTGTCATTCTAACGGGAAATTGAGTTCCGTCTTTACGGACATAAGTCCATTCCTGCTGTGCCAATCGGTCTCGAACGGCATCTTCATAAAATACATTAAATCCCTCGACATTATATCCATATTTGGAGCTTAAATTTTGGCCGACCATATTCAGTTCGGATGTTAAATGAAAAATCTCCGGCGTCCATTTTCCAATGATTTCTTCCGCGCGATATCCTAAAAGGTTCTCAGCGCCGGTGTTAAAGACGGTAATCAAACCATCTTTGTCGGTGGCAATGATAGAAATTTGGATAGCTGAATCGAGTACGGCTTTTCTCTGCGCATTGGCGACCTGAAGCCGGCGAAGGATCTTCTCTGTTTCCTCGAATTGTTTGACAACGAGCTTGGCGGTAATGTCTGCCGCCTCACGTGAAACCTGAATTTCTTTTCTTAAAAGCTCGTTTTCTTCCGTCAAAGACGCATACACGGTGGCCGGCGCCGAAAATTCTCTGGGAAGATAACTTAAAGTTTCCATTCAAAATACCCCGATTTAGGCCCTTAATTCATTTTATCTGACAACATGTTGTAAAGAAATGGAGGTTTCACCAAATTACAAATACCAATGATTGAAGATTGTCGATTGAATATTGAAGATTTAAGGTCCGCCTTCGGCGGGATCATTTATTAAAAAAATGATCATAAAAAAGCAGAGCGAAGCGACATCCACAAATCTTCAATCTTCAATCGACAATCTTCAATTCCCCGATAAATCGGGATTTACGCTTCGCTATAACCGGCTTGGCCGGGTTGGGTTGCTATAAAATGAGAGGTCTGGGGTTACCCCCTGCGCGAATGCTCCCGAAACGACCGGTTTTTTTGATATTAATTGCATGAACGGTACACACCAGGCATGGGTCAAAAGATCGGATGATGTGATCCACTTCAACAGGATTATCCTGGTTCTTAATTTCCGTACCGACCATGGCCTGCTCCCATGGGCCTCGCTCGCCGCTTGAATCGCGCGGGGAAGCATTCCAGGCTGTGGGAGTAATAATCTGATATCTCTCGATCTTGGCGTCCTTGATCTTTATCCAATGCCCGAGGGAGCCCCTGGGTGCTTCAATTAAGCCAAAGCCTTCACCATTTCCCTTTTTACCGTGATCGCGATAAAATTCATCCTTGCATAACACCGTCTCTTTAAGCCATTGTTCCATGACCGGTATAAGAAATGCCGTTCTTACCAGACGGGCGAGCTCCCTCACAAATACATTGGGTCCGTCTTTGGCGACCAGATCAATAAACAGCGGGTTTGCCGCAACGATCATTTCCGCCAAAGGACCGGTTTCGGCCGGCATTCCATCATAGCGCGGTGCTTTGGCCCAGGAATATTTTCTGCTTTCGGCCCCGGTGGCATATGGATTTGTCAGGCCCTCAAAAGGATGTTTTCCGCCGGGGTAATCATCGAACCACGCATGAGATACATCTTCTGTTATTTTTTCCTGTTCGAATTTTTCAACCGCCAGGTTATGGAAAAACCCGGCGGGAAACAATTGTCTACCGCCGTTAAAACCTTGGACCTTTGTGTCTTCCGGCAAGTCCAGCGATCCGAAACTGATAAAATTTCCGTAACCGCTGCCGATTTTTTCTAAATTAGCCTTTCTGGCAAACCGGATAAAAAACCCAAGATCGCTATTCCTATGGGATGGGGCCTCCTCCAGCCAGGCGTCCAAATCTGACTTGGATTTAACTTCCAACCAACGTTGAATGCTGCAGCCTAACACCCGGCCTTCGAACCATTTGCAAAAATTCCTCAACAAAAACAGGCATTGGGCAACATCGTTGGCACTGGGCATACTGACGACGCCACCGGGAACCATAAACGATGAATGCGGCCATTGACCTCCCAGAATAGCTATAATTTCAAGGATTTTCTTGGTTTCCTGGATGGTTTGAATCGTGGTTTCCCCCTTTAAAGGTTCATACCGTCGAACCGCCTCATCATACAGTGGATGGCTTCGATACCAAGGGTTGGTAAAATCAACCATAAAAACAAGAAAGGCGTGCCGAAAATCATTTTGGATCTGTTCTGCAATTAAAGTAATATTTCTGATTCTTTTGGCATTGTCCGGCACGTTTACATCGAAAAACATATCCAATGCCTTGGCAGCGGCTTTAAGGTGAGAGGTGCTGCAGATGCCGCATATACGGGGAGTAATGACCAGTCCATCCAGAATTGCCCGTCCTATGAGCAAATTTTCAAACCCCCGATACATGGTCCCGGCACTCCTGGCTTCGGTTACCACACCATTTTCGACTTCAACAAAGATTTCCAGATCTCCTTCGACCCTGTTGAAGGGATAGATATGTATTTTTTTATTGCTCATCTGACAACCTTTAACGGTATCCATTAAAAGGAATAATCGACCTTTTAAAAAGAATTTTTTGATCTCTGTTTTATCGGATCTGTCGGTTTTGATGACCACTTGACCGATGCATCATTGGTAGTATCTTGTTCGCTTCGGTCGGATTTGTTGCTGGTTGTTCAACTGGAGTATACCAATAAATCGTTATAAATTAGCAAAAATTCTTTTTTTATCTCAATTCATAAACCGCCGACATCGATCAGGTTTACTCCCATCAAGCATCCCCTCACGGTAACGGTAGAACCTTTTAAATTCTCATCCCGCCAAGTCGGGGTGGCTTATGAATTGAGTTATATGCCGGTTTTCCTTGTCGTCAATCTTTTAGGAGCAGCGGCGGCGGCCATCCCTTTATATGCCAGGTAATGGGCGCGGCTGATTCCCTCGGGCAACTCAATCGGTATGCCCTCGATGTTTCTGGTTTCAAAAAATGGGTATTGTTGCGGAAAATCAGGTCGTGTACAGCCAAAACAGGGTACCCCGACCCGTGTTTTCGATGAGCGTTTGTTCCACAATAGTTTGTTGCAGGGACCATGGACGAGGGGTCCGTGACAGCCCAAATGAAAAAACATACACCCTTTTTCGCCGAATTTCCAGTCCTCCACCCGGTACTCA
>Ga0316192_10003647_pt1 | contig 11224 bp, 10 predicted proteins | sample MerIslwburrow_MG_FD_204931 | JGI IMG/M metagenome (GOLD analysis project Ga0316192, IMG submission 204931) | Coastal sediment microbial communities from Maine, United States - Merrow Island worm burrow | ecosystem: Environmental > Aquatic > Marine > Coastal > Sediment | place: USA: Maine...
AGGGTGATTTCGCCTGCAGATCGTCGTTCTTGATGACACCGTTGGTCATGGTCAGCGAGGCGCTGATCTCGGTGAAATCGGTTTGGCCCGGTGTTCCCAAATCCAACTTGTCGCCACCCAGACCCAGCTTGCTGCTGCCTTCACGGATCACCTGCGCAATGTTGACGCCCTTGAGTGCCCCGTCCTTGAAAACAAAGCGCGAGGTCCCATTGAGGCTGCGCCGAATCTCTGCCTCACTCAGCCCCACCATGCGTACATCGACATACATTTCACCACGCCCGATCAGGCGATCCTCGCCGGCAACATCCTTGAGCAGGGGCCCGACCTGTATATCGGTCAGCTGATTCTTTGCACTCAGCTTTGGCTGCTTGCCACTGGCATCGAGTACCGCACTGCCTTCGAAGCTTCCTTCATAAAGGCTGGCCGCCATCGGGTCGACCTTCAGCACGCCTTTGCTTGAAACCACCCTGGTGGTCACGTTGCTCATCCGTGCGTTGTTGACCTTGAGTTTGCCGATCTTGAATTCACCCACGAAGTCCAGCGTCCGCAGGGCTGCAAACGGGTCCTCCTGACCCTGCGCCGGTTTCGACTGCGCCCGTTCAGCCGGGGCAGCGGCCTGGCCATCCGCTGACGCTGACACTGCCGGGGGCATGTAGCGGTCGAGATCTATCTGATCGAGATCCAGCCGGGTTCTGACCACGGGCCCGGCGCTGTCGAGCATATGCAGATAACCGGTCAGATTCGAATCATCAAGCCGGACCTTCAGCGGATCGAGCTTAAGCGCCCCATCAGCATAGACAAATTCCAGGTCGCCACTGGCCCTGGTGAGCGCCGCAGGATCGGTCGTCTCGATCGGGCTGGCAAACATCGATGCCAATGTCTTGAGGTTGGTCTCAGCGATACGCAGCGTCCCCTTGGCGGCCGGATTGGTCTGCATGGCGCTGACAGCAAGCTCGCCACTGGCCGCCATAGCCGGACCACTGATCTCGAGCTGATCGAGATTCAAGGTGTCGGCCTTGGTGTCGGCTGTGACATTGGCCTTCAGGGTAAGCTTGGTACCGCCAGTGGGCAGGCCCTCGCCCGCAGCATCCAGATTCAACAGCAGGTCGCTGATACGGAAAACCGCGAGATCTGCATCACTGCTGACACTCGCCGTGAGATCCGCCTTGAGCGTCATCGCTGGCTTACTGCTGCTGAAGTTTATACCGGCCTCTACAGGCACCGTCGCCCCCGGGGCCAATGCCCCGGTAACCACGCGCACGCCATCGAGCACGTACTTCTGTCCGGCCTGGCGATCGTCCCAGGAGATACGGGCATCTTCAATCTGGATGCCCTGCACGCTCAGGGCCAGCGGTGAAGGGGCCTCGGCGGGCTGCTTTTTGGCCTCTCCGGGTTGCGCCGGCTTTTCCTCTTGCTGGCCTGCCAGATCGTCCCAGTTGGTCTTGCCGCTGGCGTCCTTCTCGAGATTCAGGCGCAGTCCCTTTACCACCAACGTGTCGACCTCGATCTGTTGACTCAGCAGCGGCATGAGTTTCACCTTGAGGCCAAGCTGGTCGATCTCGGCAAACGGCTGCTCTGCAAATCCCGCGGCATTACCAACCCGAACGCCACCGGTCTCTATACCGAGCCAGGGGAAGACGGTCAGACTCAGGTCCTGTTCGATGGCCAGATCCCGGCCGAGCTTTTGCTTCGCGGCCGCCACGATCTGCGGCTTGTAGTCATTTGGGTCCACCACCATCGGCAGGATGACCGCTGCAGCCGCCAGCAGCAGCACGAGGAAGATAATAAGGCCGAAAAGCCATTTGAACAGGGAAGCCATAGACCAAACCTCCGGTCGGCAGATGTCGCCACCTGCAATAGATCCGAGGTGCCCCCTCAGGGCACCAGCATTGTCACGTCACGCAGCTAAGCGACTTTGTGCTCGTACAGATGAACATCGCGCTGCGGATAAGGGATACCGATACCGGCTTCGTCCATGCGCAGCTTCACCGCCTCGGTGGTGTCGAAGTACACGCCCCAATAATCGCCCGTGTTGGTCCACAACCGCATAACCAGATTCACACTGTTGTCGGCCAGTTCAGAAACCGCGATCATCGGCTCGGGGTCGGTCTTGACCCGATCGTCCTTGCTCGCGATATCCGCCAATATGGCTTTGACCTGGGCGAGATCGGCATCGTAGGAGACACCCACCGTGAGATCCACGCGGCGTGTCTCCTTGGCCGAGTAGTTGATGATGTTGTCATCCAGCAGCTTGGAGTTCGGGACGATCACCGTCTTGTTGTCACCCGTGCGCATCGTGGTGGTAAAGATCTGGATCGCCTCGACGATGCCTGCGACCCCGCCCCCCTCGATGAAGTCGCCAACCTTGAATGGCCGGAACATGATCAGCAGGAACCCGGCAGCAAAGTTCGACAGAGAACCCTGTAGCGCAAGGCCGATGGCCAGGCCGGCCGCACCCAGGATCGCGATAAAGCTGGTAGTCTGAATTCCGAGCTGGCCGAGGGCCGCCAGGGCCACGAATACCATCAGAGCGACATAGGCGATGCTACCGACGAAACTGATGATCATCGGGTCGGCCTTGCCCTTGGTCATCATTTTCACGACGATCCTGCGAGCCCACCTGGCGGCGATGCGGCCAAAGAAAAGTATCGCCAATGCGGCGAGGACCCTGAGGCCGTAAACAGCCACCAGTTCTTGAATCTGGGCGAGTATCGCCTCTGCGTTTGCCATCTTTCTTCCTTAATGTTATTTATAAAACGTTTATTGTAAATTACTATTTTAATTACCAAATACGGTTTTGAGAATATCCGTCGTGCGTGCCACCGGGTTTTCACGTATCGCTTTCTCCTCGGCGGCAAGTTTCAGGAAAAGCCCGTCCAGCGTTTTGTCCGCAACATACCCGTCGAGGTCCAGCGAACCCGTGTCGACCAGTCCGCCGAGACTGCCAAACCCACCCAGCACACCATCGGCCTGGGTCTTGAGCGCCTTGTAGGCGGAGGTGGCACCGGCACTGTCGGTAGCGCTAGAGACGATCGGGAGAATCGCCTCCCGCAACTGTGGGCCGGCATGCTCGCGCAGGTATAGGGTGGCCGCGTCGTCGCTCCCGGAAAGGATGCCACGGGCGTCCTGCAACGACATATTGCTTACCGTATCCTGGACGATATCCAGCGTCTGCGGGACAGCCTGCTCTGCCGCGCGATTCACCGCCGTCTCGAATTCATCGACGTATTGGCCCTGGCCTGCTGCACGCAGCCCCTTGGCTGCGCTGCCCAGCATGCCGGGCAACGGAATGCGAACGCTGGCATCGTCCAGGAAGCCGCCCTGAGTGCCCAGCAGCTCAACTGCACGACGCGCCCCCACGCTCAATGCCTCCTTCAGACCGGAGGTGATCTGCGAATCACTGAGCGACGAAGCCGCCCCGCTGCTCGAGACGCCCGGCGCATCCTTGAGCAGGTCACCGGCCGACTTGAACAGGTCGTCAAAACCCGCATGGGCCGCACCGAGTGATACCGCAAGCGCGGCGGAAAGGGTGAAGGTCGAGAGTCTGGATTTCATGGACTGGTGCCCCGACGGAATGGCTTGGGGCATTCGTAACATGTTTCAGGGCGCAGGACCAAGCACCTGAAGGGAATTAATGGCGGGATCGAAGGTCAGGCAGATTCGCGCTGGCCGTGCAGCCGGACGATGAGATCGGCTTCACTTTCACTGAGGTCCAGTTCATCGATCAGACGACCGACGCCGGCACCCTGCTGGACCAGGCGGATCGCATGACCGTAGGGCTGCTCATCGGATTGCTGATTTTCATAGGTCTCCTGCCGCTCAGACAGGGCCTTTTCACGGGCTTCCAGGCGAAGCATCCTCTGATCCATTCCGACCGCGCCGGCGGTCAGCCCACTGATACTCTGGCGCACCAGCTCCAGTTCCTGCTGCAATTGGGCAGCACGTTTTTGCGCTTCGCTCAGGCGCATGTTCGCGCTTGCTGCTCCAACCCATGCGACCAGGCCGAAGAACAGGGCCGGTATGGCAATCAACAATGACAGATCAAGTTCAGACATACTCATCCACATGGTGCGACTGATCATCCTCTGGAAGCTGACGCCGGTTCCCCTCGCGCGGCTTCGCCGGTGGCTTGCGCGGGTTCTTGCGCGCCCCCGTGTCGCGCGTGCGGGTCAGCGGCGTAACCAATGGCGTATTCGCGGGTTTTCTGATCTCGTCGCTCATGAGCCTCTTTTCAGAATGCCGCCATCTCGGACCATTCTTCCTCGGTCAGCAGTTTGTTGAGATCGACCACGATCAGCAGGTCTTCGTCGCGGCTTGCCACACCCTGAATGTAACGCGAGCTGTCTTCATTACCGGTGTTCGGGGCGGAACCGATCTCGGATTGCCGCAGCTCAACCACCTCGGCGACACTGTCGACCAGGATGCCCACCACCTGCTGCTCAGACTCGATGATGACGATCCGGCTGGCGTCGTCGAGCTCGCCGGTAGACAGCCCGAAACGGGTTCGAGTATCGATCACCGTCACGACATTGCCACGCAGATTGATGATCCCCAGCACGTAGCCGGGGGCTCCCGGCACGGGTGCGATCTCACTGACCCGCAAAACCTCCTGGACCTGCATCACGTTGATCCCGTAGGTTTCATCTTTCAACCGGAAGGTCACCAACTGGTGGACCGTGTCTCCGGCCGCACTTTCTACCGCCCTGTTACTCATAGTCTGATCTCCGTTATCCGGTTCGGCGACCCGTCAAAACATCGTCTCCGAACCCGCATACATAAAGTTAATGCACTAACCGTGCCGGAATTCTTAACTGATCCCGTCCGCGGCCAGCAGTCCACCAAGCGCTACGGTCGTCGTGGCTTTACCGGTCCCCACCCTTCAGTTTGGCTGCGGCCCAGGCCTTCAACGCAACTCCAGTGCCGGGCCTTCTGCCCAGGGAACCTCATGATTGATGACCGGTTCGGCCTCACGTTTTCCGGTCAGGACGACGATGGTGACGCGACGGTTGGCCGCCCGGCCCTTCTCATCGGCATTTTCGGCGATCGGCCTGTGCTCACCCAGGCCCACCGCCGACATGCGCCAGGGCTCGATACCCGAGCGCGCGAGAAAGTGCACCACGCTTGCTGCACGCGCCGCCGACAGCTCCCAGTTGGAGGGAAAGGCCGCCGTGGCTATTGGCACGTTATCGGTATGACCTTCGATCTGAAGATGACTCGAGATTCGCGCCAGAGTCCTGGACATCCCCCTGAGCGCGCGCAGGGCATCTCGGGAAAGACGCGCCTCGCCGGATGAAAACAGCATCTTCGCCTTCATCTCGATCTCGATGCGGTCACCAACCTGATTGATGCTCAGCAGTTCATTTTCAATGTAGTCCTGCAGTGAAATGCTGATCTCGTCGGCAATGCGCGTGGTACCCCCGTCCTTGCTGAAGCGTTCACCCATGTCCACTTCCGGCGCAGGTCCTCCGGCCGCGTCCGCATCACGGGTGGCAGCGGTATCACTGTGTTTCGGCGCAAGCGGACCATCGGGCAGGGCGAAGATATCCCTGGGATGCTCACCGACCTGGATAGGCTCGTCGCTCCGCGGTGTAACCGTAAAAACGGCGTTCAATGTTTGAGACAGGACCCGGTACTTGCCCTCGTTGACCGAAGACACCGCATACATGACAACGAAGAACGCAAACAGAAGGGTCACGAAGTCGGCATACGAAACCAGCCACCGTTCCAGATTATCGTGGTCTTCCTGCTGTCGTCGACGTCGTCTGGCCATCGTTTACCTCAACGCAGGAAACCCTGCAGACGGGTCTCGATCTGGCGCGGATTCTCACCCTCGGAGATCGCGACCAGTCCCTCGATCACGAGTTCGCGGTAATGACTTTCCTGCAGCACGTAGGCCTTGAGCTTGTTCGCCATCGGTAAAAGGAACAGGTTGGCCAGGCCAACGCCATAGATGGTTGCCACGAACGCTGTCGCGATGCCGCTGCCGAGCTTCGACGGATCAGACAGATTCTGCATGACGTGAATCAGTCCCATGACCGCACCGATAATGCCGATGGTCGGCGAATAGCCGCCCATCGCCTCGAGTACCTTGCCCGCCTGCAGATCGAATCGTTCGCGGCTGTCGAGCTCGACTTCCAACGTATGCCGTATCTCGTCAGGCTCATTGCCGTCCACCAGCAGCTGCATACCCTTGCGAACGAAGAGATCGGTCTCGCTCTGAACAGCTGTCTCGAGGCCGAGCAGGCCGTCCTTGCGCGCGACCTTGCTCCATTCCACGAGTTTGTCGATGGTTTCCTCCAACGCGCGTTTGGGCGGGACGAAGACCATGCCCAGCATGCGCATCGACCGCAGAAAGACCTGCATGGGTGTCTGCAAAAGAACCGCACCGATGCTTCCGCCGAGAACGATCACCATCGCCGGTCCATTTGCCAGGGTATCCAGGTGGCCGCCCTCAAGCCAGTTGCCACCCAGGACGGCGGCAAAGGCGATGGCGACACCTCTGAAGCTGAGCAGGTCCATGGTGCTATGCCAGTCCGGTCAGCGCCGGCCCGATCTCGTCCAGCGGCATTACCCGGTCCGTATGTCCGGCCTTGGCCACCGAAAATGGCATGCCGTACACCACCGAGGTAGCCTGGTCCTGACTCCAGACCGTCGAACCACGCTCTTTGAGCAGACGTGCGCCCTCTGTACCATCCGCACCCATGCCGGTCAGCACCACTGCGTGCGCAGCATCACCCAGTGCCCGGGCCACGGAGCCGAACATGATGTCTACGCTGGGCTTGTAGAGCTGGTCTCCAGCGGGCTTTATCTTCACCCGCAGACCGCCGGCGTGTGACTCGACGAGCGTCTGCATACCACCGGGTGCTATAAGAGCCTGGCCGGGCAAGAGCATGTCTTGGTCCGACGCCTGCGCCACCTTGACCCTGCAAATCGAATCGAGCCGTTCAGCGAATGTCGGCGTGAACTCAGCCGGCATGTGTACCGCCACCAACACCGGACAAGGATAGTCGGCCGGCAATGCTGAAAGAACACGCTGGATGGCAACCGGCCCGCCGGTCGACGCTCCGATGGCAACCAGTTCGAGCGTACCGGGACGATGTGCTATCGGTCTTGAAAAGGATGCAGACAGCGGCCGCATCGGAGGCACGCCGCCCATCACGGGCTTCTTACGGACGTGCTTGGCGCGGGCGATGCTGACTACCCGATCGCAGAGATTTCCTCCCGAATCCCCGGCCGCGCCGCCACTTATCCCGTCCTGTTTGGCCAGAAAATCAACGGCCCCTGCATCCAGGGCATCGAGGGTGGCGCGCGCACCTTCACGCGTCAGAGCGGAAAACATGATGATATCGACAGGGCGGCTACGCATGATCTCACGAACTGCCGCAATACCATCCATCATGGGCATGGCGACATCCATGGTGATCAGATCGGGATTCAGCCGGCCGGCCATCTCCACGGCCTCGCGACCGTTGGCTGCTTCACCTGCCACCGTAATTTCACCCGTGCGTTCGAGCTCGTGCCTTATCCGTTTGCGGAAGAATGAGGAATCGTCGACGACAAGGACGCGGACCTTCTCCACCATCTGTTACGCAGAACCGGCGCACGCCCGTCCTGCCCCCTCCTGACTTAGCATTCAATACCGCCGCGCATATTTGCGCATCAAACCAGGCACATCGAGAATCAGTGCGATCTTTCCATCACCGGTGATGGTTGCACCCGCCATCCCTTCCAGACCCTGGAGCAGTGCTCCCAGGGGCTTGATCACCACCTCTTCCTGACCGACGAGGAAGTCAACGACCAGGCCGACCTGCACACCACCGACGTTGACCACGACAACGTGTCCCTGGCGTTCCTGATCGTCACCCGCCTGCGACATTGCACCTGATATCAACCAGCTCCTGAGATAGAAAAGTGGCAGCGCACGATTCCTCACCCGGATCGTCAGCTGACCATCCACCGTGTTGGTTCGAGACAGATCGAGATTGAAGATCTCGACGACGCTCGCGAGCGGCAGCGCAAAAGGCTGCTGGCCAAGGATCACCATCAGCGTCGGCAGGATGGCCAGGGTCAGCGGCAACTTGATCGTGATCTTGCTGCCCTTGCCCAGGGCCGAATCAACCTCTACCGATCCGTTCATCTGGGCGATACGCGTCTTGACGACATCCATGCCGACACCGCGTCCCGACACATCCGATATCTCGGTCTTGGTCGAGAAGCCCGGGTGAAATATTAGGTTGTAGCATTCCTTGTCTTCGAGACGTCCAGCGGCATCCTCATCCATCATGCCCTTCTCGACCGCCTTCCTGCGCAACACGTCGGCATCCATTCCCCTTCCGTCGTCTTCGATAGACAGCAGAATATGGTCCCCTTCCTGCGCGGCCGACAACACGACAGACCCGCGCCGGGGCTTGCCGCCCCTCTCGCGCTCTTCCGGTGATTCAACGCCATGATCGACCGAGTTGCGCACCAGATGCACCAGGGGATCTGCAAGCGCCTCGACCAGATTCTTATCGAGGTCGGTATCCTCGCCGTGCATCACCAGATCGACCTCTTTGTTCAGATTCCTCGCAAGGTCACGCACCACGCGGGGAAAGCGTCCAAACACCTTTCTCACCGGTTGCATCCGCGTTTTCATGACCGACAGCTGAAGATCGGCGGTGACCACATCGAGGTTGCCGACGGCATTGGCGAGTTCTTCATCCGCCATGGTGGATTTCAGGGTCGCCAGTCGATTACGCACCAGCACCAGTTCCCCGACCATGTTCATGATGTCATCGAGCCGCTGGGTATCAACCCGAACCGTGGTCTCGGCCTGGGTCGCCTTGGTCACGCTGCGCGGATTCTCCGCCTGTTTTGCGGCGGCCGCCGGCTCTGCGACCTTGCCTTTCGCTTCTGCCTTGGCCGCCGTATCCTGCACCTCGTTCACCGGCTTCGGCGCCGTTTGGGCTGCAGGCCTTTTGGCCGCCGGCTTCCTGGCTGCGGGTTTTCTGGCTGCGGGTTTTCTGGCGGTAGTCTTTTTCGCAGCAGGTTTTCTGGCTGCAGTCTTTCTCGCTGCGGGTTTTTTTACTGCAGGCTTTGCCGAGGCAGGCGCGCCGGTATGCTTGCCCTTGCCATGGAGCTCATCCAGCAGGGCCTCGAATTCATCATCATTGATCTCGTCACCGGAATCTTTGCCGGCAACCGCGGCGGGCTCTGCCGGTGACGGTTTGTCCGGGACACCCGCATGCCTGCCCTTGCCGTGGAGCTCATCGAGCAGGGCCTCGAACTCATCGTCGTTTATTTCGTCACCCGCAGACGACTCGCCCGACTTGGCGGTACTGGAATGCTTACCCTTGCCATGCAGCTCATCCAGCAGGGCCTCGAACTCGTCCTCGGTAATGTCGTCTCCACCCGGCACGATGACCGCGGCCTCCGTGGCCTCGGGCTCAACCGCCGGCGCCTCTTCCACGACCTCTTCGACGGCAGCCGGTTCAGTTGCTTCGCCCTTGCCAGGCTGAGCCAAACCCTCCAGTGTGCGCAGCAATTTCGGATCCACCGGCTCGGGCATCTCGCCGTCGCGAATCAGATCCATCTGTTCATTGACTACATCGAGCGCCTGCAGGATGGCATCCATCAGATCGGGCGTTACCGAGCGCTGACCCTGACGGAGCACATTGAAAACATCTTCGGCCCGGTGACAGGTTTCAACCAGTGGAGTTATCGCCAGAAAGCCGGCGCCCCCTTTGACCGTATGAAATCCCCTGAAAATCGCATTGAGGAGATCACTGTCGTCCGGTCGTTGCTCCAGATCGACCAGCTCCTCACCGAGCTGTTCAACAATCTCGCCGGCCTCCACCAGAAAGTCCTGGAGAATCTCGTCGTCTGCATCAAGACTCATCGTTCAGAACCCCAAACTTGAAAGCAGATCGTCAACGTCGTCCTGACCGCTGACTACATCGTTCTTGTCCACCCCGGGAACCGCTGGCCCCTGGGGAGAAGTGTCACGCTTCTCTGAATCGCCAACTTCGGAAGGTTTGACGCGACTGCCCGAAAGACGCACCAGCTCGACCAGCTTGGCCTCGACATCATTAACCAGATCGATCACTTTGCGGATCACCTGGCCGGTCAGGTCCTGGTAGCCCTGAGCCATCAGTACCTCGGACAACTTCTCGTGCAGGGTCTCGGAGTTGGCCTGCGTGGTGGTAAGAAAACTTGAAAGCTCGACACTCAGCTCGCGGAAGTCATCAACCGAGAGTTGGCGCGAATTGAACCTGTCCCACTGGTCTGCCAGGCGCAGTGCACCGTTACGCAGCGAATCGGCCAGCGGCAGACTCTCCTCGACGGCACCCAGAGTGGTATTGGCCGCCTGCTCCGTGGTGGATATCACATAGCGCAGGCGCTCGGCCGCATCGGGCATCTCATGCTGCGCAATGTTTGCCAGTCTGGCATCCAATACGAAGCTGTTTATGGAATCGTGCAGTTCCCGTGTCAGGCGGCCGATCTCCCGGAACAAAAGGCTGTCTCCGAAACCCGTCAGTTCGGCGATTACCGAACCCGCGTCATCATCGTTACCAGCCTCCAGGTGACTGACCAGGGACTTGGCCAGCTGCAGCTTTTCACTCACAGGGTCTGGACTTTCTGCCATTACAGAATCCATCCTGACTTACGCCGCCACACGTTCGAATATCTTGTTGATTTTCTCTTCCAGGGTTCCGGCCGTGAATGGTTTGACCACATAGCCATTCACCCCCGCCTGTGCAGCCTCGACGATCTGATCACGCTTCGATTCCGCGGTGACCATCAGGACCGGCAACCCGCCAAGCTTTTCATCGGACCGCACCGCTTTCAGCAAATCGATACCCTGCATGCCGGGCATGTTCCAATCGGTGATAAGGAAGTCGTATTTGCCGGTCTGCAGCATTGGCAAAGCGGTAGTGCCATCGTCTGCTTCCTGCGTGTTCGTGAACCCAAGATCCCGCAGCAGATTCTTGATGATCCGGCGCATCGTGGAGAAGTCGTCCACAACAAGGATCTTCATGTTTTTGTCCAAAGCAACCTCCGAGCGTCATACAGCGGGCCTGAGGTGAGGCCCGGTTCATGCGGTACATCGGGGATATCGGCAACAGGGAAGAAAACCGTAGGGGTTTTTTTCCTGTATTCGAGACGCTTAACCCGCAAATTGCATGAAGGGTTTGGGAATCAGGGCGTGATGGGCAAAGCAGTTGGGCTGATCGGCCGACGAATG
>Ga0316192_10003650_pt1 | contig 11221 bp, 8 predicted proteins | sample MerIslwburrow_MG_FD_204931 | JGI IMG/M metagenome (GOLD analysis project Ga0316192, IMG submission 204931) | Coastal sediment microbial communities from Maine, United States - Merrow Island worm burrow | ecosystem: Environmental > Aquatic > Marine > Coastal > Sediment | place: USA: Maine...
CCATTTTGAGTGTATTGGCCATGATTCCTCCTTATTTCTAAGAAGGTTTTACGGACAATTTTCCTTTCCTCAAAGTGGCCGGTTTTCATTCGACCATCACTGGCCGGTTTTGAGTGACCGCTGACAATACAAATAACAAATGGATCATAAAAGAGTAGTTTTCTAAGTTCTAAAACAAGTAATATTAATTTAATATATCAAATTAGTTTTTTTTAATTCAACATTGAATATTTGTTGTATTTATTTCGATATTAATTTAAGAATTACAAGGATTTTTTATGTTTTCGGCAATTAAAACTCTATTTTTTTGGTTTGTTATTCTGCTAGGGTTTTTTTTTATGGGCAGAATAAGTACTCAGTCCATATGGTTTAATGAATTACTTTTAGACTCTAAAAATAGCGCAAAAGTTGAAATTAAGAGTGTTATCACTAAAGGTAAAAATAAATTAATTGACTTTAAGCCCAAGAAGGATATAGAGGTAGAGCAACGGATAGTTGATAACAAGTCAACTGTTGGGGATGATACATTAAGTCGTCCTTGAATGTTAAAAATGCTACATCGATTGTGCGTATAATTTATATTATTTTTTTAACGTGACATCGGAAACATAAAATTTTAAAATTTGTCAATAATTTTAAGTATTAGGTCATATAATTGTGCTTTATTCCAGATGATCAGTGTCCAAGCGGTTGCTAGTGACACAAATAAGAAAGTTGTATGTGTTTTGGAATTGGATTTGATGTTTTTGTTTTGATGACTTTCATAAAACTGTTTCATCACTTGTATTAATTCTTTTTGTTCGTTAACAAGCGCTTGAAATTCATCTAGAGGAATAAATTTTTTTTCAATTAAGTGATCTTTTGTTTTTTCCGCAATGTTGGGTTGGAGCGGTGGAATGATGGTTTCTTTGACATTAGAAATTTGATTGATGTCTTTGATTGTGGGTGGGGAAATCTTTTTGTTTTCTTCTTTTGCCTTTGCCTCTTCTACTAATTCATGAATAATTTTACTTTCGCGTATACTGTCAATATTTGTGGAATGCTGTGTGTTTTTTTTGGGAATGAAGGGTATATCAGGTTTTAAATAGGTGGGGTTGATACGCGAAGAGTTGTCAAATGGTTTTTCAAATTGCCTATTCTTTTGTGTTTGGTTTTCATTTTTTTTAAAATAAGGCAATGGTTCTTTGGTGTTTGGCGTGAGTAAATTAGCGTCTTTAATTATACGGTCTATTGTGAGATCCACTCCTTTTTCTATGGCATTTTTAAAAATGCCCATAGCTTTTAAACCATTGTCATTACTCATTTCACCTTTAATGATATAGTGTTGAATCAAAGTTTCTGCATTTGAAATCAACGTTGATTTATCAACCTGTTCAGGATCGTTTGTCTTAGTTTCTAAATGATTATTGACTTTATTTGTGAATCCAGCTAAAAAATTATCAAAATCATTATCATTTTGTACACTCATATAAACCTGCCTCTTCGTATTAGTCAATTTATCGGTATAATGTGTGTTATAACTGCATCCCAATTTTAGATAATAGTATTATATCAAATTTTAGGAAGGTAAATAGTATTTATTTTAATCGAAATTACATTATTTGTAAGCAGAAATTTAGCACGTTGTCTCGTTGAAGAGGGTCTGATTGCCAGAGTCAAAACATTTTAATATGTCTTATTTGATGTGCCTTTTTCCAAAGAATTGTTGTGATTTAGTTTAGTAGAGTAAATAATGCTGTCAAGCATAAATAATAGGGTGATTAAGGCTAAAGTAAATGCAAGATAAACAAAGATTTCATAACACATAGTTGTCAATTTTAGATTTCGTTGGCTTTCGATATGCTTTTGTTTCAATCCAATTAAGCCACCAAGTACGAACAATGATAATAAAATCGGCCAAATGGGGAAAACTGATGGTATGTCATCTAATTCAACAGAAATATCATTGAGGTTTATAGTATCTTGTATTTTTTTATCACTCCAATCGGGATGTTCTGATTTTATTTTTTGATACGCTTTTTGATATTGTTGTTCCTTAAGTTTCTCATAGGCTTTTTCTTGATATTGAGTAGGGGCTGAAACAGAGGCGATATTTTGTTGAGTTATCATAAATAGCCCTGAATAAATTAATGTACTTAATCCTAAAGATACTGTTGTTACTATAACTTTTTGGCGATAGTTTGATGTTTGAAATATCATATTTTGTACACTGAAATAGAACTTTGTGAGTACAAAAGTAACGATAGGGGCTAAGCACATAAAAAACCACCATAAATTTAAATACCACTGCGGTGGTGTGTTTGTCCAATGAACGGGATCGCCGTATTCATAATACAAACCCATAATCAAATAGGCTAAAGAGCCACACAGACTGATGATTGAAAAAATAATGAGATTAACTGACCATAGAAACTTAAATTTTATTATTTTTTTCCAAAATATCAAAGGAATGAGACCAGTGACAATATTTACAATGATACCAGACAAACTGAAAAGGATATGTGCTGATGTACTTTCAATGTTTGACAAACTCACATTTACATATCCACCACCAAAAAGGCTAATAGATATCGTATCAATGCTTTCACCATAACAGATAGCTGTTAGTGCATGTCCCCCTACTTCGTGAAGAAAGGTGGCTATACGGCTAGTGACAATTATTGTTGATGTCAGTAAGAAAATGTACAAGATAAGTTGTTTGTTAAAAAAAGTCACAAGATCCTACATTATCCTTAATTGAAAATTATCATTCGTCTATTTATTCTTAGGCTGTTTCCGATAATTCATTGGCTATTGTTTTATCGCATACAGTTTAGGTTGACCTATAATCTATATTTTTTACAATTTAACCTGAAAGTCTATAAGTTTATCTAGAAAATGATATCAAATATCCCTTAATTAGGAGTTGTCATGAGTAAGTTTTTTCCGTTTATTTCTTTTCTGTTGATATGACGATCATGAGCAGTTGTGCGGAACATGACAATGTTACTAACATTCTGCAGAAGGTTTGACTATTTTCTACGGCAATAGCTTTGCAGAGCGCATGCAGGAAGAAGGTTACCTTGAGGCTTATCTTCAATTGTCGTCAAAAGGTAAAAAACAAAAGTATCGATCCTTTGTGTATGCAGCTGATCAGGTTGATTTTCGTATTCGACCAGCTAGCTGTCCCCATTGATCTCCATGACACGGATACGATGTGTCAATCTATCGAGCAAAGCACCAGCCAAACGCTATACCCACTAAAGATCTGAGGTCATTCAAAGAAAGGTAAATTGGTGGTAATGATGCAGATCCGGAGGGCATGAAAAAGAATTACATCCCTGAAAGTAATGAAATACTATTTTCAACACCATTGGTTGCCGCCCATAAAAAAGTGGAACTTGTCTTCAATTTACCTGAACCTGAAATATACCCTTCATTTGTATATTTCTTGGTCATAGAAGAATAATGCGGGGAGTGATTATTGTAGAAGAATAGGTAATTATTAGATGGGAACAAAATAAAACAAACAATCACTTTCTGCAATGCTGGTTTGGGTGGTGACCATAAATAGTCTAAGTGATTTTTTTAAAATGAGTTTGTTGTTTTCTTCTGAAAAATAAGTTTGTAAAACCTTTTCGCCTTTACTATTTTTGGCAGTCAGGCATGAAATTCCCTTGTCTCCTAATTCTCCTAAGATTTTACCTTTTTTTAATGGTTCAAAATTCCATTTGTCGGCGTTTGATGGCAGTGTGAGATCAGCTTTGTGTTTAGGGTTGATTCCATAAGAGACACTTGAATTTATCGTGAGTTCTAATCTTCTGGGATGTTTATAAATTTTTACTTTGTCAGATTTATTTATTGGATTGTATAAATTTTCACACACTGCAAAACGTGTCAGGCCATCACAACCTATCTGATGAGCGATGTCTGAATCTGAACCACCACATTCCACGGTTATAGTAGGGCATATGTTTTCAGCGGCTTCCATAAGGGTGCCCATACACAGGTGGGTGAGTATCATTTCATTTGAAAACAACGTGGTTAGCCATTTTCTTTCAACATCTTCCAAAGTAGAAACGCTATAAGCGGGCCCACGACCAGAACTGTTATGCAGATCCAAAAGAGCTTCAGGTTGTAGGTGTTGTAGGTGTTTGATAAGGGCCTCGGCGCGTTTTCCTTGAGTGTTGTGATAAGGTGGGGAAAAACATCTATTTTGATCTTTACCCTCATGGTTGCGTTGTGTGAAGTGGGGAGAGGTACAGGCAGCTTCTATAGACAATACGAATATATGCAATGTAACTGAAGGTTTTATTTGTGAGACACCCCAATGTAAAAGAGCAAACAATCCACTGGGTTCATTACCATGAAGTAAAGTTGTGACCACCCTGTTCTTATCGGTGTTATGGCCTTCAAACACAAACCATGTAGGCCCAGATAACGATTGTAAAAAATCAATTGGATTTCTTTTGAAACTTTCGGGTTCTGGATTGATAACAATTTTGAAAATATCACTTTGGTACTTCACATTACATATCCCATTCATGGACAGGCGTGTTGGTTGATGATTTATTTATGTAATCTAGTGTCATTGCTGCAAGTGCTTCTTTTTTGTTTAAGTGCTGTGATAATGATTTTAATTTTTCTATTTGCCATTTAGATCCTGTTTGACCGTTATTGAGTCTCTTTTCAATAATATTCATGTAATATTCGATTTCATCAGCTTTCACACCTACGCTCAAAAGTCCATTTTTTGCAAGACTAATAAAACTTTGAATGCAGTCTTTAATCTTAACATTTTGAATGGCATTATGTTCTTCATTTGGCCATTGCACTGTCGCATCTAATCCATCCTGTGCAGCACGGTAAAAATTATTTTCGGCTTGTGAAAATAAAAGGCTGTGGCAGAGAGTTTTGGATTGTTTGAATAAACTTAATGTAAGTCCTAGTAAAAAAGCAGTATTAGCTAACATATCAATAGGAGTGGGGCCAGAGGGTAGGGCTCTAAATTCGATACGTAAATGTCCACCGTCATGTGGGTCAAACACACTGCGATTCCAATGCCATACGGTTCCGTGATGAAGGCGTAATTCTTTCATTTGTGGTACTTGAGAAAGTTTGAGCTGATTTGCGGCTTCTTCTTCTGTCCATGCAGGTATGAGACTTTGATAGTTGTTAACAGTTTCTTTGAAACATTGAGTGGGAGTTTGCATCCAATCTTCACCAAATGTTACACGCGGAGGATGGCCAGAACTTTTGACGTTCGGAGACCTTGGGTCGACTGATTGTTTGAATAACGCAACACGGGTTTCTTGCCAAAGATGATTTCCTAAAAAAGTGGGGGAGTTGGCTGAAATGGCTACGGCAAAGGGGGTAGCCAGTTGGGCCGCATTGAACATGTCTACAAAATCATGTGGAGCAACCTTAAGGTGTATCTGTAAAGAGGTACAGGCCCCTTCTAAAGTAACATTGTCGTGGGAAAATTTAATTGGTTCTGGGCCATTTATTTCAATTTGAAAGGGATTTTTTTTTAAATCTTTTAAACTTTTATTGAGAGCCTTGTAACGTGCCAAATCACTAATACACTCTTCGGTCAGATCTTGTTTGGTTAATGTGGGTAGTATTCCAGTACTCACTATTTTTAGATCATGATGGCTAGCAGTTTGTGCCAATCCATGAATAGCAGATTGCATTTCATTTTCAATAATAGAAAATGGGTTACCCGCTAAAGGTGTAGGGGTTAGGTTGAATTCCAGGTTAAAGCGATTGAGCTCTAATTGTAGACGTGGGTCTTTGTGTTCTATCAATAAGGTGTTGTTGTCATGGGCAGCTAGGGCATTTTTATCTGTTAAACTTATTTCAAGTTCAGCTCCTATGGTTGGTTCACCTACACCAAATCCGGGTTGCAGAACTAGTTCCTCCAAAATATTTAGTTGTTCTGCTATTTTTTGGTCGAAGATTTTGTAGTCTTCAGCCGAAAATGTTGTTTTGTTAATAGATAATCCCATAAGACTTATTATATATGATTCTTATCATTTAAATATTTGGCTACTGTTGCGACGCTATCAGGATTGAGAGAAATAGAATCAATTTTTTCTTTCAAAAGAAAGTCCGCAAAATCTGGATGATCACTTGGGGCTTGCCCACAAATACCAACATGTGTTCCGTGTTTGTGGGCTTTGTGAATAAGTTCAGCTATCATTTTTTTAACAGCATCGTTACGGGCATCAAATTCGTTTGCTAATTCACTTGAATCCCTATCTATTCCTAATATAAGTTGCGTGAGGTCATTTGTTCCTATAGAAAATCCATCAAATTTTTGAGAAAATTCCTCAGCTAAAATTATGTTTGCGGGAATTTCAGCCATTACATAAATTTCAAGCCCATCAAGGCCTCGTTTTAAACCATTGTTTTCAAGGGCTTCTAATACGGCATCCGCTTCTTTAAGTGTTCGACAAAAAGGAACCATTATCGTTATATTTTTCAACCCTATTACATCACGAACTTTTTTTAATGCACGACACTCAAGGGCAAAAGCTTCTTTGTATTTTGGGTGAATATACCGTGATGCTCCCCTAAAACCAATCATAGGATTGGGTTCTTTAGATTCAAATGAACGCCCACCAATGAGATTTTCATATTCATTAGTTTTGAAATCACTTAATCTCACAATAACTTTTTCAGGCCATCGAGTACAGGCAATTTGAGCAATTCCCTGTGAAAGATTGTCAACAAAGTATTCTGTAGGGTCTTTGTGGTGTTTGCATTTTTCTTTGATAATTTGACTCTCATCAGCAGATTGGACAGATGCGGGATGGACAAGTGCCATAGGGTGAATGCCAATGCAGTGATTTATGACAAATTCCATGCGTGCTAAGCCGATGCCTTTTGCAGGTAATGCCCACCAGTGAAATGCAGTTGAAGGGTCAGCTATGTTCAGCATTAGTGGAATTTTAACAGGAGGAATATCTTTTAATTCTATAAAAGACACATCAAAATCTAATTGACCTTCATATATATGGCCCGTTTCACCTTCAGCACACGATAGCGTAATATCCTGTCCATTTTTCAAAACAGTTGTTGCGGTTTCTGTACCCACAATAATAGGAACGCTTAATTCTCTACTCACAATTGCTGCATGTGAGGTTCGGCCACCAAGATTTGTGATGATGCCAGAAGCTATTTTCATAATGGGTACCCAATCTGGATCAGTAGTTTGGGTGACTAAAATATTTCCCTCTTGAAATTGGTCAATATCATTTGCTGAATCAATTTTTTGAACTTGTCCCACAGTGATGGCTTCACCAATGGCTATGCCTTCTAATAATGATTTCCCTTTTTCTTTCAATTGATAACATGTTATTTTGTCAACATTTTGTCGCGATTGTACCGTTTCAGGCCTTGCTTGAACAATGTACAGTTGTCCATCTATATCTTTGGCCCATTCGATATCCATTGCGTGTTGGTAATGATCTTCAATTAGGCAGGACCAACGTGCTAATGTTAATATTTCATTTGGATTTAAGGTCAAACAATCACGCTCTTTGTCTGTTGTGTTTACGATTTGTGTTGTATGACCTTTTGTGATCATTTTTCTTTTTTTTGCACCTATTTTTGTTTTAATTAAGGGAGCCAAGTTTTGATCTGAGAGTAAAGGTTTGAATACCATAAATTCATCAGGATTAACAGCTCCTTGAACGACCATTTCACCTAATCCCCAACTAGCTGTAACCAACACAACATGTGGAAAACCTGTTTCTGTATCTACAGTGAATATCACACCAGAGGAAGATTGATCAGAGCGGACCATTTTCTGAATCCCTACAGATATGGCAACTGACAAATGATCAAATCCATTTTCTTCTCTGTAAACTATAGCCCTGTCTGTGAATATTGAAGACATACATTTTTTGACATTTTCCAGTACAGCTTGTACACCCTCAACATTTAAAAATGAATCGTGTTGACCAGCAAAACTTGCTTCTGGCAAATCTTCTGCTGTAGCACTACTACGTACGGCGACAATAACATCATCTTCACCATATTTAGAAGAAAGATTTTCGTAGGCCATTTTGATAGAACCGCTCATATTCTCGGAGAAAACTCCATCAAGTATTAATTTTCTAAGTTGAGTACCTGCTTCATGGGTAGTTATAAGCTTCTTGTTGTAAGCATTTATTAGTTTATTGATAGGTTCATCCAATTTGTTGAATGTAATAAACTGCCTAAATAAATCAGAAGTTGTCGCAAATCCATCGGGTACAGAAATGTTATCTTTCTGCAACTGTTGAATTATTTCACCTAATGATGAATTTTTCCCACCTACAACAGCTACATCATTTTTATCAATTTCATCAAAGCTTAAAATTAGCGTCGTTTTATTTATCTTTTTATCTGTACGATCAATCATATTTTGGTATTAGCAAAATATGTGCCTCGAATAGTTCTATGGAATTCCTGTAAGAAAATTAAACTCAATTTTTTGTACCCATTTTTTTATCATAAAGCTTATTTCTTGTGACTTTCATTTTAGAATAAGACATAAGTTATGGATAATTTTACCAGTGCCATGTGGTGAGTAGTTTGCATTGAGGAGATTTTTTTCTGAACATAGTGTAACCTTTATCAGTAATATTTGTCTGAAAGACACGCAAGACTTCTAAGGATGTTAATGATATCAAATTTTCCAACCCTTTGTCCGTAATTTTCGTATCATCTATACTCAAATACATTAAACTTTTTAAAGACAACAGATGTTTCAAACCTTCGTCTGTAATTGGCAGTGGGAGCAGATTGAAGAGTTAATGCCAGTAGTTGGAGGTAAAGGTCGTCCATGGAATGTGCATCGCATTTCGATGAATGCTACGCGTATTCCTCAAGAAGTTGGAAGACCCCGAACACGGCCATATGCGTTAGCCGCTGACAAAGGTTACAGCTCTCAAAAAAACAAACACTGGTTAAAAAACCGCTTTGTTCGGCCAATCATCCCAACAAAATCAAATCAAAAATATGATCCCAAATTTTGTAAAACCGATTGCAAAAAAAAGAAATATCGTAGAACGTGTGTTTGCCTGGATCAAAGAGGCCCTGAAGAATCGCTACGAGATTTGAAAAACTCGCAATCAATTTTCTCATTGAAGATAAACAACTAGAACCTTAGTTGTTTATCTTCATACTTCAATGTCTATATTCGGCTCGTGGGGACCCCTGCAACAGCTGCGTGGCGTTGTAATTGTTGTGCAGTAGTTATTCTTCCTTAATATAGTTTTGAAGACGCAATTCTATCATCTTGGCTTCTTTTTCAAACTTTGATTTTAAGGCGTCTAATTCAGCTATGCTCAAATTGGCCGATGTCGCTGTAACTACACGTTCATTGTTCTGTCTGAGTTCAGAAAGATAAGTTGCCACTTCCTCAGTTGTGATTGAATTAGGTCTGAGATGTCGTCCTCCCAAATCCTTAGTGTAGGGATTATCTTTGACGATGTTGTTCATAGTATTGATAAAATTGCTTTCAACATCTTTATTCAAACCTAGTTCTAAACTTTTAACACGTGTTCGTGCTGCTAGTGTTTCCTCGTATTTTTGTAATTCATCACTGGCATAACCTCCTATCAAATTGGCTAGTTCATCGTTCCTATTAGCCTTAATTTGTTCTAATTTTTCTTGGAGGGCTTGATTGTCCTCAACTGACGTTTCATTGGCCCTAGCAGACATGCTCAATTTGATAGTTTGAGACAATGAATCATAAATTATATTCATCATTGTTGCAGCGTTCTCTTCACTAATTTCTACCATATTAAAAAAATCTTCATAGCGTTTTTTCATGGCTGGCATATGACGACGTGCCACTTCCTCTTGTACAACAGGGTCCGAATAGATACTTTTGCCATGTTGAGAACCTTTTTTACCATGTTCGTGATGTATTTGTGTGTCATCAGCAGCTTTATGTGATATTTCTTCATGTTTTCCAGAAGAATGAGTGTTATCAGCAGCATGATTAACAATGTTGCTATCTTTAGTTTTGTTATTGTTTTCTGATGATGAATGACTGTGATTTTTGCTATCTACTGCATCATTTTTGTGTGCCGCTTTATGCGTTGTATTGTCTTCACTTCCGCTGTGCGACAAAGTGGTGTGATGCGAAGAGTTGTTGTCTGGTGAATTGTCAGAAAACATAGAATAACTTCCAATACCTATAGTTAATACAACAATCGTAACTGCTGTCATTTTAATTTTTGAGCTCATAATAACCACCTCTTTCATTTTTATAAGGTCAAAACAAGGAATTATTCCTGCCATTAACCCACTTGTTTTAGCTTTTTGTTTCAATTTTTTAACAGCATCTGTGAGTCTTTGAGACACAGCCGCTGGAGTGATATTTAGTTTTTTTGCTATTTCATTTGTCTTCATATTCTCATAATACTTGAGAAATAATACTTCTCTTTGTTTCTTTGTGAGATACACAAATTGATTGAGCAGCCACACAACATCTTCATCGTCAAAGTCTCTCTGACAGTTTTGCACTATATTTTCGTCATCCAATGTCTCCATAGAAATGTGACTACGACGTTTTAGAAATCGAAATGTGATATTTTGAGACAGTTTTGCAATCCAGGATTTAAAATGCCCTTTTTTACTATCCCATAGACTGTTTTTTTCAATAATTCGTACACAACACTCCTGAGTGATATCGTCAACTACTGAATTATCTCGTGCAATACGACGCACAGTTTTGCGAATATGCGGCAGATTATCTTCGAGTTCTCTTTGGTTCACTGACAAGTTATCCTGTTTTTATTGTGTTCATAAATTACAATACCGGAAAGAAAAAAAATTAAGGCATTATTATAAATAAACTTATATTTTTTACCATATAGCTCTGTTTTTATTGTTATTTTTCCTATAAACACCTATTTACATTAATCACACTTTCCAATAAACATTAAAAGATACTTTCACAATAAGAGAAGAGCCTATCCTACAAACCAAAAATCGATAGTTTTTCTATAAAAGGAGAAAAGCTATGGGATTACCAGCAAGAAACCAAAGTAGTCAATATTAGATGAACTATGGGAAGTGCTTGAGCCACTATTTCCCGAGGTTCCAAACACATATCCATCTATAAAAAAGAAAGTCAAGAACATAAAAGGACCTTTTCAAAAAAGTCCATGCTTCTTGATTTTTGCGTTGCTCTCTCCGTAACTAGGGTGTTTTGAATTTAATCGTCTTCATCATTTCTTTA
>Ga0316192_10003654_pt1 | contig 11219 bp, 8 predicted proteins | sample MerIslwburrow_MG_FD_204931 | JGI IMG/M metagenome (GOLD analysis project Ga0316192, IMG submission 204931) | Coastal sediment microbial communities from Maine, United States - Merrow Island worm burrow | ecosystem: Environmental > Aquatic > Marine > Coastal > Sediment | place: USA: Maine...
CAATCCAAAGTCGAGCACTTTGGCCTTGCCCCCGGGTGAAAGCATTACGTTGGCGGGTTTGAGGTCGCGGTGGACGATGCCCGCTTCGTGGGCGGCTTCCAGTCCCTTTGCGATTTGAAGCGCGATTTCCAGGGCTTCATCCGCTGGCAAAGAACCTCTTTGCAGACGTTCGGCCAGAGTCTCGCCCTCGGCCAGCTCCATGACGAGATAGCGCTGGCCCTCGTGCTCCTCGAGGCCGTAAAGGGTCGCAATGTTCTGGTGGCTGAGCGAGGCGAGCAACCGGGCCTCGCGCTCGAAGCGCGCAATACGATCAGGATCTTGAGCCACCGCCTCGAGCAGCACCTTGATCGCCACCTCCCGATCGAGCTCGGTGTCCTTTGCCCGATACACCTCGCCCATACCCCCTGCGCCGAGGGCACCGAGAATCTCGTAACGTCCGAGACGATTGCCGACTGAGAGAGTCATTTCCGAATCCAGGGGCCAATGATAGCGCAGGTGAATTCCCGGGCATCGACATTACGCGCTATGATTCTCCCACCACCCCGGAGGGGAGAGAAAATGAAGATCTTCCGACGCGCCGTCCCGTTGGTGCCTGTCGTGGGCATTCTGTGTGTTCTCGCGATCCATCTCGCCGCTCCAGCCGACGCCCAGGAGGCGGAGCTCTCCGGGGCGGTGAAGGCCGTCCGTCAAGCCGAGAAGCAGACCGACGATCGGGAGTTCAAAGACTCTCTCGGCGAGGCGGGCAAAGCCCTCAAGCGCGCCGAGAAGCTGGCCGCCAAAGGTCAAACCGGGCCTCTGCTCGACGAGATTACGGCTGTCCGTGGGACCCTGGTGGGGGCCCTCGATCAAGCGGAAACCGCGTCGTCCCCCACCGGGCCCCTCATCGAGGAGGCTTTGGGGCTGGTCGACGACGCCATCCGCAAGGCCGGTGGCTACCGCGCGACGACGGACACATCCCCCGGTTTGCACACGACATCACTCGCCAGCCTACACGGGACGGTGCGCGTCTATCTGCCCGAGGACATCCGGGTTGGCGACACCATTTCGGGGGCTGTCGAGGTCGAACCGGCGGGCGCAACCCCCGAGGAGCGTCAGCGAAACGGCGCCACCCTCAGCGGCGTGGTTGTTTCGATCGAGGAGGAGGATACGCCCGCCTCAGACGGTAGCGTCCGCTGGCAGGTTCCGCTGATCGAAACAAGCACCGCGATCCTTGTCCTCCGCGACCCCAGCGGCGCCGAGGTCGGACGCACCACCGTCCCGGTCAATCCGGAGGCGGACGAAATGATTCCAATTGGCCCGTCTTTGCCGGGCGACTTTGAACTGCCGCCGATCGTCCAGTTCGGCAACCCGTTCACCGTCACAGGGCCCTTTGACGGCGAGTTCGATACCACCGCCCTCGACTGCGGCGGCGAGCTCACGGTGCTCGCAGAGTCCCCCCGCACCCTCATCGCTCGAGCGCCACTCGACCTCGTCGGCCAGCACCCCATGACCCTTTCAGAGGGCGGGACCGTCACCACCCGGGAGGTCAACGTAATTCAGCTCTACCTCTCGGCCGGCAAGCTCGACCTCCTCCGAGGCGAGACCACGACGGTCACCGCGGAGGTGCTCGGCTTTGCAGGCCTCGACCCCGAGGCCTATCCGATCGAATTCGAGATGATCAACCACAGCCCCGAAACAGTCACCATGGAAGGGCTCGAGGACAACCGGTTCTACCAGCTGATCTTCGCGGATGACATCTCCACCGGCGAAGACGTCTCCACCGAGGGCAGCTTCGTCGTCGAGAGCACCCTCCACGGCATCCGACCCGGCACCTTCAACATCTCGGCCACGGTCACTTCACCGATTCTCTTCGACATCCTCGGTCCCGGGGAACAGCTCGCCTGCGCGGAAGAGAAGCGCTTCCGCCTCCTCTGCGTGCGGTTCATCGTCCTCGACGAGCCCGGCGCCAGAAATCGTACCGGCGACGGCAAAGGACTCCTCAAAGGAGTGAAGTACAACGGCAAGCACATTGGCGAGGTCTCTCCAGCAACAATCGCCAAAGCGAAGACCGCGCTCGAAAAGGCCAACGCCATCTGGCTCCAGTGCTTCGCCCACTGCTGTTGGATTCGCTTCGATCTCCATACCAAAAACGGCAAACCCGCGGTCTACGCCCTGGATCCCAGCAAGCCACTGGTCGACCTGGACGATGGGCCAAAGATCCTCAAGGGCCCAAGGTATTGGGGCACCACGCTGAAAGAAACCATCGACCTGACTCAGTTCCTTGACGCATCGAGAGACATCAATTTCACGACCGGAAACGTCAAGGTCAAGATCAAGCAGGAGGCCACATGGAGTCAGGATGTCGGTTCGGACATCAAGAAGGGCGATTCCGCGGCCGGGGCTCTCGAGGAAGCCGCGCAAGATGCCGAGCGCGCAAGCAGTAAAAGGCGTTACAGAGATGCGGCCAGGGACGAGTTTGAGGCACCTCGCAGCATTCTCTGGCTGCTGGGAGGATTGATCGACCAGGAGCTCGGGAAGGAATGCATCAACATCATCCTCGTCAACTCCCTCGACAACACTGCAACGCCGGCCGACGAATCCGGATACGCCAGTGAGCCCGGCCGCAAACTCCTCCTCGAGGAGGACGAGCTCGATAGTACGGACAGCGCGGTGCTCGCCCACGAGCTCGGCCACAATCTCGGCCTTCCACACGTTCAGATCGCAGCCAGGCTGATGAACGAGGGAGGGGCCGGCAGAACTCTCACCAAGGATGAGTGCGACAAGGCCTGCACCACGGCCGGAACGCATCGATCCCTCAAACCGGCCGCGCTCTCCGAAGACAAGGCAAAGGATCGTTTCGAAGCCGAGGAGGAGGCGCGGAAGAAGGCCGAGGAAGAAGCCGAGAAGGCGGAGGAGGAACGCAAGGCCAGGGAAGAAGAGGAGCGGCGGACGGCGGAAGAGGAAGCGGAACGGCAAAAAGAGATCGACGAGATCGACAAGCGCATCGGCGAAATCGACCGTCGTACGGCCGAGCTCGAGGAGAAGGTCAAGGCCGAGGAGGAGAGGTTCCGCGAGAGCGTCGAGAAGCAGGGACTTGGCAAGAGCACGACGCAGCAGATCCTGGATGACAACCTCCCCAACCAGGCGAGGAAAGAAAGGGCCGAACTCGAGGAGCTTAAAAAAGAAAAGGCGGGGCTGGAAGAGAAGAAGGCGGGGCCGGGGGAATAGGCCGCCTGACCGAATCTGAGAACTGGAGTTCGTGGATGCCGCTACCACGAAGGGGGCGTCCACACAGAGTCACAAAGTCATTCGTGGCAAACCAGCAGAAACACCTGTTCCTCTTTTTCGTAATAATTCTCGTTACGTTCCCTTGGACCGACATATCCAATGTCGTTGGAAGGAGGCCGATGTGATCCGCATCCATATGCGTTCGACGGTGGCGGCCGTTGGAGTATTCATCCTGTGCTCGGCTGTTGCGCTATTGGTTACTGCCGAAGAGGCGAAACAAGCCACCCAGCCCGGGCAGATCCTCGGGACATTCATGACAGGTGGTCAGATCTGGTCGTCTCCAGCTCATGACAAGGGGGCGGTCTACATCGGAAGTGACGATGGCAGCCTATGGGCTCTCGATCTCGAGGCTCTGACCCCGAAGTGGAAGGCCGACACCGGTGGCCGGGTCCGTTCGACGCCCGCGGTCGTCAACGACTCGGTCTACTTTGCGAGCGATGACGGGTTTCTCTACTGCGTCGCCGTTTCCGACGGCAGCCGGTCGTGGCGATTCGATCTCCACAGCGCGGGGATCGAGCGCGTGTTGCCCTCCCTCCACCCTCCCTACGCTTATGACTACCTGACCTCCTCTCCCACCGTCCACAGGGGGCTCGTGATTGTCGGCAGCGCCAACGGTACGTTGTACGCGATCGAAGCCGCCACCGGCCAGGAGAAGTGGCGCTTCAAAACTGGAGGTCGCATCCGCTCAACACCAAAGGTCCACCAGAAACGGGTCTACTTCGGAAGTTGGGACCACCATCTATACGCGCTGGACGTTGAGGACGGGAAGCAGATCTGGCGATTCGACACCGGCGGCATCGTGCAGGCGTCGCCGGCGTTCGGCGACGGACGGGTTTATATCGGCAGCCGCAACCCCAGAGTCTTTGCCCTCGACGCTGCAACTGGAAAGCCGGTGTGGGAGTTCGAGCACACCGACGGCTCGTGGGTGGAGTCCTCCGGGGTCTACCTCGACGGCGTGCTCTACATGGGCAGTTCGGACGCCCTGACGCTGTTTGCGTTTGACGGCGCCACCGGCGATGTCAAATGGAAGTACCGCACCGTTGGCTGGTCGTGGTGCACCCCGTCGATCTCGGACGAGACGATCTATATCGGTTCGATCAGCGCGTTTCCCTACTACTTCGAGGGAGTTACCCTCGAGCGCGGGCTCCACGCAGTGGACTTGAAGACAGGAAAGCCGCGGTGGGTCGTACCGACAGGGGAACTCCCCGGCTTTGTCACCGGGGGTGTGATGAGCACCCCGCTGGTGGTCAATGGCAGGGTCATAGTCGGGGCGCTGGACAATCGACTGATCGTGGTGGCCGAGTAACCGACAGACGGCTTCTCCGATCGGTGGCACGCATAGATGTCCGGGGAAGGCGCGACCCGTGACAATGCACCAATGGGAAAAAGGCGCCCGCTGTAATGTCATAATCGGACATTGCCATGAGCGACGACGAAACCACCCGCCACGATCGCGACCACCGCGACTCGGTTGACACTTTCGGTAGCCAGGAGACGGCGGCGATTGCGTCGCTCACCCAGGGAATGGAGTTCGGGCGCTACAAGATCGTCCACCGAGTCGGCAGCGGCGGGATGGGGACAGTGTACTCCGCCTTCGATCCCACCCTGGACCGCACGGTCGCTCTCAAGGTGCTGCACGACAAGGTGGAAAGCGCCGATGCCGAGCAGAGGCTCCTGCGAGAGGCACAGGCCATGGCACGCCTCAGCCACCCCAACGTGGTCACCGTCCACGACGCGGGGATGAAGGACGGACGCCCGTATGTCGCCATGGAATTCGTAGAGGGCTACGACCTCCGAACGTGGCTGCGGAGGGAGGAGCGAGACTGGCGAGAGATCGTCGACAAATTCGTGGCGGCCGGCGACGGGTTGGCCGCCGCCCATGCCGCCGGCTTGATCCACCGCGATTTCAAACCGGGCAACGTCATGGTCGGCAACGACGGTCGGGTCCGGGTCACCGACTTCGGCCTCGCCCGAGCCGCCGAAGCGGGAGATCTGGAACTCCGGGGGGCGCCGCCCGAATCCCTCGCGATGCCGGTGGATGACGCCGAGTCCTCATCGCCTCTCGAGACGCCGCTCACCCAGGCCGGCACGGTACTTGGCACACCGGCCTATATGGCCCCGGAGCAAGCTCTCGAAGGCCGTGCCGATCATCGCTCCGACCAGTACGCCTTCTGCGTATCGATGTACGTCGCTCTTTTCGGGAAGCACCCGCTGGGCGAGTTTTCAAATCTCCCGGAGTTCATCGCCCAGCTCGAGGCGGACGATGTCAGCCTGCCGCCAGCGGACCACGAGGTTCCCGCCCGCACCGTGACCGCCATAATGAGAGGATTGAGTCGCTCGCCGGAGGAACGCTTCCCAGACATGGATGCACTCCTCGACACCCTGCGCTTCGATCCAGCGCAAAGGCGAAAACGCTGGTTCGTTGCTGGCGCAGGTGTCGTGGTGGTAGCGGCCGTCATCGGGATCGTCAGCTACACCGCCTATCGACGACAGCTCTGCGGAGCGGGGGAATCACATGTTGCGGCGGTTTGGAACGCCGACCGCCGGACGCAGCTCGAGGAGCACTTCGCCAATGTCGCCGAAGGCCTCGGACCCGAAGCGGTCGCGGCTGTGGCGGCCCGTCTCGACGACTACGCCGACCGCTGGGCCACGGTCCACCGCGAGGCATGCGTGGCGACCCGAATCCGGGGCGAGCATTCCGAAGCCCTTCTCGACCGCCAGATGGCATGTCTCCGACGACGCCTGCGCGAGACGGACCACCTTCTGGCCCTGCTTGCAGCGGGCGACCGCGAGCTGGCCACCTCCGCCCTCGACGCCGTCGTCGGACTCGATACGCCCGAGGTATGCGCCGATTCGACGGCCCTGGTGGAGCGCCTGCCCGTGCCGGAAGACGAGGAGACCCGCTCCGCCCTTACCGAACTCGAGGACCGGCTCGCGGCGGCCAACGCCGAAAAGCTGGCCGGCGATTACGAGACTGCACTGGAAAGACTCACCGAGCTGGCGCCACAGGCGCGGGAGCTGGGCTACCCACCGACGCTCGCAGAGGTCATGATCCTCAAGGGTTTCGTCGAAGCCGAACTCGGTATGGCGGAAGACGCCGAGCGCTCCTTGCGCGAAGCGTTCGGAGCGGCCGAGCAGGGCCGTGACGATCGCGCCGGCGCCGTCGCCGCCAGCAATCTGATGTGGGTCACGGGATACCTCCAGGGCCGGTTCGAGGAAGCCGACCGATGGAGCGATCTCGCGTCGGCCAAGATCGAGCGCCTCGGCGGTGACGAACCGGTCGCGGCGGACTTCGCCGATACCCGGGCGAGCGTGCTGATCCAGGCCGGCAGGCATCGCGAGGCCATCGAACTCCAAAAACACGCGCTCGAGCTCCACTCGAGGATCAACGGTCCCGAGAGCCTTGACGTGGCAATGGCGATGTCGACCATGGGGCACGCCCTCTCGTCGGTCGGCGATTACAGAGCTGCTGTCGGTTATTACGAGCAGTCGCTGGCCCTCAAGGAGTTCCTCGTGAGTCCGGACCACCCGACGGTCGGTTTCACAGCGACCAGCCTCGCGCAGGCGTACGCCGGCCTCAGCGACTATGACAAGGCGGCCGAGTTGTCGCGGCGTGCGCTCGCCATCCTCGAGAAGGTATTCGGCGCCGACGATCCGCAGCTTGCAGTCTCGCTCAACAACCTCGCCTACAGCCTCGAAGGGCTCGAGCGATTCGACGAAGCGCGTGAGATTCATGAACGCTCGATGAACATCGTCTCTCGATCCTGGGGTCCGGACCACCCGCAGATCGCGATCAGCCTGCTCAACCTCTCGAGCCTCGAAAAGCAGGCCGGAGACTTTCAGGCGGCGCTCGCAGCGTCGCAGCGAGCGGGTGAAATCCTGATCGCGACCTTCGGCACCGAGCACCCGCTCTACGCGTACGCGGCAAACAACACCGGCGTGTTTCTGATGGAGACGGGACAGGCTGCCCAGGGTGTGGTCCACCTCGAAAAGGCGCTCGCGATACGAGTAGCCTCCGACACAGACCCGGTGTTGATCGCCGTCACCCGATTCAACCTCGGCCGCGCTCTTTGGGAGGCCGGCCAGCGCGAGAGCGGTCGCCGCAACGTCTCCGAGGCAGAACGGGAGCTCATCGCCATTGGTGAGCTGGGAGAGGAAGACCTGGCCGCGGTGCGCGAGTGGCTGGCAGAACACTGAGATCGTAAACTCTCACAGGTGCACCCTTTCATCGGCATTCTCACGGCGAGGCGGCCCGCGCCTCGTCCTCAGCCTCAGCCAGGTCACCAGTCCGAGAGGCGATGTCGTATGGTCGCCTTCAGCGACTTCCGCGACGGCAGCCCTCGAGCGACTATCGTTTCGCCGATCACCAGCTGCGGGTTGGGGCCTTCTTCGTCGGCATCGGCAAATTCCGTCACCGGTTGCAGTTCGAAATCAGCAAGAACCGAGACGCACAGATCGATCAGGCGATCGCGATCTTCACCCAGCTCGCCACGGACCGTGACTTCTATCTCTGAAAAAAACTCGCTGAAGTCCTCACCCACGAACCGCAGATATTCGCGCCACAGCGCGGTGTAGTAGGCCTCCCCCTGCGCTTCGGGAATGAAGTTGTCGGCCGCGATCTCTGCCTGGAGACAATCGACGATCTCATCTCGGCCGGCGAGGCCGGCAGCAGCCACCTTCTCGCACGCCTGACGCAACCCCACAACGCCGACCCGGTGGAGTCCGACCAGCACCTGCGATACCGAATAGCTTCCACAGCGCAACGATTGTTCCTTCGACTGTCCGAGATCATTCTACGACGGGTCAGGGTGTCGCGATAAGCGCGCTACGCGAGATGCTCCACCGTAATACGTGACACTTATGCATGCCATGACCGTTCTTTTCACCGATAGACATGTCACAATGCCCACAATCCGAAAGCTGAACCGAAGGAGATGCCATGGCTGATGAACCACTCCAGATCCAGCCTTCAACCAAGGTGGCGCAGCTGCTCGACGCCTACCCCGAGCTCGAGGAAGTCCTGATCAGGCAGAGGCTTTCGCACATGGACGGTGCAGGAGCAGGACAGTTTGTACAAGAGTTATTTCACCAGCTCAGACTGAAATAGGCGCCACCGATTGCGAGAAACGGAGGTCCAAAGTGTTTGAGAGAATCCTTCTGGGTGTGGGTCGACGAATGGTCCCGGTACCCGAGTGGTTATTCCGGCCGATGGTCCAGCGCGACACAAAAAAGCTCGCCAGAAGGCCGGCCCTCGAGCCAGACCAACGGCGGGTGCAGCACTTTGCGGTACGGGAGATCCCACGCCGCAGGGAGGCGATCGCGCCCGAGGTCTTCGCCGAAGAGCTCGGTTTATCGCTCGACGAGGTGAACCGGATCCTCGACGAGCTCGAACGTCGCATGACCTTTCTCTGCCGCAGAGGAGGCAAGGACGTGAACTGGGCCTACCCGGTGACCGCCGAGGAAACGCCCCACCAGGTCCGAATAGACGGAGGCGCAGCGTTCTCGGCCGCTTGAGCAGCCGACGCCGTGGCGATGCCCTTCGTGCAAGGGCGACTGTTGGAGAAAGACCTCGGCTGCGAGATCGAGACCAAGTGCTCGGTCAGCGGACGTCCGGTCGTCTTCGAGCTCGACAGCGAGTTCCGCTATGGCGTTCGTCCGCCTGCTGAAAAACCGGTGTTCATGATTCCGATGATCGACATACGCAACCTGGACGCTCCGTGCATCGTCGATGACTTTTGAATGAAGAGTGTCTTCTTCTGGTCAGAAGAAGAGGCCCGCGCACACCGCAAAAACAACCCGGAGCCCAGGGGCATCTACCTGAGTCTTCGGCAGGGCGAGATCATCAACAGACCGATCCAAAGCGTGCTCTTTGGTTTCGCGCGAAAATAGCGGAGGTCCAATGTCACGCAAAGCAGCTCAAACCGGGCCGGGAGCGATGGTTCTGGTCGCTATCGAACAGGCCTTTCCCGAGGGCGAGCGCATCATCGACGATGACCTCGCCTGTCCGATTCTGCCTTTCGGTTACAGGGCCGAAGTCCGGCTGTTCGGCCCAATCAAGAACTGGGTGATCAGGAAATCAGAGCTTAAGGTACCGGGTCTCTGGGGCGGCATCATGGCCCGGAAGCGATACATCGACGACATCGTTTCCGAAGCCGCCGAAGGTCCGATCGAGGCGGTCGTGAACCTGGGGGCGGGCTTCGACACGCGAGCTTTCCGTCTTCAGGCCCTGGCCGAGGTTCCGGTGTGGGAGGTCGATCAGCCGCAGAACATCGACGCCAAACGGTCGAGACTCGAGAAGCTTTTCGAGCCGGTTCCTGCCCACGTGACCCTCGTGCCGATCGACTTCGACCACGAGGACCTGGCAACCGTGTTGGCTTCGCACGGCTATGAGCCAGACAGAAGAACCATGTTCGTCTGGGAAGGTGTCACTCAATACGTGACCGAGGCCGGTATCCGTGCAACCTTCGATTTTCTTGCTCGAGCCCCCGCAGGCAGCCGAATGGTGTTCACCTACACGCCGAAGGATTTCATCGATGGCGAGAATTTCTACGGACTGGAGTATCTCTACAAGCAGATGTTGGTGAAGGACAAGATCTGGCTCTTCGGGATTGATCCCGAGAAGGTGGATGACTTCATCGGCGAATTCGATTGGCGCGTTGTGGAGCACCTCGGCTACGACGAACTCGGCGAACGATATGTCAAGCCGACCGGGCGCGAGCTTCAGTCCATGGCCATCGAGCGGATGGTCTACGCGGAGAAATCGTAGATCTCATCGAGCCCTCGAGTTGGTTGACCCCGGACGGCATCCGGCTTCGCTTCTGTAATCCGGGCCCAGAGCGCCGGAGGCGCGAAAGATAATTAGCCTGGGGCGTGAGCCCCAGGGAATCGCGTCGTACCCCAAAACCATCAGCCGCGGAGCGGCGGCAGAAAAACGGTAGCGAGGCGCTGAAGCCCGCTTTCGCGCCCATCGTTCGCGCCTTCCACCTTCGCGCTCCGCGCTGCACCTGGAACAAACCAGTGCGAGGTCCGCCTTCCTCAGATTGAAAAACCACAGAGGCACGGAGACACAGAGAGAATCACAGAGAATTTTTTTAGGGGGGCTTTGAGGTATGCAGGCCTAGCGTTGGAGTATCGCGATGGGTATCCCGACCGCCACACGAATTGATCTCTCTGTGGTGCACTCTGTGCTCTCTGTGTCTCTGTGGTTCAGAATGAACTGATGTGCCGGGGCAATATCTGCAGCCGAATCTGTCGCCCCTCCGGGGCTCGAACAATTGGTAGCCGCTGTAACCCTGGGGCTCACGGCCCCAGGCTAAATTTCTGTCGCCGCTCCGCGGCTCGGCCCTGATTGTGTTCAAGAAGGGTTCATACGCGCCTTGTTGAATCGTGCCGCCCTACCGCATCCGATCCATATTCACAGCCAGGGTTCTGGTCACGTCTGAATTGGAGGTGTCGGCGACCTCGGGTTGCAGAGCCTCGCCGTGCTCCCGCCACCACGCGTCGGCGTCGACCTGGCGCCATCGTGGAACTTCGAGAGATGCCGCCAGACGGGCGCGGATCTCGCCGGCACTCTGCGGCCGATCTTCGGGCTTCTTGGCCAGGCACTCCATGACCACCGCTTCGATCTCGTACGGCAGCTCACGTCCGAGACGCTCGGATGGTGGGATCGGCTCGGTGTGTAGGTGGTGGCCGCAGACCTCGACGAGGCTGCCGGTAAAGACCTGCTCGCCCGTCAATAAGTAGTATCCGACCGCGCCCAGAGCGTACAGATCACTGCGGCCATCGATGGAGTCCGGGTCGATCAGTGCCTCGGGCGCCAGGTACTGCGGCGTGCCGGTCACCACTCCATCGTGCGTGACGTTCGCGTCCTCCGATCCCTCCACGACCTTGACCAGGCCGAAGTCCAGCACCTTGGCGATATCGAACTCGCCCCCCTGCCGGCACAGAAAGAT
>Ga0316192_10003655_pt1 | contig 11219 bp, 12 predicted proteins | sample MerIslwburrow_MG_FD_204931 | JGI IMG/M metagenome (GOLD analysis project Ga0316192, IMG submission 204931) | Coastal sediment microbial communities from Maine, United States - Merrow Island worm burrow | ecosystem: Environmental > Aquatic > Marine > Coastal > Sediment | place: USA: Maine...
AGGCACCATTTCGCCGATGGAAGTTCGCGGCAACGGCGGTACCTTCCGCGGGATTGTTGAGATCGGCAACTATCGTTATGACGTGTGGACTTATGGCGGGCGATATAAAGACCCACAAACCGGTAATAAGATTCAGTACATGGATCCGGGTAAGATCATTGTACGGGCTTCTTCCGGGCGTCTCGATGCGACTTTCGGGGCTATCCCAAACATCGGAGCGCTTTTAGGTAACGGGGCAGGACAGTTATTGCCCGAATTGCCCGGCCGAGTTTCTAACGCTGCGGGAGGCATGGACCTGTTTACGAATGCTTGGCTGACAGCTGACGGCGAATCGCTTTTTGGCGGAGTCGGGGCGCGTCCTTTAGTTATTCCTACAGCGATCGATACTTATGCCTGTTTGAATACTCAACTTTAATAGGGGAAAGCCATGTCAAGTAATAAGGATTTGCGGAAACAAATCGCTGGGTTATCTGATGAAAATACGGAAGAGCTCAACAATGAACAGTTAGCGAAATTGCTTTCTGAGTTAAAAGCCAAGGCCGCCGAGGAAGCAGAAGCCAAGGCCGCCGAGGAAGCAGAAGCCAAGGCCGCCGAGGAAGCAGAAGCCAAGGCCGCCGAGGAAGCAGAAGCCAAGGCCGCCGAGGCAGGCTATGAGGTCGCAGCAGGTAAGTCCATTGCTGGGGTTCGAGGGATCTTAGCCCCCGGTGACGAGGTACGAGAAACGGATTTTAGTACCTTTGAAGACTTTGAGACTTTGTGTGAAAAAGGGTACATCACGGAGTCATGAGCTTACGGGTCGAAGCCGAAGCCGATTTAGCTTTCATCTTAGAAGATGAGGTCTATGGCTTCGGCTATTCGATTACGGTAACGGATCCAGACGGAAGCGTCGGGGACCTGACGGGCTTTTCGAACGACATCAGTCAGGTCATCGACCCGGATACAGGTCAAGCTGTAAGTGGACGTCTCGCGTCGGCAGCTTTACGGATTTCGTCGCTAACAGCGGCAGGGCTAGCGCTACCGGTAGGGATCGCGGATACGACAGGTAAGCCCTGGCTAATTCAGTTTGACGACATTAACGGGAACCCTTTTACTTTTAAAGTTTCTCAGTCGAACCCGGATCGCGCTCTCGGCGTGGTTATCTGCCTTTTGGAGCTATACGTCCCATGATTCCGGCGCTAATCAATAAGCGGGATAATTTCGAAGTTATTCGGGACGAAATCGCGGCTATTTTAGTATTGGAATCAGCGAACCAGCAAGAGTTGGCAGCGGCCGACCCAAGTAAAGATTCGAACGACTGGAAACTTCGAGTCTTTACGGAACGCTCGAATCCGTGGGAGCAGTTTTTAAACAAGCAAGACGATAAAAGTCCGCTGGTTAACGTATGGTACGATAATTCGAATTTTGACCCGACTGCGAGCAATGCAGTAGAGCGGCAAAAGTCGGAAACAGTTTTTAATATTGACTGTTATGGGTACGGGGTTAGTTCTGATGTTCCCGCAGGCGGGCATAAGGCGGGGGATCAAGAGGCGGCCCTTACAGTTCAAAGAGCTGTAAAACTCGTCCGGAATATCCTAATGGCGGGGGAGTACACCTATTTAGGACTCCGCGGGACGGTGTGGTCTCGGTGGCCGCAGTCTATTACGGTGTTTCAGCCCGAAATAGAAGGACGCCAGATTCAACAAGTAGTAGGCGCGAGACTTGCGCTTCGCGTAGAATTTAACGAATTCAGCCCACAGGTTCAGGCCGTAGAATTAGAACTGGTTTCTGTGGATGTAAAACGGGCCGAGGATGGCGAGATTGTCGCCGAAGCCGATTACGAATACCCACTATAGAGGGGGATAGCATGCCCATTTCCACAGCAGTAGACGCTTCAGCGGTCGCCCGTGTCGTAGGTATCCAGACACTTTTTAAGGATTTACGAGGCGGCGGGATTTTGTTCCTCCCGCAACGTGTCGCGGTGGTCGGTCAAGGCGCTACAGCGTCGACCTATAGCACTACTAAAGCGCAGTATACGAGCGCCCCGGCAGTTGGCGCGGCGTATGGTTTCGGTTCTCCGATTCATTTGGCTGCGATGCAGCTCTTCCCCACCAACGGCGATGGCGTGGGAACAATCCCCGTCACTTTTTACCCTCTTGAGGATGATGGTAGCGGCGTAGTCTCTACGGGCGACATCACCCCGACAGTTGTCCCGACAGTTGCGGCTTCATATATCGTCCGAATTAATAATATCGACTCCGAAGAGTTTGTTATCAGCGTCGGCGATGCGGTGGCAGATGTAACGGCCGCCATGGAGACGGCTATTAATGCGGTGCTCGAAATGCCGGTCATTGCAGTAGACGGCACCACGGTACTTAATTTCACTTCAAAATGGAAAGGCACGAGCGCGAATGATATTGTCGTTGAGGTTATCGGTTCGACTACTGCGGGTAATTCTTTCGCGATCACACAACCGGTCGGCGGCCTGGTTAATCCGGACGTAGACATCGCGCTTAATCAAGTCGGTTTGGTTTGGGAGACTATGGTACTGAACTGCATGGATGTTGCTGACACGGCTACTCTCGATAAGTTCTCCGTTTTCGGCGAAGGTCGTTGGGGCGCATTAGTTCGTAAACCCCTGGTCGTGTTCTCAGGTGAGACCAGCGCTACGGTAGCCGCGGCTATTACAGTCCCAGACGCTCGAAAGACAGATCGTACAAACGCGCAGTTAGTAGCGCCGGGTTCTAAGGACTTGCCGTTTGTCGTAGCTGCCCGACAGTTGGCGCGGATTGTTAAAGTTGCCAACAACAACCCGCCTCAGGACTACGGTAGTCAAGATGCCACGGGTCTAACCCCCGGAACCGACGGGGAGCAGTGGACCTACGCAGATCGAGACCAGGCGGTTAAGGGTGGAAGCTCTACGGTCGAGGTCAAAGACAGCGTGGTTAACGTGTCGGATACGATAACTTTCTATCATCCAACGGGCGAGCCTATTCCCGCATATCGTTTTGTATGCGACATTGTGAAATTGCAAAACATCATTTTTAACCTGGATCTGATTTTTGCTACTCCGGAATGGGATGGGGCGCCATTGATTCCTGATGATCAGCCTACGATTAACCGTACTGCTAAAAAGCCGAAAATGGCTAAGGCGGCAGTCGCTTCAATGCTCGACAGCCTTGGGCTTAATGCGATCATCAGCGATCCGGAGACCGCTAAGGATAATATCCAGGCGGCTATTAACGACCAAAATCCAAAGCGTTTGGACATGGTTGTAACGGTTCAGCTCGCCGGAAATACGAATGTTATTTCTATCGACCTGGAATTCGGTTTTTTCTTTGGCACTGCTACAGTCGTAGCGTAAGGGGTAAGTTATGTCAGCTATCGGCGGTAGTATCGAATCCGTGTCCTTTGGTGGCCGTAATTTTGCAGTTACGGCGGATGCTGAGGCACAGCGTAAAATCGGCGGTTTCGAAAATGAAGTCCAAGCGAATGGGGACGGAACAGCACGCTTGCTTAAAACGCGGGTTCCGTTAAGTATCGACGGTCTAACCATAGAAGTTGATGACGATCGAGGCGATCATGAGTTTTTACAGGAGCTATCGGATCGTAATGATTACTGGCCGTTGTCTATTACGTACGCCTCAGGGGTGACCTGGCAGGCAACGGCTCAAATTGTTGGAGAAATGCAGGTCAGTAGTCAGAACGCCACGGCGGCGGTCTCTTTGATGGGTCCGGGGACTCTTACCAAGCAATAAATGATTTAGGGCAACTATGCCGCGCGGGAGCCCTACCCTTCACCTCGCCCAACGGCGGGGGCGCGGCACCACTTTTTAAATAGGGCAAGATCATGAATAAAGTCGATTCAAAAGTAGCAGAAGCAGAATTCGAGCGGTTCGTCGAGCGCATGGATCTAGATCTAGACACCGCGGATATGGACGTCGAGGACCTAACCCAGTTTACCAGACAGAAAAAGCGCATCCTCCGGGCGATTGAGTGCGGGGCCCTAGCTGTGAATGACGACGGAGAGGCGGTTTACACGCCCCAAAACCCAAAGTCGAAGTACCAAGAGGCGATTACCTTTCACGAACGAACCGGGGCTTCCCTCATGGCTATGGATGGCAAGAAAAAAGGACACGATATGGCCAAGACCTACGCGATTATGGCGGACATGTGCGGCGTTCACCAAAAAGTGTTTGCCGGTCTGGTGGGGTCTGACGTGAAAGTTTGCGAGGCACTTTTTGCGCTTTTAATGGAGTAGTCCAGACGTTGCTAGTCCGTCATGGAGGGGAAGAACGGGCCTACAAAAAGGAGCATGTTTTTCAACCGGTCTATACCGAAATGCTCCTCCAGGTCGCCCGAGACTATTCCGGATTGCCGGACATCAGGACTTTAAAAGCGCACGAGATAAAGTTTTTTTATGAAGGTGTGCGCGAAGAGCTTAAAGCGCATACAAAACCACGGGGGTAGTCATGGCGGGCCGTTTCAGTGTCGAAGCAGTATTTAAGGCAATTGACCGAGTGACGGCTCCCGTTTCCCGTATGCAAAACCGTGTCGGGAAGTTTACTCGATCTATGGGTCGGGGACTTACTCGCCTAAATCGGGGGGTTGATAAGTTCGCTGGGGGGTTGAAGCGGGGTGCGATGGTTGCCGTCACTTCCTTCGCCCTAGTTTCGGGGGCCATGGCGAACGTTCTCGGTGCGGGCGCGGATTTCGAACAGGCGATTACGAACGTTGGCGCGGTATCCCTGCAAACGCGGGGGCAGATCGCCGCGTTAGAAAAACAGGCCCTGGACCTCGGGCGAACCACGCGATTCACTGCCACTCAAGCCGCAAACGCCATGGAAGTCATGGCGCGAGCGGGTTTTGACGTTAATGAGATTTTAGCGGCAACGCCTGCGGTTCTCAGTGCGGCTGCGGCGTCTGGGCTAGAGATCGCCGAAGTTGCGAACCATGTATCTAACGTGCTGAAAGGTATGGGGCTTGAGACGTCGGAAGCCGCCCGGGTTGCCGACATCTTAGCGTTAGCGTCGGCACGAACCAATTCGTCAATCGGATCCCTCGGCGAATCCATGAAAAACGTAGCGTCTACGGCGCGACAATTGAATGTCCCCCTAGAAGAAGCCGTCGCTTCTGTCGCCCTACTACAAGATGTGGGCTTAGATGCTTCGGTCGCCGGTTCCGCGTTTAATACCATGCTAACGAAAATGGCCGCGCCGACGGTAGCAATGCAAAAGAAAATGAGACGGCTCGGCGTAACTTTTAAGGACTCCAAAGGGAACATGCTGCCGCTTCAGGAAGTGCTAAAACAGCTATCCGCGGCATCCAATAAAGTGGGCGGTAACTTCGATAAAGTTGCATTTTTAGCCGAACTTGTAGGACTGCGCGGGCAGAAAGCCGCGGCGAATTTAGCTACCTTGTTCGAGACGGGGAAAATTGAAAAGCTAACCAAAGAGCTAGAGAATGCGAGAGGTTCAGCGGAAAAAATGGCGGATCTAAGAATGGACACCGTACGCGGGAGCCTGCTCCTCCTCGGGTCTGCCGTTGACGCAGTTAAAGTAAAGACCTTCTCTTTTACAGAAGGCCCACTAAAAGACACCATCGACGGAATGACCGCGTGGGTTTCGGCTAATGAGGATCTTATCGCTACTAAGGTAGGGGACTTTATCTCTGATTTAATTACTAACTTCGAAGAGATTGTCGTTTGGGTTAAGCGTATAGGCAAGGCCCTGGCAGTATTTATCGTTTTTAGCACCGTGTTAAAAACACTTGTCGGGATTATGACTTTAGTCAATTTGGTAATGGCTGCTAACCCAATAACGTTGATCGTCCTAGGGGTGCTATTGCTCGTCGCGGCTTTTACCACGTTGGTGATCTGGATCGACGACGTGGTTGACTGGTTCGAGAAACTGCCTAAAGTTATTAGAACCGTTCTCGCGCCTTTTGAGCTTTTGGTGACGGCGATTAAGTTCATTAAAAACAACATAGGTGGCATAGTGGACAAAGCCGGCGGGCTCTTTGGGAAAGGTGAACAGGCGAGAAGCGCGGAGCGGGATTCTTTTTTTAGTTCAATATTCGGCTCTAGCGACCGAGAAACGGATAAGCCTGCTGTGCCCCAACAAGTAGTAAGCCCCCAAGCGCGTACTGCCCGTAGTATTGAAGAGCAACGAACCACAAGTACCGCCGAGGTTAAGCTTACGGCCGAGGCGGGAACAAAAGCGGAAGTAGTAAAGGGTACACTCGGAACGGGGCTACAGCTCCAGCCTTCGGGGTCTTTCTAATGGCCTGGAACGACAGACTCCGCGAAGCGGCGTACACTTCCCCATCGGGTACTCGGTTAACGTTTTCCTATGAGAACGTCCGGAAGTCTTTTGAGAAGAAAACGGCGGGGTTCGAATTTCCCGACGCGGATGGAACCTTTGTTCAAGATCAAGGCCACACCGGGAGGCGGTATCCTCTCCGCGTGTTTTTCTGGGGGGCAGAGTACGACGTAGAAGCGGAAGCTTTTGAAGCTGCTCTATTAGAGCGGGGTACGGGTAAACTTGATCACCCGATCTATGGGGTGGTTGACGTTGTACCCTTCGGAGAGGTAACCCAACGAGATGATTTAAAAATCGCAGCCAACCAGGCCGTTTTTGAGGTTACTTTCTGGGAGACTATCGGACTGGTATATCCGACTGCCCAGACAGACCCAGCGAGTGCGGTAGCTTCCGCAGTTGCTGCCTATAATGATACGGCCGCCGAAGAGTTCGAGCTCGACATAGACCTCGATAGCGCTGTCGAACAGGCTGGCTTTAAAAACCTCTACCAATTTGCGTTAGACGGCGTTACCGGCGTCCTACAGCCCATTGCAGATGCCCAAGAGACAGTTCGAAAGCAGTTCGATGCCATTGTGGACTCGGTTAACCAGGGAATTGATATCCTCATAGCCGACCCACTTACTTTAGCTTTTCAAACCGTGTTACTTATTCAAGCCCCGGCCCGGGCGTTCGCAAGTATCAAGGCGCGTTTAGAGGCTTACGGGAACCTGGCGAGTTCGATTACTTCCGGGGATGACGCAATCGCGTCGTCTGGCCTCGATTCGCAAAATTCAAACGACTTCCATACTAAAGACCTGTACGTTTCGACGTTTGTTACGGGTTCTATCGTTTCAGTATTAAATAACCAATTTACAACAAAACCGGAAGCTTTAGCCGCCGCCGAAGTTATCCTCGTACAATTCGCTAGTGTGACTGAATGGCGGGATGACAATTTCCAAAGTTTGGAAGAGGTCGACACGGGGGAGGCATACCAACGGCTACAGGAAGCAGTCGCCCTAACCGCCGGATTTTTGGTCGAGATATCTTTCTCCTTAAAACAGGAGCGGCGAATTGTTTTAGATCGGAACCGGACGATTATTGATTTAGCTGCGGAGCTATATGGTAGTGTAGATGATCAACTAGACTTTTTAATTAGCTCAAACGCATTAACCGGATCAGAAATACTTGAGCTTCCCAGAGGGCGGGAAATTGTCTACTACCTTTAAAGTAAAAGCAGGCGACACGTTCGCGAGTATCGCCCGGAAACGATATGGTACGGAAGACGAAGCTCTTCGGGTCGCGCAGGCCAACCCCGGAGCCTTAGAACCGCTTACGCCGGGCGTTACGTTAAATACCCCCATAGCTCCGGATGCCCCCCAGGATGCCCCCCAACAGGCTGCCAGTGACCGAGATAATGAAGTCGCTATCTTAATCAATGGGAATAGGTTTCGATTTTGGGATTCGGTTCGAATAACTCAAGCGGTTGACAGTTTGGATACGGTCGAATTCGGAGCACCCTTTGAGCCGGGAATCCAAGCTTTTCGCGAAGCTTTTCGCCCTTTCTCATTTGCTCGCGTCGAAATAACTGTCGGAGGGGTGCCATTTTTTACGGGAACCATGGTTCCCGTCGATCCGGCCATTGGACGAAATCAAACAATTGTTACGGTTGGGGGGTACTCTCTGCCGGGGGTCTTAAACGACTGTACAGCGCCCGCAAGTGCTTTTCCCTTAGAGTTTGACGGCCAAGGACTACAGGAAATAGCGACTTCGCTTTGTGCTCCTTTCGGTTTGGGGGTTGAGTTTCAGGCAGAACAGGGCGCCATATTTGAGCGGGTAGCCCTAAACCCGGGTAAAAAGGTTTTGACGTTTCTTGCGGAGCTGGCCAAACAAAGAAACTTAATAATGTCTAATACCGCACTAGGCAAACTTTTGTTTTGGCAGTCCTCTGAAATTGGCGCGCCGGTAGCACGGCTACAACAAGGCAGCGCACCGGTTACCTCCGTCACCCCGTTTTTCAGCCCCCAGAGCTATTACAGCCACATTACGGGCCTAGAACCCGTTTTTGTGGGCTTAAGCGGCTCACAATTTACGGTTAAGAGTCCGCGGCTTGTGGGGGTTATACGCCCCTATACTTTCGAGGTGCCGGATACCCTAGACGCGGATGTAAAAACCGCAGTGGAGGCAAAAGCGGGTCGGATGTTCGGGAACATGGCAGCCTATTTGGTCGAGGTAGCTACCTGGCGAGACCCCTCGGGGAACCTTTGGGCTAAAAATACCACTGTTATGTTGACCGCGCCGGGAGCGATGATCTATAAAGAATATGAGTTTGTTATTCGGTCCATAGAATTCAGCAAGGATAGGTCGACGGAAATAGCGGTACTAAATTTAGCTATTCCGGGGTCATTTAGCGGAAAAATTCCCGAGGTGTTACCGTGGGACGAATAGCTAGGCTTTTATCGTTCTTACGAACAGAACGCAACGGGGCGAAGGTCTCTGATGCCAAAGTAGACCCGGGCGGTAATCCGAACGTTACGACAGAGCATTTCGCCAGTGCGGGAGACGACGCTTTCCCGTTAGACACCGATTATGTTTTTATCAGTTCTATAGGAAAAACAGGTCGGGAAGTGGCGGTCGGGTACTTAGATCCGATTAACGAGCCTAAAGCTTTAATCGGGGAAAAGCGGATCTACGGTCGGGATGCGGCTACGGGTTTGACGGTAGTCGAACTAGAGCTTAAGAACACTGGCGAAGCGGAAATGATCAACGCGAACGGACACGTTCGGTTACAACCCGACGGTGAGGTAAACATCAACGGGGCGCGGATAACTACCGGTGGGGACGTCATCACCGCGACGGGGGTTAGCCTTAATAATCACTATCATGAACAGGGCAACGATAGCAACGGCGATTCTGAAGTTGCGACCGAGCCACCTACGGCAACCGAGTAAGCTATGACCCAACAAGGCGACGTTTTACTATTTCAGACGAACGACGAGGGTAACATTACCGTTGAAGGTGGGATCGTCGAAATGACCGGCGGTTTTGAAACGATGGCATACCTGGCGCTGTTTGGCGGCAACGAGGACGATGACGGTCGTGCGACCAACTCAAAAAATTGGTGGGGCAATCTTGACGAGGTGGATCCGGCTCGACGGTACCGTAGTGAGACTCAAAATTTACTGCAGGCACTCCCTGCCACCACGGGGAACTTGCGACGGATTGAAGATGCGGCGAATAGAGACCTAGCGGTTTTTATCGAGAAACGGATTGCTTCGTCTGCTACAGTAGTAGCTAGCATTCCGGGGGTTAATAAAATCGGAATACGTACCCAAATAGAAGCGGACGGCGAAGAGCACGAGTTCAACTTCGTAGAAAATTGGAAGGCGACGACATGAGCTTATCGACACCGACAACAAAAGAGATTAGCGATAATCTTATCGCGCAGCTGGAAGCTTCTCTTAATCAGTCAATCCCGCTTTTACCGAAGTCCTTTCTCCGCGTACTTTCTAAAGCACTGGCTGGGGTGTTCGTACTCCTTTACAAGTACGGCGGGTTCATGTTCCTGCAAGTATTTGTACAGACGGCGTCAATTAAAGAGACCACGATCAACGGGAAGGTAGTTAAGCCCCTTGTTGAGTGGGGTCGGTTAATTGGGGTCGGGGATCCTACGGCAGCCACACAAGCCGAACTTCTTATCGATATTACTGTTGAAAATCAGACCGGGTCGCTTCCGGCAGGGTCGCAATTAGTAAACACAGGTAACGGCGTAACATACATCACCATTGGTGCGGTACTTTTGGACGCGGCGACAGTGCAGGCAACCATCCGGGCGGTATCAGACCAAACCGGCGGGGGTGGTTCCGGGGTTATCGGGAACTTAGATCCCGGAGCTGTTGTATCTTTCGCGAACCCCCTCCCGAACGTAGCACGTAACGCGACCGTAGATTCCCAAGTTGTGACCGGTGCCGACGGGGAGGCTACTGAAATTTACCGCCAACGGGTAATCGACCGCTTTCAGAAGCGCCCACAGGGGGGAGCCTACGCGGATTATGAGATTTGGGGCGAAGAGGTAGCGGGTATTATCAACATCTACCCCTACACCGGAGACGATCCAGGTACCGTTGATGTGTATGCGGAAGCTACGGTCGCAAGTTCGGGGGATCCGGACGGAATACCGACAGCGGCGCAACTACAAGCTGTTGAAGACTCTATTTTTCTGGATGAAAACGGGCTTAATAGTAGACGACCGGCCAATGCTTTGGTTAATACCCTGGCTATAACTCGACAGGGGTTTGACGTTACGGTAACCGGTTTAACGGTAGATAACCTGGCCGAGGTTCAGGCATCGATTGAAACTGAGATAACAAGTTTTTTTCTTGCCGCCGAACCCTTTATCGATGGGCTTACTATCCCCCCGCGGCGAGATCGAATAACCCGATCCGCATTAATCGGGCTTGTCGAAGACATAGTTACTGCAGCAAACGGCACATTTACAAGTGTGTTTTTTGTGGAGACAGGACTTGGCGGGAGCATAGAAATATACGTTCTACAGCAAGGCGAAAAAGCTAAACTCGCTACTGCGGTATCTTTTGTCTAATGTTTTTACGGATCTTTAAGCACCTACTCCCAAATGCCCGAGCGTGGCGGATTACGGTAGATAAAGAACTTCGACAATTTTTCGAAGGGCTTTCGACAGGTAGTGCAGACTTTAAGACCTTTTTCGATTTGGTCTGGTTAGATAGTTTCCCGGCATTCACGCGTGAGATTCCCGCATGGGAGGCTCAGTTCGGTTTAGCCAACACTTTGACGGATGAACAGGAACGCCGAGACCGACTTGATGCTACGTGGAAGGCGTTAGGTGGGCAGTCCCCCCGGTATCTTCAGGATACACTACAGGCGGCCGGATTTGACGTATACATCCACGAATGGTGGGTACCCGGTACA
>Ga0316192_10003656_pt1 | contig 11217 bp, 21 predicted proteins | sample MerIslwburrow_MG_FD_204931 | JGI IMG/M metagenome (GOLD analysis project Ga0316192, IMG submission 204931) | Coastal sediment microbial communities from Maine, United States - Merrow Island worm burrow | ecosystem: Environmental > Aquatic > Marine > Coastal > Sediment | place: USA: Maine...
CTCGATCGAAATTCGCTCCCAGGTCGCCGTTTTAATATCGTCTTTTGCTTTTGTTTTCATGTTTGGCATATTGAGACCAGGAGACCGTTAAAAGTCTCCCAGCCGCTTTAAAATGGTTTTAGGTGGTTTGTAGGTTAACCAGGTTCGACCGCTTTTCGTTTTCCGCCAGCATTAACCGCCAGGCGCTCGCGCCGTCCTCCCTGTCATTCATACAAGGGCGGCAAATTATACTCCCCAGGATTTTAAATTGTTTAAACGGTTTCTCGCAATCTATACAAACGCCCGTTTTTGGTTTTTCGATTTTGTTTTGAAACATAATTATAATTTTATAGGTTTCTGAGGAACGATCCCGTTTCCGTTAAGGGTTTTCCATTCGTTAATAATTGCCTGGTCGACTTTGTTAAAATCTCCGTCCTCCATTAAAAGGGCGAAACTTACCGCGATCGCGGCGAAAACGGCTTTCGGTGTTTTCTCGTAAACCTCGGGGGAAATGGCCTCCGTGTAATTATTCATTTTTTTATTTATTGCGCTCATTGCTTTAAGTATTGCGGGGACGCCTCCGCGCCCCCTGGTTTGTTTTAGTGTATAACTGGAACCTCCTTAACATATTTGTTAAAAACGTTTTTCGCGTGTCCCCAGCCTTTACATTTATTCGAAATGAAATCCAAAATTCGATTTTCGATATAAATTTTTCTCTCCTGGCCGTTGTTAAATTGGATCGTCCAGCCTGTAAATTTTTCGTTTCTACATTGGTCGAATGAGTCAATATTATGAGTCGCCCATTGATAAACGCCCTCGATAAAACCTCCGCAAATTTCAGAATAAACGGAGTCCGTAATATTTGAAAAATGGTTATAAGCGGCCAGGTTTAAAATTAACTGTCCGTCCTGGTTTAAATATTCATTTGCTTTTTTCATTGTTTTAGATTTGCGGGGGCGCCTCCTGGCGCTCCCCTGGTTTGACATTTTTTTAGTTGTTACGCTCCTCCGCTTTCATTTGCTCCAGGCGGTTTAAATGAGTGTTTAATAAACCCGCTTTTAATTCGCGATCCGTTGGCTTTCTCCAGTCCGCGGAGTTGTTAAACTCGATCGCGGCTTTTAACTCCTCTTTAACTTTGGCGTTAATCTCTTTTATTAACTCGGCTTTTTTTGCTGTGTAAAAATTAAACAACTCTTTGTCGTCTTTAACTTCCTCCAGTAATGCGTTAACTCTGTATAAATTCATTTCGATTTTTTTTAGTTTGTTTCTCGTTGACGATTCAAATATAAACCGAATAATTGGAATAATTACAATAATTAATAAAAAAGATTAAAAAAAAAGCAAAAAAAAACGCCGATCTCTCGACGTCCCTTTGTTTTCGGGGGTTTAATGGTTCGCATTATAAAACGCCCAGGCGAACCCCTCGGGAGTGTTTGAGCGTTGTTCCTTAGTCTTAACGCTGTCGCCTCCGTAACGCTGTGTAAATGATCCCTGGGGACTACATTTAACCGCCTCGACTGGTTTTTTCTCCAGGTCTCTATTAAATTCGCCCCAAAGTCCCGTTTTCTTAGTGTAACAATTAATTTCTTTTACTAAATCGACCTCAGTTTCGAGAACGTCGATCCCGTCTTTTACGCGGATCGCGTCCAGGGTTAAAAGTTCCGCCGTCGTTGGTTCCGTCCAGCCAGCAAAGTCGCAAGGGTTGAAATAATAAGGTTTCTCCCAGCCTGTTAATTTACTCAGTCGTCCGACTGGATTTTCAACCGCCCAAAAAAACGGGTCGTTCTCCTCGATAAAATCGGGATCGGTCGGCGTGAATAAATCCGCGAGCCTGGCGACCTGGTTAACCAGTTCCAACATTTCCCAGGTTCTCCCGTCCTCGTCTTTTATTGTCCAGTATTGAGCGCCCGAGGCCGTGAAATGAGTACAAGGGGGCGCCGCTATAATCCCGTCGACGTTTTCGAAAAGTTCCAACGCTGTCTCCGCGCTGTCGATTGAATTAATGTCCATAAACTCAGACAATTTAATGTCCCATTGATGAACGTTCCAGCCGTTTAAAGCATAAGGGCGGCTCCAGGCTCCCGAGTAATCGAATAAGGAAAGTAAAGTTTTCATTTTGTTTTGTTTTCGTTTGACTTTTCAAATATAAACCGAATTATTGGAATAATTGCAATAACTATTAAAAAAGATTAAACGAGGGGTTTTTTACATAACCCAGTCGGCGACCTCTAAAACCTCCTCCGATCCCTGGGCGGCCTCCTGGACATCCTTTAAACTGAATTTTTGCGTAAAGGTGTGATTAATTCGCTCCTCGACGTCGACGTAAGTTTGTAATAACTCGGGGTTTTCCTTTCCAGCGATAACCAGGGCGTTAAACGGCGCGAAAATGCAAAAAATACAGGAGTGCCGCGGTAAACCCAACTCATAACATTTTGAATAAGGGAGGCCGTTTCCCTTTATAACCTCCCAAACTTTCCCGACGCTCCAGTCGTGAACAGGGAGAAAGTCGTAAACCTTGCGTTTTTTGGTCGTCAGGCGCTTATTAAGTGCGAGAACTTCTTTTTTCGCCCTGGACGAACTCTCCTCCGATCTAAAACCGAAAACGTATAAAACGGAACAGGTTTGTCCCTTTGTGAGTTGCGTAACGATCCGCGAGCCTGGAGACCTTTTAAATTCGCTGGTGCAATATCTCGCGGCGTTCGACGGCCAGGCTCCGCGCCTTTCGACGTACTCCAATAAATCCAACTCCTCCCCGTCCTTATTTCGATATTTCGAATAATAGGTTTTAAGGCCGAAAATGTCCGCCTGTTTTTGTACCAGGTCGGCGGTTCCTTTCCATTCCGCGGAGCCTAAATCCTGATGAGAAATAACGATTTTTTCTTTTGGATAATTTTGCTCCTGGGCTAGTCGGCAAATTTCGAAAATTGAAACGATCGAGTCTTTGCCTCCGCTCGAGTTAATAATAATGTGATCGTAATTTTTTAACTGGATTTCCATTTTTTGAGGGTTTAACCAGGGCGCCAGGCTCGACGCCCCTGGAGGTTTTTATTTATACGATCCCGAGGTAAAAGTAAAATTCGGGAACATTTGATTTAACGCTTTGGCTTTGTCGACGGTTGAAACTTCAATTTCTAAACGTCCCCCGTAAGGAGAAACGTTAACCGTTGCGTTTAGAGACGGAAATTTGTTATTTAATTCCGTGGCTTTGTTGGTGTAATCCTGTTTTTTCATTGTGTTTTTTTTCGTTTGACAATTCAAATATAAACCGAATAATTGGAATAATTGCAATAACTATTAAAATAAAAGCAAAAAAAAACCCCGATTTCTCGAGGTTCCTTTGTTGACGGGGGTTTAAATGCAATGTAAACAATGACATTCGACGCCGTGAGACCTGGCCTCTTTAGCCTGGGACGAAATAAAAGCGTCCTCCGCCTGGCGTTTGGCTCCGTCCTCTGTTATTAATATTAATCGTTCGCCTTTAAGGTTTGAAACCCAAATATGAGAACCCGCGCGTCCGCTGTTCCAATTCATAGCGGAGTTAACTTTGTCCTGGATCGGTTTAATTGCCTCCTCCAGCGTCTCCAGGCCGTTAACGGCTGTTAATACTCGGTTTATTATTTCGATGTTCTCGGCCTGGCTTGTTCGGCTTATTAGTGAAATTTCGATTTTCATTTTTTTAGATTTAAACGGGAGCGGTTGCCCGCCCCCTGGTTTTGTTTTTAAAATTTTGTATAAAGTCCCGTCGTTGTTTCGAATATGTTTACGAGCATATCGTTATAAACTCCGTTAAATTCTTTTTTTACGATAACCTCCCAGTTTTTATTTACGCTGTAAAATTTAACGTCGTAAGTGTCCAGGCTGTTTAAAGTGATTGAAAGCCATTGCGCTTTTATCGCGTTTTTTCTCAATTTCATTTTTAACATTTTTTCGTCGGCGCAAAGTGTATGACTTCCCGTCATTGCTAAAAATTTGTTTCCTCCTAGTTGGTTAAGAATCTCAGTTGCTACGTTCATTTTGTTTTGTTTTTCGTTTGACATAGCCAAATATAAAACGAATAATTGGAATAATTCCAATAATTAACAGAAAAGATTTAAAAAAAATGCAAAAAAAAACGCCGATTTCTCGACGTTCCTTTGTTGGCGCGGGTTTGCTAGGATTTAGAAATATAATTTTTCTCTGTCCATTTGTCGACCTCGTCGGCCATTTCCGCGACATATTGTCCCCAGTCCTTAAATTTTCCCTCGTCGACTGGCTCCAGGGCGTTAATTGCGCTCTCGATCCGTCTTATTGCCTCGTCAAAATGTCCGTAAGCATTGCAAACAGAATTAACAGAACTAAGGCCGCTCATATATTGGTTTTCCTGGAACCAGGCGCGGAGTTTTTTTGTCTCCTGGAGTTTCGAGTTTAAATCCTCGATCCGTTTAACGCGTTCTCCTGGTCGCTTAATATCCAGCGCCTCGAGTTCTACGTTTTTCTCCCGATCTCTCAAATAGGACGCCGCAAGGGTAATCCTGGACGCTCTCCGCTCCATTTTCTCCGCGATCAATTCGTTTTCCTGTTCGGTCTCCCATTTTGCCAGGCTCTCGGCAAAGTCGACCGCGTCAACTCCGAACGTTTTATTCGATTTATAGTCCTGGTTTGTCTCCTCCTCAGAAACTCCCCAAATAATTCGAGTTCCGATCCTGTCGTTATGCGTTGACCAGGTACGAACGACAACGCCCGAAAGTCCGTCGGATTTAAAAACAGTCGTTCCCGCTTTTATGTCCTTAATCGGTCGAATTTCGAGTTTTCCCAGGGGCGTCGATCTGTGTTTAATAATAAAGACGCTCTCGACGTTGTCCGCGTTTCTTAAATTGTTCGCGACGGTTGCCGCTGTTCCCAGGTCGTCGAAAGTTTGAGTTTCGATCGCTTGTCCTGTTCTTTTAATTTCGATTTTTGTTTTCATTTTTTGAGTTTTGCGGGGGACATTTCGCCCCCCTGGTTTTTAGTAATTTATTAATCTTATTGAGTTTTTTTTGAGTTGCTTTCCCGAGGGCGTTAACCTGGCCGAATATCGTTTTCCGTCGTCAGCCTGGAAAGTTATAATTGAGTCGCTTATTTCGATCGCTAGGACTTCCGATCCTAATTCGTTCTCGATTGCTATTGCTATTTTTTGAGTGTCCATTTTTTGAGGTTTTACGGGGGACGTTTCCGCCCCCCTGGTTTTTTTATAGGTTAGCCATGTAAGCGGTTGAAAATTGAGTTTTTAGTTTTTCCATTGCTTTCTCAGTTACTCGGAAACTTTTTAAACCTCGTTTGTGGTTTGATCCGTCGCCTGTTTGAGTAATTCCGCGTCCTTTTAACTCCTCGTTTGTGTGAGCGTAAAAGCCGCCGCCGTAAGAACAAACATATTCGATTTGAGCGTTTGTTTTTTGTCCCATTTCTGAGTAAACTATTTCGTGATTTTTATTTGCTGTTTTCATTGTGATTTGTTTTAGTTATTTCGTTTTGACAATTCAAATATAAACCGAATTATTGGAATAATTCGAATAATTAATAAAAAAGATTCATTTATTTTTGAATTATTTTAACTTTCTGAGGGTTTACGCGGGTTTCCTGACGAAATTATTTTTAAATAAAAAACCCCCTAGCGGTTAAACCAGGGGGAAAAATAGTCCGAGGGGCTAAAACTGTCGGCTCCCCGACCTCGGACGCGTTGTCAAACGAAAAAATTACAGGGGCGACATTGAATTTTTAAAAGTAATGTTTTTTAAAAAGGGAAAACAGGCGTTTCGTTTGTTGGCTCCTGAGCGGACAAATCCGCGACTTTAAAGCCGCCTCCTCATTGTTCGCCGCTTTCCCTAGTATTATTTAATCTAAAACGCTCCAGTCGTTAAATTGATAATAAGACGTAAAAATAACCTCGACGCGTTCCCTGGAGGAAAATTCGTTGTCGAATAAATCGAGGGCGCATTTTCTTAATCTCTCGCGGTTCGTGTCCGCTTTTAATTTACCCTTTACGAGTTCGAATTTTTCCAGGTCTGAAAGGTTCTCGAAAACCTCCGCCGTTACGCGTTCATTTTTTACCAGGCTGTTAATTTTTTCCGTGTCCATTGTTTTAGTTTTAGTTTGACGAAAATTTAATAAACCAGGGAGGAGCGGAACCCCTCCCCGATGTTTTTAGTAGTTAGTAAATAACTCCAGGCGCTTGTTATAGTTGACAATATATCCGCCGTGATTAATTAACTCTAATTGTTTTTTTAATGATCTTTTAAACTTGTCCGCGGCTCCTTTAGTTGTAAAAACTCCGCCTTTTAATTTTTTCCCGCTGTCCATATTTTCGACATGAACTTTAAACGAACCCGTTAACGACTCCTCAGCCATTAAAAGGATCGTTTTAACCTGGGCGCTTTTATAATTGGCCTGAGCCTCCGCGAATGATTTAAACTCCTTTCCTGGAGAAATCCAGGGAGAACCTAATTTTCGAACAGAAACATAATTTAATTTTCCCGTTACCTGGAGAATTGAATAACTCGTTTTTCCTGTCTCGATCGTTACGCTGTTATAAGTTGATCCGTTCGCTGTGTTTGGTTCTGATTTCGTGATTTTCATTTGTTTTAGTTTTAGTTTGTTTCGTTTTGACTTTCCAAATATAAACCGAATAATTGGAATAATTGCAATAACTATTAAAATAAAAGCAAAAAAAAACGCCAATTTCTCGGCGTTCCTTTGTTTATAGGGCTTTCGGGGTTAATAAATATTTGGACAATCGGGTTTCCGCTTGAACCAGGGCGCCAAAGTAAAAACGGCGGCGTGTCTCGGGTGTTTTATAATGGCCGCTTTCGGGAGCCAGTAAACGCGTCTCGACTCGCTTTCGACTTTTATAGCTTTCTCCCTGTCCTCTAAAATTGTAAGCGTTGACGGGATCGGCTGGTTTTCGTGCTGGACGTATGTAAAAAAATCTCCTTTTTTCATTTTGTTTTTTTTTCGTTTGACATTTTCTAAATCGTAATGACAAAGATAAACCGAATTATTGGAATAATTCGAATAATTAATAAAAAAGATTTTAAAAAAAAGATCCCGTTTTGAACTTTTGAGGATTGGCGGGGGTTTACGAGTGAAAGTTTTTTTTATTATTTGATCCCCAGGAGCGTAAAACCTCCGCCGATTCCTATTTGTGGCTCGAACTCGAAATTTTTTCCAACTCCGACTCCAGCGTAAACGACCAGGTTAAACCTTTTCGGCGCCTGTTTAACATTATACGAGCGGAGTTCCTGGGTCGCTGTGTTCGGGTTTAAATTGGTCATATTTACGACGACCTCCCGTTTTTTAAACCAGCCGTTCGATTTTTTCCCGATCGTAAAGGAATAATCGTTTTTAACTTTTATGTCCCTGGTTATTGAGTCCCTGGAGGCTGTAATTATTCCCTCCGACCATTTTTCCGCCCAGTCTGTCGAATAAATTGGATAAATAAAAACCGTGTCTCCGCTTTTGACGGTGTCGCCTCCGCTTATTTTGGTCGCTGTCGCCCCTTTTTCTAACGTCTCCGACCTCGCAACGATCGCGGCGGCCAATTTACCCTCGAAACCTTTTACGACCTCCTGGAGCGCCTTAATTGTTTCGTCGTTGGTTTTTAGATTTAATAAAACCTTTTCGTTTACCAGGTCGAACGATTTTATTTCCGAAACGAGTTCGCCGTTTTTGTTTTTGTATGTCTCCAGGCTATCGGACGCCGTGTCGGAAACCTCCTCCAAATCATTTATTTTATTTGCCTGGGATCGTAAATAATAACCTCCTCCAGCCAGGAGTAAAATTATTATTATAATTAAAAAAACCTCTCGCGCTTTCATGGTTTACGGAGTTCAAAATGTGGCAAATCGTCGAAATTTTGATCGAGTAAAATAACGCCGTCTCTGTCCCAGTTGCCGCCCCAACGAATTGTCGATTCGATTTCTCCAGCTAATAACAACTCCTCCGCGCATGAAATAACAACTCCAGCGACATAGGACAACGAACAACGATCATAAACGAGTTTTCGCCTGGTCGCCGTGTCTGAATGATAAATAAAAATATCGCAAGCCAGGGAGGGGCTAAAATTGTGTTTTCCTTTTATGTTAATTCCGTCGATTTTACTTTTCCCCTGGTTAAAAAGTTCGGTTTGTCTCTCGAGGGATCGCGCCCCCTCAGAAATTCCGAAATCTATTCGACTCCTAGAAATTACCAGGTTCATAATTTTTTGTAAATCTGAATGACAAGTTTTTAGCTTTGCCGCGCTTTTGTTCCCGAATTTTGGCATTTGTTGAATTGTTTTAGTTTAATAAAAGTTTTAATCGTCGGGCGGGATTTGCTCGACTGGTCGCCGATCTATTAACGGCGGGTCGTCCTCCTCAATTATTTTTTTTTGCGTTCTATTAATTCCCAGGTAAAGGCCAAAGATTCCCGCAAGTGATCCAAAAACAACGGATATAAAAGCGGATTGAGGCGCGTTCGGATCGGGCAACGCCTGGAACCATTGGACGACGTCCCAAAGGATTATTAAATAAACGGCCATTAATACGCGCGGAATGATCCTAAACAAATCGAGCAAATTAGCGACCGCCTCCAGGAACCCGCGAAATTTTTTCGGGGAATTAACCAGGGCGTCCAGGATCGTCGATTTTATTTTTTTGGTGTCCATTGCGTAAAGGTATAATTTTTTAAATATTCCCTTTATTGATCCACGGCGCGAAAACCGTTAACAGTTCCCGAAATGTCCGATAAATTCGTGTCCGAAACCGCCTCGAACCACCAGCGGGTTTTTTCGGGTATTCTGTGAGAAAATGAGGGGAGTAATTCCAGGGTTCCGTTTGCCGAGGAGTCTAAAATAAACTCCTCAAAAAATTGACGTTTTGAACCCTCGGGAGACTGAATAAACAATTTAACTCCGACCTGGGGATCGGAACCGACTTGCGTTTTTCGGGTTGTTATAACTATTTGATGAATATATATAGACTGTCCCGCGGGGACAATATCGGCGCAAAGTTGAGTCGATCCGACGCCTGGGGAAATAACGCAATAAGTGTCCGCGGTTGTTACTCCTGTCGCTGTTATTGTTCCGACGTTAACTCCAGCCGATCCGACTAACGTTCCCTCCTGAGTTGCCTGGACTCGTCGAATAAACATAAACTCCAGGTTTGTATTAACGGGCGTCGCTCCATTTAGGGAAATAATGTCCTCGATTAAATTATAATTTGAGTCCAGCCCTTCAATGTGAATTTTTCTCCAGCCTGTCCCTCCTGGCGTGTCGTCGTCCTCCGCGCTGTCAGAAACAAACGAAACGAGTTCCTGAGTATATCTCCAGTTATAAAACCCGCCCTGGTTTATAATCATTTCGGGGACGTCCTTAACTGTTAAATTATTTTTTCCCCATTTCATATAATAAAAGTGATTTTCGACGCGGCCTTTTGAAACTTCGTCGTGAAAATCTCCGATGTTTTCTTGTGTATATCTTATGGTTCTCATTTTTTTAAAATTGAATTATGAGCCAGCGGGTTTTTTAAATGTTTTTATTTCAAAAATAACAAATTTTCCCCGTTCAATTTGGAAAATATATCTCGAGCCTGGCCAGGTCTCGAACGCCAGTTTTATTTTATACTGTCCCAAACGATACGTTTTAAAGACAGTAATAAACCGAAACATTAAATCGTTTTTTGTAGCTTATGGAGTAAACTTCCCAGGAGCGCCAGGCGTCCCGTTAAACTCATTGTTTGATTTTTAGATAATCCAAATTCTCGGATAAAATATAAATTGAGCGATCCGATCATTTGCCCGTTATACTTTAACGCCCAAGCATACCAGGACGAGACGCCCGCGGCCTCCATGTGCGAACGGTGTTCAATGTTTTCAATGTCTTTTAATTGGTGTCGGATAACGCGTCCCTGGGTTCCGAGGAGTTCCATAGCCCAGGCGGATTTTTTGTCGAACGGGACTTTTTGATAATCGGCCTGGATCGAGGGGAGAACGCTTAACGGCGGCCTGTATTCCGCGAGGACGCTGTAATAATTATTTTTTAAATTGTGGGTAATAATAAAACCCATATCGGCGCCCAGTTCCAGGACTGTTTTAATAATAAGTTTCTCCAGGAGAAAAGGGGTCTCGTCGACTCCGTTGGCTTTAAACCCTCGGCGTTCATACCAGGCGACTATTAATTTTTCGCTGATCCGTCCGAGCCAAAATAAAAAGATTGAGAAAAATAACAGCGCGGGACTGTCGATTTCATTAATTATTTTTAAATAGTCCGACATAGGTTCCCCGTATTATTAACGCTGTTAATATGCGCGTAATGAGTGCGACAAAAACGAGAATAACTAAACCTCTGATTAAATCGGCGGGGATTTGTGCGGAATTTATACGAGCGAACCAAAGGAGCGCCGTTATTGAACCGAAAATATTTAAAACTTTTGCATATAACGCCCCCGTTACTATTTTAATGATCGGAAAACTGGAGGTTAATAACTTAATGTAAAAGTAAACCATTGTTTTATTTTTTTAGTTCGTTAGAAATTACCTTTTTACTCGTTATAATTATTCGATAAATATAAATTAATAAAGCGAAATAAATAAATAATGAGTGATTTTCGCTCCTCCCCGATAAAAGGAACTGAGTAATAAAAACCATAAAAAACTCGGCTAAAAAATAAGCCTGGACAGCGGTTAAAATATACCTGGCAAGTTTCCCGAGAAAATAATTCCGTTCGAATAACAGCGCCAGGAGGAAAAACGAAAAGAACGTCGAACCCTCCGCGAGTGTCCAGTAAATTAACCGATCGACTCGAGGGTTTAATTTGAAAATCGAAAAGTTAGGATTGTCAAAAGTCAGCCCGTCGAAATAGTCTAACGAGTAACCCGCTCCGATATATAAAACGGAACAGGAAATAATTAAACCGAATATTATTTTCGCGTTTAGTTGCAAGGGTGTTTCCCTGTTACGGCGTTATTATTCAAAAATGAATTAATATCCAGGCCGCTAACAAACGAAACCTCGTTTAAATACTCGACAACGTCGTTTTTTTGGTCGGGTGCGATCCCGTCTCCTCCGTTATTGATTGGAGCCAATAAAATCTCGTTATTTAATTCCTGGTTAATTTCTATTAAATCCGAATTACTAGCCTGGTTTAATATGTCGATGGTCTCTTGTTGTGTTATCATTTCTTTTTTTTTCAAAGTTAAAATAAATTATTAAGGGAGCCAGCGGGTCGAGTCTAAAAATCTCCAAATCCA
>Ga0316192_10003658_pt1 | contig 11214 bp, 11 predicted proteins | sample MerIslwburrow_MG_FD_204931 | JGI IMG/M metagenome (GOLD analysis project Ga0316192, IMG submission 204931) | Coastal sediment microbial communities from Maine, United States - Merrow Island worm burrow | ecosystem: Environmental > Aquatic > Marine > Coastal > Sediment | place: USA: Maine...
GCAGATCGGGCGGTATGCCACCCGGCGCAAGCGCACCATAGTAGGGCGTGCTGCATTTTGGTGCATTGTTGCAGTGCAGCCGAACCGGTTCCCTGATGCAGAAATTAATCTATGACATTGTTTTAAAGAAATAAAAAGACCTTGGCATAGGCTCTGCTAAAGCCTCTGCCGAAACGAGCGGCACACCGTCTCTGGGCGGCTCGCCGCTGACCATTTACTCAAGTAGAGGGAGCCTTTGCATGAAGCTCGTCACTGCAATCATCAAGCCCTTCAAGCTCGATGACGTCCGTGAGGCACTGTCTGAAATTGGGGTCCAGGGCATCACGGTTACCGAGGTGAAGGGCTTCGGTCGCCAGAAGGGCCATACGGAACTGTATCGCGGTGCGGAATACGTCGTGGACTTTCTGCCCAAGATCAAGCTGGAAATCGGCGTGGATGACGGCTTGGTGGATCAAGTCATCGAGTCCATAGCCAAATCGGCCAACACCGGCAAGATCGGCGACGGAAAGATTTTCGTCTACGACCTGCAGCAGGCCATCCGCATACGAACTGGGGAAGCGGGCGCCGAAGCGCTCTGAACCGACAGCAAACAGTCAAGCGAGAGGTGTGACCGTGGAAGACATTCTAAATCTCAGATACGCACTGGATACCTTCTATTTTCTGGTATCCGGTGCACTCGTCATGTGGATGGCGGCGGGCTTCGCCATGCTCGAAGCCGGTCTGGTACGCGCCAAGAACACAACCGAGATCCTGACCAAGAACATTGGCCTGTTTGCCATCGCCTGTGTCATGTACATGCTGTGTGGTTACAACATCATGTATCCCGCCGACGGCAACGGCATATTCCCGGTTCTGGATTTCAGTTTTATGTTCGGGGGTGACAACGACCCCGCCGAAGTGCTGGCTCAGAATCCGGAAGAATGGTACGACGGCTCCTACTACTCCGGCATGTCGGACTTTTTCTTCCAGGTCGTGTTTGTCGCAACCGCCATGTCCATTGTGTCCGGTGCCGTGGCCGAGCGCATGAAGCTGTGGTCTTTTTTCCTGTTTTCCGTGGTGCTGACCGGCTTTATCTATCCGCTCCAGGGTTACTGGAAGTGGGGCGGCGGTTTCCTGGATGGACTGGGCTTCAATGATTTCGCCGGCTCCGGTGTGGTGCATCTGTGCGGCGCCACCGCGGCGTTTGCCGGGGTCCTGCTGCTTGGGGCACGCAAGGGCAAGTACGGCAAGAACGGTGAGATCAACCCGATTCCTGGCGCCAATCTGCCCCTGGCAACCCTGGGCACCTTTATCCTTTGGCTCGGATGGTTCGGCTTCAACGGCGGTTCTGAGTTGGTACTGTCCAATGTGGAAGAGGCCAATGCCGTGGCCGCGGTGTTCGTCAACACCAATATGGCAGCGGCCGGAGGGGTGATCGCTGCGCTGGTCACCGCGCGTCTGTTGTTCGGCAAAGCGGACCTCACCATGGCCCTCAACGGCGCCTTGGCCGGTTTGGTGGCCATCACCGCAGAGCCTCTGGCGCCGACGCCGATCCTGGCTACTCTGGTGGGCGCTGTCGGTGGCATCATCGTGGTGTTCTCCATCGTCGCCCTGGACAAGATCAAGATCGATGACCCGGTGGGCGCAATCTCGGTGCACGGTACGGTGGGCATGTGGGGCCTGATTGCTGTGGTCATCTCCAACGAAGACGCCACACTGACTGCACAGCTCATCGGTCTGGTGACGATCTTTGCCTTCGTGTTTGTGTCCAGCCTCATCGTCTGGTCGATACTCAAGGCGACCATGGGCATTCGGGTTACCGAAGAGGAGGAGTACGAAGGGGTGGATATCGCCGAGTGCGGTATGGAAGCCTACCCGGAGTTCACCTCGTCCAAGGTCTGATCTCGATCGATCGGAGGCAAACTGGAACGGGCGCTCGACGCCCGTTCCGCTTTTCGCCAGTGACATTCAACGCGAAGGTGGATTCGGGCTATAGTCTGGTGCTGCAGATTTCCGCAAACACTTCCCTGGAGCCTACATGAAGCTGGTAACCGCAATCATCAAGCCCTTCAAACTTGACGACGTACGGGAGGCCTTGTCCGAGATCGGTGTGCAAGGCATTACCGTGACCGAGGTCAAGGGCTTTGGGCGCCAGAAAGGGCACACCGAACTCTATCGCGGGGCCGAGTACGTGGTGGATTTTCTGCCCAAGGTGAAGCTCGAGATCGGTATCGATGATGATCGTGTGGACGGGGTGGTTGAGACCATCCAGAGCGCCGCGGCCACGGGCAAGATTGGTGATGGCAAGATTTTCGTAACCCAACTGGAACAGGCCCTGCGCATCCGCACTGGCGAAACCGGTAGCGAAGCACTGTAGGCGCGATCGGCCGAAGCCGCTGCGACAGGCCGTGTGTTTACAGAGCGAGCAAGCCCTGGCGCATGAACTCCGGCAAGGCCATGGCGGCGCGGTGAACTGCGGCATTGTAATAACGGGTGACAAACGGCCGCTGCTCCACGGCCTGCTCCCGAAAATTGCCGATGGTCATGTCGCGGCAGGCCAGGGTGCAGGTCCACCAGCCGCTGGCGTAGACCGGTTGGGGGAACTGTAGGCTGAGCACGTCAATAAACCCCGCCCCACGCATGCGCTGATACATGGGTTTGATGATGCTGTCCAGGTGGTAGAAGGGTGATTCACTTTGCTGCACCAGCAGACCATCGGCGCTCAGCAGTCGATTGCATTCGGTGTAGAAAGCCTGGCTGAACAGCGCCTCGCCAGGGCCGATTGGATCGGTACTGTCGACGATGATGATGTCAACACATCCCGATTGCTGCCCGGCCACGAAACGAACGCCGTCCTCGAACAACAGGCGTGCCCGCGGGTCGCCATTGGACGCACAGAGTTCGGGAAAGAACTGTTCGCTGACACGGGTGACCCGCTCGTCGATATCGACCTGGGTGACCTGTTCGACGGTGGGGTGTTTGAGCACCTCGGTCAGGGTTCCGCAGTCGCCGCCACCGACGATCAGTACCTGGCGCGGGTCCGGGTGGGTAAACAGCGCGGGGTGGCACATCATCTCGTGATACAGAAAATTGTCCCGTGACGAGAGCATGATGAAGTCGTCGATGACCAATAAATTGCCATATGAATCGGTCTCGTAAACTTCGATTCTTTGATACGGACTCTGCTCCTCGTGGAGTTTGCGTCGAATGCGCAACGAAAATGCTGAACCACCTTCTTCGCAGGGTTCGGTAAACCAGGTATCGGTAGATAACGGCATGGACGGTCTCGATTGAAAGCGGCTTTTAGTCGGAGTCTGGACGGGTACCCGCCAGCCTAGGGAGCCTCTGATCTATTCGTGAACGAGCGTTTTGGGACTGAAATGCACAGCTTCATCGTTGCAGATCTTGGCAATAGAACAACTATTACCCGCGATCTGCCCCGCGTTCCGCCCCTTGAATCTGCACATTTCACCCTCCAATCTGCTTCGTCCAGAATAAATCAGAGGTTCCCGTGCGGCACGAAACAGGGCAGACCATAGCATTGTGAACGACGACCGGGCCGGCAGTTTCGACGCAAACCCACCCATCGTGACCGGGCTCGAGCCTGAAGTGCGCATGCGGATGCTGGCTCGTTTGCGCCAGCTCTATGGGTACGAGCACGCTGATTCCATCCTCGAGCAAATCCAGCTTTTGGCCGTCGAACACGTGAAACGTCGGCCGAAATCACGGCGCTCCAGCCTTTGGGACCAGCGCGACGCCATTCTGATCACCTACGGAGATTCGATACAAAGCCCCGGCGAACCGCCGCTGCAGACCCTGGACGCACTGCTCAGGAACCGCCTGCAGGGGCTGTTCTCCACAGTGCACGTGCTGCCGTTTTTCCCGTATTGCTCAGACGATGGTTTCGCCGTCATCGACTATCGCATGGTCAACCCCGAGCTTGGCGGCTGGCCGGATGTGATTCGCCTGGCCGAGCGCTTCGATCTGATGATGGATCTGGTGCTGAATCATGTTTCCCGGGAGAGCCTTTGGTTCGCCGACTATCGGGGCAATCTCTACCCGGGGCGTGACTATTTTCTGGAGATCGACCCGTCGGAAAACCTCTCTATGGTGGTCCGGCCGCGCACCAGCCCTCTGCTGTCGGAGGTCTACACCCGGCGTGGGCGGCGCTTTGTCTGGAGTACTTTCGGCCCGACCCAGATAGACCTGAACTACCGCAATCCCCATGTGTTGCTGGAGTTCATCGACATCCTGCTGTTCTACCTGCGCCAGGGGGCGCGCATCGTGCGGCTGGACGCGGTGGCCTATCTTTGGAAAAGCATAGGCACGCCCTGTATCCACCTGCCCGAGACCCATCAGGTCATCAAGCTGCTGAGGGACCTGCTGTCGGACATCGAGCCCTGTTGCATGCTGTTGACCGAGACCAATGTCCCGCACCAGGAAAATATCAGCTATTTCGGTGACGGCGACGAAGCCCATGCCATTTATCAGTTCAGCCTGCCGCCTCTTCTGTTGCACGGGGTCCATTTTCAAACCACCCGCCATCTGCGGCACTGGGCCGAGGCCCTGCAAGCCCCGCCGACCGGTTGTACCTTCGTCAACTTCACCGCCTCCCACGACGGCGTGGGGCTGCGTCCCTTGGAAGGGTTGATCGCCGCGGAGGAATTGGAAGCCCTGCTGGAGGCCATGCATCAGCGGGGTGGCTATGTGTCCCGTAAGCGCAATATGGACGGCAGCGACAGCCCCTATGAGCTCAACATCAGCTATTTCGACGCCTTGGGTGACCCCAGTCTGGGCACCGACGCCTTGCACATCGCGCGCTTCATGCTGTCCCAGGCGGTGCCGCTGTGCCTGCAGGGAATACCCGCGGTCTACGTAAACTCCCTGAGTGCAACTCGCAATGATCTGCCCGGTGTCGAGCGCACCGGCCGAACCCGTTCCATCAACCGCCGCAGATGGGACCGGGGTGAGTTGGAGTATCTGCTTGATGACCGGAACACCGAGGCAGGACAGGTGTTTGCGCTCTACAAGCGTTGGCTCTTGATTCGTCGGGAACAGGCCGCTTTTCATCCGGATGCTGAACAGCGGGTACTGGATCTGGCGGATGGCCTGCTGGGCATTGAGCGCCAGGCAGCGGATCGCAGCCAGACCATCTGGGCGGTGCACAATTTTACAGCGGCGCCGGTGGATGTGCCGCTGGCTGTCACCGGCGCAGAAGGGCAAACGCGGCGATGGGATCTGCTGAGCGGTGCCGAACTGCCACAGGGCAGCGACACCCTGACCCTCCCGCCCTATGGCGTGGCCTGGGTCTCCGGCGTGGGCTCGGGCGAATCCGTGGCGTCCGCGAGTCGATAGAGCTGCACCGATCCGCTGCGGCCCCGAATCGGAATGTCGCCGACTGGCTCGAAACTGAAGCGGTCGCCACACAGCGCACGGGTGTTACCTGAGACCAGAATCTGGGTGCCGTAGGTCTTGTTCAACTCCTCGACGCGAGCTGCAACATTGACCCCGTCCCCGTGCACCGTATAGCTGAGGCGCCCGCTGGATCCCACGGCGCCGCCGGTGATGGAGGCGGAGTTGATGCCGATTCGCGTGCGCATCTCGTGGCCGGAGCCGAACCGGCGGTCTTTCAGACGACGTTGAATCTCAATCGCTGCCCGCACGGCGTTCGCCGCATGGTCCGAGTGGGGCACCGGCAGGTTGAAGGTGGCCAGCACCGCGTCGCCCTGGAACTGGGTGATCACGCCGCCCAGATCTTCTATCGGTTCCGTGATAACGGTGAAATACTCGTTCAGCGTGGCGATTAACTCCTCCGGCGGCAAGCGCTCCGACAGGGTGCTGAATCCAACAATGTCGGAAAACAGGATCGTCGCCAGGCCGGTTTCGACCGGGAGTTGCCCACCCTCTTCCAGCAGCCGCTGAGCCACATCCTTGGGCACGTACTTGCCGAACGTGTCGCGGATCAGGTCCTGCTGGCGCAGCTCCTGAATCATGTCGTTGAATGCATCCGCGGCATCACTCAGTTCCCGGGTGGGGCCGCCTTCCACCGACGCCACCCCGTCCGGCCCAGCCGACTGAAGCTGACGCGCCGCGTTCGCAAGCGATCGAACGGGGGCCGCCACCCGACGTCCCAGGGCGATGGCGGCCAGCACCGCGACCAGCGTGACCACAAGGCCGATGAGCGCGGCATCCACCACCCGGTTGAAAGCGGTTTTCAGGTCTGCGTTGGCATAGTGCACGCCGACCAGCCAGGGCACCGGCCCCATGTCCCAGAGGCGTCGGTAAAAGACCACGAATTCATCCTCCTGGTCCAAGTACAGGCGGCCTTCATTGTTGGGCCTCAGGTCCACCTGCGCCAGCGGCGTGCTGAGTGTCTCGTCAAACAGGCCCATGAGCACCCGGTCACCCACTGCTTCGATGGAGGGGAGTGGGAACTCCGGGCTGCGCACCAGATCGAGGGTCGTCATCTTCCGGTGGGCGATTACACGGGCCGGCCCGTCCAGTACGAAGGCCTCCCCGGCGAAGGCGTTACGCACCCGGGCAACGGAATCCGACAGGGCGTCAATGGTTACGGTGGCGATGAATACGCCCACTGGCTTGCCGCCCAGCAGCACCGGGGCACGATAGTTCAAATAACTGTGACCAGATTCGGCATTGAAGAGCACGGGGCCCCAGTAGGGGTCGGTGCTGTGCGCCAGATTGCGCACGGCATCCTCCGCGCCGGTTTGGCCGGTGAAATCTTTGCGGACCCACATCGTCCGGCCTGTGCCGAGCTCTGCATGGGCGGCCACGCCTTGCAAGTCCTGGGGTATGAAAGCAACCGCTTCCGCGCCCGGCTCGGTGATCAGCAGGCTCGCCATCTGCTCACCCGCCGCAGTCAGGTCTAACGGGTCGATGATCCCCTCCCGCATCAGCCGGGCCAGACCGACACTCACTCTCTTGGCGGGACTCAGACGGTCGTTGACCTCAACAGCGATGGTCTCGACGGTGAGTTGGGCCAGCTCCGCCAAAGCGTCACGGGTACTCTGCACGCCGCCGCGCACGGCAAAGAACAGAACCAACAGTACCGACACCAGTATCAGGCCTCCAAACCCCACTGCCAGCAGCGTTGTGATGCCGTAGCGTCGGCCGGATGCGCTGGCTCGGCGGTGGACTGCGTGGATCGGATCTGGGCTGCGGGACGGCATGGGCTTATGGTACTCCCGGCGCGCCCATGTGGAAGGCTCGGGTTGTGATCAACGCCGTTCGGACAAGGACAGAATGTGTTGCAGAAAGGCCCGCCTTTCCCGGGACACGCGGATCCTCTCCTCAAGATCTTCGTCCGCCTCATCCAGGATGTGCAGCATATCCGTATGAAAAAACACTCGAAAACTGTCGATGTATCGAACCCGGCGATCCACGTCCAGCACCAGATTGTCCAGGCCCCACAGATCGATCACCCGGCCGTCGCCCAGTTCATCCCAGGTGCGTGCCGCCGCGAGAAAACGCCTGAGCTGGTCCTGGGCTTTTCTGTGTTGGCGCAGGAGTTCTATGCCCTCTTCCTCGTAGGCTGGATTGGCCAGGTTGAACCAGGGGTTGATCGGCTCTGCGATGACCACGCAGTTCAGGTCACCGCTTACCCGGGTGGCGACAAACCAGGCCTTGGGGACCATGTCGCCCAAGGCGCCCGACAGCAGTTGGTAGTCCCGCTGCATGATCTCGATTTCCCGCAGCGTGCAGGGTTGCAGATGTCGTTTGACCACAAAGTCGATGCCATCGCCCTGCGCACCGGCAATGCGTCGGCGGATGATACGCCAGACATCGCAGTGATAGCCGGTGGTGGAGATCAGGGTGGCCGGCATGTTGACCGTATCGAAGCAGGCAATCTCCACCGGAAGCCGGCTGGAACCCTGTTCCAGGCGGGTGATCAGACGAGGCCGCGTCTCAGGCTCATGATCGGCGCCCGCGCTCATGCCTCGTTGTCTTCCTCCACCGCCTCACAGAGCAGTTTTCCAAACTCCGGTATGGCGCTGTGGACCCGATTCCAGTTGGGGATGAATGGCGCCTTCATGGGGTTGGCAAGAAACTGCTCGCCCGCGCGGATGATGCTTTGGACGAACATCTCCACAGCCACTTCCTCCTCGTGCCGATCGTAACGCAGCCCGTTTATGCGGGCGTCGTAGTAGTACTGCTCCACGAAATCCAGCGCGGTTCGATAGTAGGTTGCCTTGATTGTCCGAAACAGTTCGTTGGAGAAAGTGATGCCTTCGGTGGCCAGTTTGCGATAAATCGACTTGGCGATGTCGGTGCTCATTTTGGCCAACCCGGCATCCGGGTTGGTATCCGACAGATCCTGGTGCTTATGGTCATAGTTGTCGGCGATGTCCACCTGACAGATCTGCTTGCAGTTGTAGTTCCGGTACAGCTCTGACAGGACACCCACCTCAAGGCCCCAGTCACTGGGAATGCGTATGGTGTTGATGACCTGTTTGCGGAGCGAAAACTCGCCGGACAGCGGGTAGCGGAAGCTGTCCAGATAGTCGAGGAAATCCAGGCGGCCCACTACTTTTTCCAGGGCTCGCACCAACGGAGTGTAGAACAACCGCGTCACACGACCACCCAGGCGGTCGTCCCCAACCCGTGCGTAATAGCCTTTGCAGAACAGGAAATCGAAGTTGGGGTTGGCCAGGGGGTAGAACAGGCGGGCCGGCAGCTGTCGGTCATAGGTGACGATGTCGCAATCGTGCAGACCGATGATTTCGGCGCGATCCGCCGCCAGTACATAGCCCATGCAGTACCAGGCGTTGCGGCCCTTGCCGGCCTGCTGCGGAGCCAGGTCCTGGTCGCGCAGCATGTCGTCCAGCAACCTCAGCCGCGGCCCGTCGTTCCAGAGGATGCGCTTGCGCTGGGGCAGGACATCGAAGAACGCCTTGGCCTGTTTGAACTGAGCGTGGTCCGCCTGATCGAGCCCGATGATGATCTCCGACAGATACGGAATTGCAGCCAGGTGTTCGACGATCCTGGGCAGTGCCGGTCCCTCGATTTCGGAGAACAGGCTGGGCAGAATCAGGGCCATGGGCTGGCGTGCGCCGTATTCGCTCAGCTCGGCCTCCAGTTCGCCCAGGTCCCGCTGTTTCAGTTTATGCAGTGTGGTGATGACACCATTCTGAAGAAAGTCCGCCATGCCGGTCCCCCGGGGACATATGCTGGTAAGGGCTGCGTAGCCATGTTTCGGTCACGCAGGTATTCGATTCGCAGGCGCAGGCCGGGTGCCCGGTCACATGGCTCACACCGGTATCGGGTGATCCCTCAGAATCCGCTCAATCGCCTCTCGCCAGCCCAGGGGGCCCGCTGCCTGCGTCAAGATGGCATCGGGCCGTTCAGGGAGGTCCATGTAACCACCCCGATGGTCTTTGATCGCCACGGCGATATCGGCCCGAAGCAGCATATCCCGGTCATTGGGGCCGTCACCCAGTGCAACGATGGGGCCGGTGTAGTTGCCCGGCGGCAGTGACCTGTCCAGCACAAGCTGCATCGCTTCGGCTTTTCCGCGCGGGCCGGTCACATGGTAAAAGCGTCCACCCTGTACGCAACGCAGCCCAGCCGCTGACACGTGACTCTGAAACTGCTTCAGTGCCTCGGGGGAATCCTCCCAGATCAGCGGTTCCGTGGCGAGTCTTTCCCTGGCTCGGCTCGCTGCCTCGAACGCCAGCCCGGTATGTTCGGCCACCTGTTGATCTGTCCAGTCGTCGAATCCCGTGAAACGGAAGCCGGAAGCGGTCCTCGTGCGGTGCAGCCATTCCTTTAGCCGCGTATAACCGGGACCGGACACGCTGACTGCGTAACCGGAGTCAATCAGATCAGTCGGAAGGTCGGTTCGCGATTCCCCGCTGGGTGCCAACGGAACGCACACGGCGCCACCGTTCTCCGTGATCAACGGCCCGTCCAGCCCCAGTGCCTGTGCATGGTGACGGGTTTCCGACAGGGTCTTGCTGGTGCTCAGGATGACCGGCACCCGGCTTGCCCGCAGGCGCTCGAGCATCGGCAAAGCGGGCGTGCAGTCATAGCTGTGGTGATCCAGCAGCGTGCCGTCCAAGTCCGTGAACACGATCACCTAAACGGGCCGGCGTCTGCCGCCGCTTGTGCCGCGTCCTTCATGCAACCCCTTCAGGCGCTGATTCGGGCATCTCAACCCGCACCTGCGTATGCACCGAGTTGGCGATGAAGCATGCGCGATGGGCGCTTTGGTGTAGCTGATCCAGTTCTGTTGGCTCTGGCTGATCGGAGCCCCCGAAGCGGACCGCCGGGCGCAGCACAACTTCAGTCATGGCCAGACGTCCCTGTGGGTTCTTCTCCAGCAGTCCGGTGGCGCTGTCCTGATACGCGTCCACGACCAGCCCCTTGTGTGCAGCTATGGCCAGAAAGGTCAGCATGTGACAGCTGGATAATGACGCAACGAAAGCCTCTTCCGGGTCGACTCCCTTGGGATCGCCCCGGTACGCTGGGGCCGCCGAGCAGAGCAGGCTTTGGCCGTTCTCGAACCGGACCGTATGGTTGCGATCGTAGGTCTCGGGATCAAAGTCCGGCGTGTCGCGCTGCCAGCTCAGAAAGGCGCTGTGGATGAACATGAGGGGCGTGGCTCCTTGCAGGATTCCAGGGCGGGTGCGCCCAAGCATAAGCCATGAGGACGCATGGAGGCGTTGATCGACGTCACGCGCGGTTTCATGCCGAGAGAACTCGGACGAGGCATGGTCCGAGAAGCATAGCCTTGGCTATGTGACGAGGAGGATCGCGGAATTGGGCAGAAATGGCTGTGCCGCAGACCTTCCCTAGGCCTGCTCGCCTGATCGGGTCTTGGACACCTGCAGTTCAAACTGCTCGGGGATCAGCAGGTACGCACCCACAAAGAAGCACGCTGCTCCGGCGAAGGCGCCGAAATTCGCCGTCCAAGACGCCATGACGACCGGCCCTGGCTCGACCAGGCTCGCCGCCGCCGAGATCATGAACAGGCCCGAGCCCAGCATGTTGATCGCGGCGATCCACCACGAAAGGTTTCGGGGCTGCCACGCCCAGTAGTCGTGGGAAATCTCCATCAGCGCTGCCTGGCTAACAGAAAACAGACCGAGCCCAGCATGTCCGGTGCCCACACGCGAAGATCCTCGCCCTCAACCCGCCGGTCTTCGATTCCGTGCCTGATCGTCTTCGGCTCATTTCCTCGACGGCACGTAACTTCTCAATAACCCGGGGCACTTACCT
>Ga0316192_10003662_pt1 | contig 11205 bp, 6 predicted proteins | sample MerIslwburrow_MG_FD_204931 | JGI IMG/M metagenome (GOLD analysis project Ga0316192, IMG submission 204931) | Coastal sediment microbial communities from Maine, United States - Merrow Island worm burrow | ecosystem: Environmental > Aquatic > Marine > Coastal > Sediment | place: USA: Maine...
TTGGAGGAGAAGACCGGAGCGTCCATCGTGGTAACGTGCCCTCCGGGATTTTTCGATGAAGTGCTGTTTTTGGAGGATGTGGATCAGATTCATTTTGAAAAGGATCGGATTCTGGCAGATATTCCCAAAACGGTGATGGATAAGCTGATGCAAATTCCTTATTTCGAGCGGGCCTACTCGGAAGACGGCTACAGCCGGGATGAATACAACACCCATCCGGCGTTGCAGCGTACCGCCGCACAATTTTCAAAGGCCACCGAAGGAATGGTGGACTTTGCCGGAAAGTGTTTTGAAGGGCATTGTCCAAAATAGTGTTGCCCGGTTGGCGCTCAGCAAATATCTGATGAGCAATCCGTCCTTAATCAGGGTTCCTTTTCGGAAAGGAAAATAAAATGATTGTTGGTGTTCTAAAAGAAATCAAGGCTGAAGAAAATCGCGTGTGTATGAGCCCCGGGGGAGTTGAATTTATGCGGCAGCTTGGCCACCAGGTTCTGGTCGAAAAAAATGCCGGCAAAGCCAGCGGATTCAGCAACCTTAACTATCAGAAAGCCGGGGCCGAGATCGTTGATTCACCCGCAGATATTTTTAAACGGGCCAAGATAATCATGCGTGTAAAAGAACCCCAGCCTTTTGAGTTTGAGCTGATTCGTAAGGGCCAGATGTATTTTTCCTATCTTCATCTGGCGGCATCGGAGGAACTAACTCACGCGTTGATCAAAAGCAAGGCTATTTGTATTGCCTATGAAACCATCCAAAAAGCTGACGGAACACTGCCCTTGTTGACACCGATGAGTGAAGTGGCCGGTCCTATGGCGATTCATGAGGGCGCCAAATACCTGGAGATGGCCCAGGGCGGCCAAGGGGTTTTGCTGGGTGGGGTGCCCGGAGTTGATCCGGCCACCGTGGTCATTATCGGAGGTGGTGCGGTAGGCATCAATGCCGCTAAAATTGCCAGCGGAATGGGAGCCAAGGTTTTTATCCTGGATATCGATTTGGATCGATTGCGTTATTTAAGCGATGTGATGCCCGCCCAGTGTGTCACCCTGATGTCCAGTCCGGCTGCCATCCGGGATGTCCTGCCCCGTGCGGACCTTGTTGTGGGCGCCGTGCTGGTTCCGGGCAGCAAGGCACCGACGTTGGTGACCCGGGAAATGATCGGCACGATGAAAAAAGGTGCGGTTCTGGTTGATGTATCCATTGATCAGGGCGGTTGCTTTGAAACTTCCAGGGAGACAACCCATGCCGATCCGATCTATAAAATAGACGGCATCATTCATTATGCCGTCAGCAACATGCCGGGCGCCTTGCCCAGGACCTCTACCCTGGCCTTGAACAATGCCACCTTGCCGTTTGTAGCGGAGATAGCAAGTAAAGGCTGGAAAAAGGCGATGAATGAAAATCCTGAAATTAAGGCCGGAGCCAATGTGGTCGAGGGCAAAGTGACCTACAAGGGGGTTGCCGAAGCGTTTGGTCTTAAATATGAATCGATCGATAGGTTGTTGTAAACAGAGAACTTCAAAGTTCATTTTACTCTTTAAAAGGAAGGAGAACATCATGATTGTTGGTGTTTTAAAAGAAATTAAGGCTGAAGAAAACCGTGTGTGCATGACTCCCGCCGGGGTGGAAATCATGGGGCAAAACGGCCATACGGTCCTGGTGGAGAAAAATGCCGGTAAAGGCAGCGGGTTTAACAACAAGGCATATGAGACCGCCGGCGCTGAAATAGTGGATACTCCCCAAGAAATATTTAAGCGCGCCAAAATGGTCATGCATGTCAAAGAACCCTTGCCGGCCGAATATGATCTCATCCGCAAGGATCAGATTATCTTTACCTATCTCCATCTGGCAGCGGCGGAAGAACTAACCAAGGTCCTCATAAAAAGCGGATCGATCAGTATCGCCTATGAAACGATTCAAAAAGATGACCGCTCGCTGCCGCTGCTTACCCCTATGAGTGAAGTCGCCGGGCGCATGGCAATTCAGCAGGGCGCCAAGTATCTGGAGATGGCCCAGGGCGGTCACGGCATTCTGCTTGGTGGTGTGCCCGGTGTAGATCCGGGAACGGTGGTCATTATCGGCGGAGGCATTGTCGGTATCAATGCCGCCAAAATGGCCTGCGGGTTAGGTGCCAAGGTATATATCCTCGATATGAATCTGGAGCGGCTGCGCTATCTGAGCGATGTAATGCCCAGCAATTGTTTCTTACTGATGTCCAAACCGACAACGGTCCGCCGGCTTATAAAGGAGGCCGATGTCGTCGTCGGCGCCGTGCTGATCCCGGGCGCGAAAGCGCCCAAGCTTTTGACCCGGCAAATGCTGAAAACCATGAAAAGAGGGGCCGTCCTGGTGGATGTAGCGATAGACCAGGGCGGATGTTTTGAGACCTCCAAAGCGACAACGCACAGCAATCCCATTTATAAGGTTGACGGCGTGGTGCACTATTGTGTTGCCAACATGCCGGGAGCGGTACCCAAAACATCTACCCTTGCATTGACAAATGCCACACTGCCCTATGCATTGGAAATTGCGAACAAAGGCTGGAAAAAGGCCATGAAGCAAAATCCTGAAATCAAGCAGGGGGCCAACGTGGTTAAAGGCAAAGTGACCTATAAAGGCGTCGCGGATGCGTTCGGCATAAAATTAACCTCCATTGAGAGTTTATTGAAAAATTAGGATCGTGGCAAGGAAATCTGCACTCTGACGCATGCGAACCAAAATCAAATGCCATGGGGTGCTGGAATAATGGAATATCGGAATACTGGGTTCGGCGGAATGATATCTGTTTTTATTTGGAATATACCGATCAGAAATTAAAATCAGGCCATCATCCGCTTTTCATACCCAACATTCCAATTTTTCAGCATTCCATTATTCCACTTGTTATCTAACGGCAAACACAACCCATATGGGGTGAAATCAAAGCCTGGTCCTCTGGGTCAGGATTCTTTATTTATATAAAATTAAAAAATCATAAGGAGATAAAAATGAAAAAAGATCTAAAAGATTGGATCGTTCCCTGGCTTTATTCGTCGAGAGAATACAATGTCGGTATTTTGGATAAGGCCATGGACAACCCCGGTAATGCCCGCCTGATGCTCAATGAAAACCCCATCCAACCGTCGGAAAAAGTCATCGAGGCGGTGGCGGAATCCCTGCGACACGGCAACTGGTATCCGGACAGTTTTTTACGGTTGAGAACCAAAATCGGTAAAATGTACGGTCTGGGACCGAACAATGTCGCCCTGGCCAACGGATCTTCGGATACCATCGACACCATGATGCGCGTATTTCTGCAACCGGGAGATGAATTTTTGCTGTCCACGCCGACCTTTGAGCTGTTTCCGCCCCGGGCCGAGCTTTGCAATGCAAAGGTCGTTCAAGTTCCGGTCAGGGAAGACAACCTGAATTACGATGTGGATGCAATGCTCAATGCCATCAATGACCGAACCAAGCTGATATTGATCATCAACCCCAACAACCCCACCGGCGTTTTTATCGAAGATGAGGATCTGATTCGATTTTGCGAAACCGGAGTGCCCCTTTGCGTGGATGAAGCATACCTGGATTACAATCCGGACCGGCCATCCAAGGCGGCCCTGTTCGAAAAATATCCCCAGGTGTTTCTGTCGGTCACCTTTTCCAAAGCACATGGTTTTGCCGGTATTCGATTCGGATTTGTGTTGGGCACCGAAGAGATGATAGCCGCCTTCAATCGGGTATTTCTGCCCTGGAACGTGAGCCGGATGTCTGCGGCTGCCGCTGAAGCCATTATTGACAATCCGGATGAGGTCAAAGCCAAGGTCGAACACAATAACCGCTGGATGGCTATTTTTACAAAGGAGCTTAAAAATTTAGGGCTTAAACCGTTTCCGGCCAATGGCAATTACATGCTGATTGACGGCACCATGACCGGCAAAACCACCGCCGAGATCCTCCAGGCCGCCCTTGACGAAAATATCTATCTGAAAAAGATCGGTGAAATTCACGGCAAAACCGGTTACTTCAGGGTAACCCCCGGAACCGATGAAGAAAACGAAAGATTCATGAAATTTATCAGGTCGTATTTCGGGTAGCACTCTGGAATGACGAATGACGATTTACGATTGACGAATTGTGGATGTCGCTTTGCTCTGCGCTTTTAAAGAATAAAATAGAAAGAATTCCTTAATTCGTCATTCGTCACCTGAAACCAATTAAACAGGCTGCGAATTTATTATCGACAAGATCGAAATTTTAATTTGGAATCGATTCGCTAGTTACCGTTGCTATCAGGGAGCGGTTTTATTGGCGCCAAAGACTCGGCGGTAACACTGCTCCTATTACATTCCAACCTTTCGATTTTGATGTAAATGCATATCTATATTGCAGTTAAATCGATCGTAATGGCGATTGCCTTCGTTACCGGATTTAGTCTATTTTTCTTTAAAGTCAATCGTCTCATTTTGTTGATGCAGGCGGTTCAGGGTAAAGTGGTTTGTAAACCGGATCGGATTTTCGACCGCATTAAAGTTCTGTTTACCGATGTTCTCGGTCAGTCCATTATGTTTGTGGCCGACATCCTGGCGTTTTTGACCCTCTTTGGTTTGGGATATTCCCTCTACCGTCGTTTGTTTATCAAACCCAAATATTTGACAGACGGCCTCGATGCCCGGCTTACGACTCTTGTTACCGCCGTTATCATCAGCCCCTTTCATTTGATCAATGCTTTTCTGATGGTTCCTGCCATCGCCGCCCATGTTTTGAAAAAAGCGAGCGTGAATTTTGCCATCCTTGATGAAGAGGAGCGCTGCCATGGTGATGTGGCCCGGCGAGCCGGCAACGAATACCTTGCTCAGATGATGATTTCTGAAAACGTCGAGATTTTGAATCAGTACAGACCCAAAAAAATTCTTGTAAAGAATAAACATAGGTTTTAGGCTTAAGCGCTTATGCTGATGAATGAAGCCAGTATCCAGTATCGAGTATCCAGGATCGAGCATCCAGCAACCCGTGATGCGTAACCCAAACTCGCACTCATAACCCGAAACACGTAACACCAAACGGAGGAGTCATAACCATGCAAGACAGTGCCCAAGTTGTAATCATCGGCGGTGGAATTGTCGGCTGCAGCACAGCCTATCATCTGACGAAAATGGGATGGAAAGACGTGGTCCTTATCGATAAAGGGGAGCTGACCAGCGGCTCTACCTGGCATGCCGCCGGTCTGGTCGGGCAATTGCGCTCCGAGCGCAACATCACCCGCATGCTGCAGTACAGCGTCAGTCTGTACGACAAATTGGAAGAAGAAACGGGTCTTAACACCGGCTGGAAAATGAGCGGCTGTTTGCATCTTGCCAGCACCCTCGAACGGATGTACGAATTAAAAAAAGGGGCAACGACGGCCCGCAGTTTTGGACTCGAGATGAATATAATTTCGCCCCGCGAAGCCTACGACCTTTGCCCGATCATTTCCCTGGATGGTATCATCGGGGCGGCCTACATGCCCACCGACGGCCAGGCCGATCCGGCGGGCATTACCCAGGCATTGGCCCAGGGCGCTCGTAATCGGGGCGCCAAAATTTATCGCAATACACTGGTTACCGGGTTTGACTTCGGCAAGAACCGGGTATCGGCGGTCAAAACCCAAGCCGGCGATATCCAGTGCGAGATCGTGGTCAACTGTACCGGGATGTGGGGATTTCAAGTTGGTGAAATGCTGGGGGTCAACACACCGGTGGTGCCTTTTCAACACCAGTTTGCCGTCACCAACCCCATCGATGGATTGGCGCCGAATTTGCCGACCATCCGTGACAAAGACAACCTGATCTATTACAAAGAAGAGGTCGGTGGGCTGGTTATGGGAGGATATGAAAGAAACGGTATCCCCTGGGCGATCGACGGGGTCTCCAATAATTTCAATTCCAACCTGCTCGACGCCGATTTCGATCATTTTCTGCAACTGGCCGAACCGGCAACCAAACGGACCCCGTGTCTCGAGGAAGCCGGAATCCGGAAACTGGTCAACGGTCCGGAAGGATTTACCCCGGACGGCGATGCTATTATGGGTCCGGCGCCGGAACTGGATAATGTGTTTGTGGCCGTGGGTTTTAATGCCTTTGGTATTGCCGCCGGCGGTGGCGCCGGCCGTATGATGGCCGAATGGATCATCGAAGGCGAGCCGAGCCTGGACATCTGGCCGCTGGATATCCGCCGCTTCGGCCCCTACCACAAGAGCCGGGCGTATAATGTCGCCAGAACCCGGGAAATTTACGGCAAACATTATACGATTCACTGGCCCAATGAAGAGCACGACTCCGCCAGGGGTGTGCGCCGCAGTCCGTTGTATTTCCTCTTGAAGGAAAAAGGCGCTGTATTCGGTGCCAAATATGGCTGGGAGCGGCCGAACTGGTTTGCCCCTGAAGGCGTGGAACCCAAAGATGAGCTGACCTTCGAGATTCCCAACTGGTTCGATTACGTAGGCGCTGAGCACAAGGCTGCCCGTGAGGCAGTGGTCTTAATCGACCAGACATCCTTTAACAAGTTCGAAATCGGAGGCCCCGGGGCCCTGGCGTTTCTGAACCATCTGTGCGCCAACAACATCGACAAGCCGGTCGGCAGTGTGACCTACACCCAGTTGTGCAACCGGCGCGGTACCATTGAAGCTGATATTACCATCGCCCGGGTGGCGGAAGATAAATTTTTACTGGTTACCGGTACCGCTTTCGGACTGCACGATTCCCAGTGGATCAAAAACCACATGCCCGCCGACGGATCGGTTATTTTCCACGATGTCACATCGGCATTGGCGGTCATCAACGTGATCGGGCCCAACAGCCGTAAACTGCTGGAAAAGATCAGCCGTGATGATATCAGCAACGAAAATTTCAGGTTTTCAAAATGCAAACAAATTGCCGTGGGACATGCACCCGTCACCGTGCTGCGGGTCACCTTCGTGGGTGAGCTTGGGTATGAGCTTTATATCCCTACCGAATTTGCCTGCCACGTTTATGAATCTCTCTGGGATGCCGGGCAGGATCTCGGGATAAAAAATGCCGGGTACCGGGTGATTAATTCGTTGCATTTTGAAAAAGGCTATGCAAACTGGGCCTCTGACCTGACACCGGAATACACGCCCTACGACGCCGGTTTGGGGTTTTGCGTGGCACTGAACAAAGGGGATTTCATTGGCAAGGAAGCCTTGACCAAAATCAAAGAAGAAGGGCCGAAGTGGCGCCTGTGCAGCTTCACCATCGATGCGGATGAACCTGTAATGCTGCGCGGTAGTGAACCGATTACTTACAAGGGCAAGGTCATCGGGACGACCACCGGCGGCGGCTATGGGTATACCGTCGGTAAAACCATTGCCTACGGCTATGTACCTGTAGAAGACGCCGAGCATGACGACGACTATGAGATCGAAGTATATAAGGAAGTATATCCGGCCAAACGGGAAGCCAATCGTGCGCTTTATGATCCGGAACGGAAGAGAATTTTGAGTTAGCAATTATTTTCAGTCCTCGTCATTCATCTTGGAAAAGTGGCCGTATTGCTTTAACTGTAGTCGGATTGCATGAATATTGGACACTGGCACTTGGGTTTCAGGTGTCGGGTGTCAGCCCAGCCGTCGGCCTGAAAAGCGGCCAGTTTAATCACAATAGAAACTTTTGGGGCTCGGTTCCGAAATCGGTCGTTGTTGGGTTTCGCGTTTTGCAATAACACCGGCAAAATGTAGGTTGGGTTGAGTGCAACGAAACCCAACAAAACCTGGAGTGGGCTCAACCCAACCTACAAAATGCAAATTGGCCCAGGATAGAACCAACTCCAACTTTTGAAATGTGTTTCATAAGAGGTTTCAATTCATATGTCGGCCTGAAACCGGACACCTGAAACCCATGTTTGATGAAAGTTTCATTCCGCCCGATAATGTCTATGAAAAGAACTATTTTCGAAGTAAATTATCAGGTCCGAATCAGAAAAATCCAATAAATAGAGCCGATGGTCAGCAAACCCCGGCTTTGCCGAACACCCAGAAAGGAGAAATGGATCATGAAGAAAAATGCTGCCAAAAGCCTGAACACGATTGATAACACGTGTATCAATACGATCCGAACCCTGGCGATGGACGCCGTGCAGGCGGCAAATTCCGGGCATCCCGGCGCCCCCATGGGTCTGGCCGCCGCGGCCTATGTGCTGTGGACCCGGGTTCTTAAGCACAACCCCGCAAACCCTGATTGGGCGGATCGCGACCGCTTCGTGCTGTCGGCCGGCCATGCTTCCATGCTGCTCTATAGCTTATTGTACTTAACCGGTTATAAGGTCAGCTTGAAAGAACTCAAAAACTTTCGCCAGTGGGGCAGCAAAACACCCGGCCATCCCGAATACGGTCATACACCCGGGGTGGAGACCACGACGGGTCCCCTGGGACAAGGCTTTGCCAACGCAGTGGGAATGGCCATGACGGAGTCGCACCTGGCAGCTCTGTTCAATCGCGCCGGTCAGAAGATCGTCGACCACCACACCTATGTCATGTGTGGTGACGGTGATCTGATGGAAGGTGTCTCCGCGGAAGCGGCCTCCCTGGCCGGTCATCTGGGCCTGGGTAAACTGATCTGTATTTATGATGACAATAAAATATCCATCGAGGGTGGTACGGACCTCGCATTCACCGAGAATGTCGCTGCCCGTTTCAAAGCCTATCGCTGGCACGTTCTGCGGATAAATGACGGCAATGATTTGCCGGCCATCCAGCAAGCCCTCGAGGAAGCCAAGGCTGAAACAGGAAAACCATCACTGATCGTAATGCGGACTCACATTGCCTACGGCAGCCCCAACAAGCAGGATACCGCTGCCGCCCACGGTGCGCCGCTCGGCGAGGATGAGATTCGCTTGACCAAGGAGAATCTTGGATGGCCCGCCGAAGAAAAATTTTATGTCCCTGATAAAGTTCTCAAAGCATTCCGCAAGAGCGTGGACAAGGGTAAAAAGGCCGAAGCAGCCTGGCAAAAGAAGGTTATTACCTATGCCAAGAAACAGCCGGAGCTGGCAAAGGAATGGACGGCCGCCATAACCGGCAAGCCTTTGCAGCGTTGGGACGCCGGCATTCCGAGTTTCAAAGGAGCTAAACCGATTGCCACCCGAGCGGCTTCCGGTCAGGTCTTAAACGCGCTGGCCGACCGGTTGCCGACCCTGATAGGCGGTTCGGCCGACCTGGCCCCCTCCAATAATACCCTGCTCAAATCGTCATTTGATTTCCAGAAAGGCTCCTACGACGGGCGCAATATTCGCTTCGGCGTCAGGGAACATGCCATGGGCGCGATCTTGACCGGGATGGCACTTCACAAAGGTGTGCGCCCCTATGGCGGAACCTTTCTGGTCTTCGCCGACTATTGTCGACCCGCCATTCGATTGGCGGCTTTGATGAAACTGCCGGTCATTTATGTGTTTACCCATGACAGCGTTGCGGTGGGCGAGGACGGCCCCACCCATCAGCCGGTGGAACATTTTGCGGCTTTAAGGGCAATTCCCGGCTTGATTGTGATTCGACCGGCGGATGCTACCGAGACGGCGGCGGCCTGGCGGCTGGCCATCCGATCGGCCAACGCACCGGTGGCCCTGATTTTAAGCCGGCAGAACTTGCCGGTGCTGGACCGGAGCCGCTACCCGGCCGCAACCATGCTGGCAAAAGGCGGCTACGTGTTGTCGGATTCAAAAGGGGTTCCGGATGTCATCCTGATCGGCACCGGTTCGGAGGTGTCTCTCTGTCTGGAAGCCCAGGCGCTGCTGGCTAAAAGAAATGTGGCCGCCAGGGTGGTGAGCATGCCCAGTTGGGAGCTTTATGAAAGAACCACACAGCGCTATAAAGATACAGTGCTGCCGCCCGAGGTGACAGCCAGAGTGGCGGTTGAAGCCGGCATCACTATGGGATGGGAGCGCTACGTGGGCAGCACGGGAGCCGTCATCGGTATCAACCGCTTCGGTGCTTCGGCACCGGGGTCCCTGGTATTAAAGAAGTACGGCATTCAGGCTTCCGCTATTGTTTCGAAAGCTATTCAGTTGGTAAGTTAGGGGCTTCGCTCCAATTGGCCTCCGGCCCGTAATCCTCCAGCTTGGGGCGCGTGCAGCTCGGAAAGGCCCACGCCCCGGAGGGAATGTTGGAATCATTCCATGCCGTTTCCCAACCCGGACAAACCAGAAATTACAAATAACAAGCACCAAAAAACAAATAAATCCCAAATGACAATATCCAAATCCCAAATAAGATCAAACGTCGGTTGTTTGGTATTTTGAATTTCGGTTATTGTGATTTGTTTGTGATTTGTCTTTTGGCTATTGTGATTTGATTGTCTATTGATTTTTTTTTGACACATAAATCCAAAACATTCAAATGCACAAATATATCTAATAAAAGCCTAAATTGAGTCGAATTTATGACCTCCATCGTTCAACATGCGCCGCGTTTCAGCGAGCAGGATGCCGTCAGCATCACCCGAGATCTTTTCGGGTTTGAGGCCTGCGCCAGACAGCTGCCCAGTGAGCGGGACCAGAATTTTCATCTTACCTGCCACACCGGTGAGCAATATGTGCTCAAAGTGGCCAACGCGACTGAAAATATCGAGGTGCTGGAATTCCAGAACCAGGTCATGATGCACCTCGCACGCAACAAGGACCGCTTGGCGCAAAGGATCGTTGTAGCGCCGGAGATATGCACAAGTATTAATGGCGAGCAGATTATGACGGTGGACGGCCGTGATGGTGCTGCCCACCTTGTGCGACTGCTCACCTATTTGCCCGGCAAGCCTTTTGCCCGGGTCAGACCCCATGATTCGTATTTGCTGACCGATCTGGGACGTTTTTTTGGCGGCCTGGACCGTATTCTGGCAGACTTCGATCATCCGGCCGCCCACCGGGACTTTCACTGGGATCTTAAAAATGCCGGGCGGGTTGGCAATCGTTTCTTCAGTCTTATCGATGATCCGGAGAGGCGTGATCTCATCAAACGGTTGCTGGAGCGTTTTCAAACCCAAATCGAGCCGCAATTACAGGGTCTGCCCACGAGCGTGATTCATAACGACGCCAATGACTATAATGTGCTGGTCGAACCAGATGGCAACTGGCGAAACCGGGTGAGCGGCGTGATTGATTTCGGGGATATGGTTTTTACCTATACCGTTGGCGAAGTGGCCATCGCCTGCGCCTATGCCATGCTGGACAAAGCCGATCCATTGG
>Ga0316192_10003663_pt1 | contig 11203 bp, 10 predicted proteins | sample MerIslwburrow_MG_FD_204931 | JGI IMG/M metagenome (GOLD analysis project Ga0316192, IMG submission 204931) | Coastal sediment microbial communities from Maine, United States - Merrow Island worm burrow | ecosystem: Environmental > Aquatic > Marine > Coastal > Sediment | place: USA: Maine...
TTCAAAAGGTGCAAATGGACTTAGTTCTTACAACCAAGTAGCCGTACAGACGGATGCGAACACAGCCAGTCCACATAAACTGATTCAAATGCTACTGGATGCTGCTTTGGATAAGATTGCCAAAGCAAAGGGACTTATAGCCAATAAGCAAATAGCGGAAAAAGGAAAGTTAATCAGCACGGTTGTATCGATTGTTGATGCTCTAAGGGCAAGCCTAGATCATAATGTGGGTGGAGAGATATCCGGAAATTTGGATGCGTTATACGAATATATGATAATTAAATTGACTGAAGCAAACCTTAATAACGACGTTAATTTGCTGGATGAAGTGAGTAAACTCTTAAGAGAAATCAAAATAGGCTGGGATTCCATTCCACAAGATATACAAGCCGTACACGAAAGCGGACAATTACCGAATCAAAATACTGAGGATAAAACGGCCGCAGGTTAATTAAACAAGTCAAATAGGTATTCACATGGAAGAGAACACATTGGAGAAACAATGGTCTGAAATTATTACGCTTTCAGAATCCATGCTACATGCTGCAAATAATGCACAATGGGAACCACTAATCGAATTGGAGTCAAGCCGGCAAGAATTATTGAAATTATTTTTTGCGAAGGAGATTCATGTTGATAAACTGGAAGTTGTTAAACAAGGTATCCATTTTATAATTAATACTGATAAAGAAATAAGTGAATTGGTTAAAGCACAGAGTACTCAAATCAAGGATGAATTGAGTAAGCTAAAAAATAACCGCGCTGCCATATCACAATACAATCAAATCTCTGGTTAGCCGTTTCACCCGTACTAAACCACTTTTACCAATACCCTTTTTATACGGTCCTTTTTTCTGAGCTATACTGAGTACAATACAGATACACTTATAGCTCTCGTCATAACTAACTGTCATAACTAAATAACTTCAAGTGCTTACAATCGAAAACAGCATTCCTTTAAAATGGAGTCCGATAGATTTACCTGTTGATCATCAAAAATTGCTTGAAATACAGGATAACAATAAGCAATTGTTATTAGTTCTATTAGATAAACATAAAAATTCTAAGGATTTTGAAAATGAAGCGGAAGACACGACTTCTGAATTAAAAATGTTACAACATAAGGTTGATCTCTTAACGACATGGTTGGGTAAATTATTGTTAAGCGAAATGACCTTACCGAGTTGTAAACAAGTTAAAATCAGTTCAAATGGAATAACGGTTACAACAGAATCGCAATTACCCATAGAAGATACGTTATTAATTGAGTGTTATATTGATCCGGATTTTCCTCAGGCCTTATTACTTCACGGACAGATTACAAGTATAAAAGAGGTAGAATCTGGGAATGAAATAGCCATTCAATTTATCAAGCTCGGAACGGAAGTCAGTGATTTGCTGGATAAATTGATTTTTCAAAACCATCGACGATTGATTGCGTATAAAAAATCTACGGAACTATAGTCCCATTTTATTATCTAGATGGTTTGCGAAAATAGTGTAAATATCATTTATTTCATCGTTTTCCTATTGCCGACTCCAATGACACAGACCCATGTGTGTGAACGCATATAGAGTAAAAAAATTGTATTTTTTATGACAATATTTTGACATATCGGTATTTAGGTGTTTAACTCAATGGTATATCATTAAAAAGTAAATAGGAGATTTTAGAAATGCCCGACGCTTCGACATTGCTAGTAGTTGAAAATGACGAACAGCAGCGTCAAAATATATCTGTTATTCTTGAATTCATAGGTTACGACAAAGTTATTCTATGTTCTTGCTCAGATTTGCAAGAAACGATTGAAAAACAAAATTTTGATATTGCTCTAATAGGTCAATGTGGCAACGCCGATACACTTACCACATCATTTGATTTGATAAAAGAAAAAAGCCGTGAAATACCCATTATACTATTGCTAAAAAGTGCGGCTGTTCAGCAACATACGTCGGAAATTGTTAAAAGAGCAATTTCAATTTTAAATTTACCACTATCTTACCCCGATCTTACCAACGCATTACACAAGGCCCAAGTTTTCCACACTAGCAAAAAGCAAAAAAACGGCGAATTTATTGGCGAATTATTTCGTAGTCTAGTCGGTAATAGTCGCGGTATTCAAGGTGTTAGAAAACTCATCGAGCAGGTAGCTGATTCTGATGCAACGGTGCTTATTTTAGGTGAGTCTGGTACGGGAAAGGAAGTTGTCGCTAGAAACTTGCATTATTATTCACCTAGGCGAAGCAATCCTTTTGTTCCTATTAATTGTGGAGCCATACCCGCTGACTTATTAGAAAGTGAATTGTTTGGACACGAAAAGGGCGCCTTTACTGGCGCAATCAGTTCGCGGCAGGGAAGATTTGAAATGGCTGATGGCGGCACGCTATTTCTGGATGAAATAGGCGATATGCCTATGACGATGCAGGTTAAATTGTTACGTGTATTACAGGAAAGAACCTTCGAAAGGATTGGTGGAACAAAACAAATTACAGTTAATGTTAGAGTGGTGGCAGCGACCCATCGCAATCTAGAAAAAATGATTAGGGAAGGTCAATTTCGGGAGGATTTATATTACCGTTTGCAAGTATTTCCCATTGATATGCCTCCCTTACGAGATCGAGTAGATGATACACCACTACTAATAAATGAACTCATTGCTAGACTTGAACACGAAAAACGCGGTTCTGTACGGTTTACACCAGCTGCTATTATGGCCTTGTGTCAATATCGCTGGCCAGGTAATGTCCGCGAGCTATCTAATCTTTTAGAACGTTTGGTAATAATGTATCCCTATGGATTAGTTGACGTGGGAGATTTACCTGAAAAATTTAGACCCGTTGGTATGCCTGATATTGAACCTGTTGTTTTTCAGCCGAATCTTGCACCTCTCGAACCTTTACCAGCCTCTCGGTTACCCCGGGACGGCATTGATCTCAAAGAGCATATTAGCTCATTAGAATGCTCCCTTATAAAACAGGCACTAGATGAAGCTGGTGGTGTTGTTGCACACGCTGCAAAAAAACTGAATATGCGTCGTACTACACTCGTAGAAAAGCTCAGGAAATATGGCTTACAACGCACGGAATCAGTGTCAGAAGTTTGACAATAAAATCCCCACACTTTGTAACTCCCTGAATTAGTACTGGTTGTTTATTAGGCATAGTTATTGCTCCTGTTTGCTATGTCCTGACTATGGATGTCTATTAGCTACCCTAATTAATCACCGGAGCATATTTAAAGATGGGTGCCCTGCGATCCAGCGAAATAAAGCAACTGGAAGTTTCTTTTGATTCATTCAATCAATTGTCTAAGTCTCTTGAACATACCTATCATGACTTAGAGGACCGTGTTGCGCAATTGCATCTACAATTAACTGACATAAACGATAAGCGTGAATCAGAAAAATTAGAAAGAATTAAACTAGATACTCGACTAAGACACATACTTGAAGCCCTACCTGCAGGAGTAGTTGTTCTTGATCCCTCCGGAATAATTGTGGAGTTTAATCACGCCGCCATTGATTTTCTACAACTTCCTCTTGAGGGGGAAAAATGGTGTGATGTGGTATTAAGAGCCTTTTCGCCCAAATGCGACGATGGTCATGAAATTTCCTTACATGATGGGCGTCGCATCAGTATTTCTACATGCCCACTCGGGGAAGATCCCGGTCAGATCATTCTATTAACAGATGTATCTGAAACTCGTGATCTACAAGAAAAACTTAATCAATACCAACGCCTCACCGCAATGGGTGAAATGGCGGCAGGCTTGGCTCATCAAATTCGTACACCTTTAGCAACAGGATTGCTAATAGCGTCACAACTTAAAAACCCAAATTGTGATCCGAACAAAAGAATAGCAATGGTGGAAAAAGTCATGTCTCATATGCGCCATTTGGAAGGACTAGTCAATGATATGTTGATGTTTTCCAGAAGCGAGTATGGCGGCGATGAGCTAATAGATGTATCCACGTTTATGCAAGATTTGAAAAATGATATTGCAGCACAAAATGTAAATTTCAATATCAATTTTACAATTAAAAATGAAATCAGTAATGCCGTGTTAGTTGGTAATCATTCGATATTACTGAGCGCGATACAAAATATTATTATCAATGCATTTCAGGCAGCCGGTGATAAGGGAGAAGTTAGCGTATTCACAAAATCTGATTTTAGTTCCTCTATCGATATAAGGATTATCGACAATGGGTCGGGAATTCCAGATGATGTGAAAGACAAAATCTTTGACCCATTCTTTACCACTCGTGCTCAAGGCACAGGTTTAGGCTTATCCATCGTTCAATCCATCATCAGAGCACACAAGGGTGAAGTTTGGTTGGACTCAACCGGGAGTAAAGGCAGCCAATTTATCGTTCGTTTGCCAGTTAAATATAATGATCTTGCCAATAAGGAAGCGATATGAAAAAACCACTTATTTTAGTTGTCGAAGACGACAATGATCTACGAGATGCATTACGAGATATTCTGGAAATCGCCAATTACGATACCTTAGCCGTCGCTGATGGCAGAGTCGCCATCGAAACCTTAGAAAAACATGACGTTGCAATGGTTGTCACCGATATTCAAATGCCGAAAATGGATGGGCATACACTGCTTAAACATATAAAGTTTCGTTGGCCAGATATGCCGGTAATGTTAATGACGGCATTTGGATCTATTCAAAAAGCAGTAGATGCTATGCGTGAAGGAGCTGTCGATTATTTAACAAAGCCATTTGAGGCTGAAGTCCTTGTTAATATGGTGAGTCAATATGTGTCTCAGGATGTAGCCATGGACAGTCATGAATTTGTGGCCGAAGATAAAGTCAGTCAACAATTAGCAGAAGTCGCACGTCGTGTCGCCGCCAGCGATGCTACGGTAATGATTTGTGGCGAAAGTGGCAGTGGTAAAGAAGTTGCTGCTCGCTATATTCATAGGTACTCGGATAGAACCGCAAACAATTTTGTGGCGATAAATTGCGCGGCAATACCGGATAATATGCTCGAAGCGACTTTGTTTGGCTATGAGAAAGGAGCATTTACAGGTGCGTATAAAGCCTGTCCAGGGAAATTTGAACAAGCAGATAATGGTACCTTATTACTTGATGAGATTTCAGAAATGGATCTTGGGTTACAGGCTAAATTACTTAGAGTGCTACAAGAACGTGAGGTAGAGAGGCTAGGTGGGAATAAAATTATAAAATTAAACGTACGAATATTAGCGACGTCAAATAGAAATATGCGAGAAGAAGTGGCTGCTGGCAACTTCCGAGAAGATTTGTTTTATCGTCTAAACGTATTTCCAATTTATGTACCTCCTTTGAGAGAACGACAACAAGATATTATTGCTATATCTAAAAAATTGATTAGTAAACATGTTGCTGCAGCCGGTATACAGAATAATTTAATACCGATCTTAAGTGATGAAGCTATTGATAAACTACGCGACCACTCTTGGCCAGGCAATATTCGGGAATTGGATAATGTTATTCAACGTGCGCTTATCTTACGCAACGATCAAATCATATCGATTGACGATATCCAATTTGAACAGGTTAGTAATAGTTCGGGTTTGAAAATAGCCGCTCAAACTACAAATATGAGTAATAATTTAACTGAATCTAAGACCTTAAGTGATGATGTACAAAATCACGAGCATGCGAAAATACTTAAAGCGCTTACTATGGAATCAGGTAATCGACAAGCAGTAGCCGACAGATTAGGTATTAGCCAAAGAACCTTACGTTATAAACTCGCGCGTATGCGTGAAAATGGCATAGAAATACCCAACCGCTTTGGCGTTGTTGGATCGTAAAAAACCGATTAGAAATTAATAAGGTGGCGTTATGAAAGAAATTGATATGAATAGTTTGCTAGCCCAGTTACGAGCAAATTCTGCAGCAACACAAAGTGAATTAAGTCCTATAAATGGTGCGGTTTCCGGGTCAGAAAATCAGGACTTTTCCAAGCTTCTACAAAGTAGTATTGATAAGGTTAATGATTTACAAAAACATTCATCTGATTTAGGTGTGGCATTCGAATTAGGTGACTCCAAAGTTAGCCTAGCTGAAGTGATGCTTGCCAGGCAAAAATCAAGTGTTGCCTTTCAGTCAGTATTACAGGTAAGAAATAAGTTGATTTCAGCTTATAAAGATGTGATGTCAATGAGTGTGTAATTTTATGATTCTTAACGTGAGTTAATTTATGGCTAATGAACTCCAAACAAATGCGAAAGTCCAGGTAAACAAACTGGATGCAATCACGATAGTTAGACAGCTTGGATTATTTGTTGGTCTGGCAGCCAGTATTGCTATTGGATTTTGGGTCGTACTTTGGTCACAAGAACCAAATTACGGTGTGTTATTTGGATCAATTGATGAACAAGAGGCGAGCGAAGTATTAGATGCATTGCAACAATTAAATATCCCTTTTCGTATGGACGACTCAACTGGAGCTATATTAGTACCTTCAAAAAATGTAAGAGACGCACGCATTAAACTCGCGGCTCAAGGTTTACCTAAAGGGGCCGGTAATAGTTATTCAAGTCTTGGCGGTGAGAGCAGTACATTTGGTGTAAGCCAGGCAAAGGAAAAGGTTCTGTTTCAAAAGGCCTTGGAACACGAACTTTCAAAAACAATTATAAGTCTGAGTAATGTAAAATCGGCACGTGTACATCTCGCGATTCCCAGACAATCGGTTTTTGTAAGAGACAAACAATTAGCGCGCGCATCAGTTACACTGGGTTTGTATTCAGGAAGAACACTCAACGCAGGACAAATAGCGGCCATTGCGCATTTAGTTTCATCCAGTGTGCCAAACCTCGCTGTTGATCAAGTGACGGTTGTAGATCAAAAAGGTAGGTTGCTATCAACAGGGGAGAGTTCGCGTGAAATGGCCTTAACCTCTACTCAATTTGATTACACAAGAAAGATCGAAAAGAATCACATTGAACGTATTGAAAACATATTATCACCAATAATTGGTAAAGATGCATTGCGTGCACAAGTGTCAGCCGACATTGACTTTACCTATAATGAACAAACCCAACAATCGTATAATCCAGATAATAAGGTTTCCGTTAGCGAGCAAATTTCCCATGAAAGCACGTCCAACGGTTTGGAAGGTGGAGTGCCTGGTGCATTGAGTAATAAGCCTCCAGGTGCCACTAATGTCTCCGATACGGCCCGCCAAAGCATGGAAGCAAACGCATCACCTAATAGAAGTTCGCGCAAAGAAGTTCGAAATTATGAGTTGGATAAAACGATTTCACACACAAAATTCGCCATGGGTAGAATTAAACGCTTATCTGCTGCCGTTGTAGTTGATGATTTGCTTACAACCACTAAAGCTGGTGAAGTAGTTAGAACGCAACGAAGTCCTGAAGAAATAGAACGAATTACAGAGTTGGTAAAAAAATCAATGGGATTTAATTTGCAACGTGGCGATACTATAAATGTAATAAATGCTTCTTTCACTACGCCTGAGGCACCTGAAGCTCTTCCCGAGCCTGCGATATGGGAACAACCCTGGGTTTGGGATGTAGTAAAACAAGTGCTTGGTGGGGGGCTGGTTTTATTAATACTATTCGGTGTATTAAAACCCGTTATAAAATCCCTAAGTAGAACAATTACCCCTGTATTAAACGTTCCTGCTATTGAAGGTGCTGGTGCAAATGGTTCCGATGTGGCTGATGATCAACTGAGTCTAAGTGATGGATCTGCAACAAAAAAACTCGCCGCTCCGGCTACACCTTATGACGTAAACATGCAGACAATGAAAGACACGGTGAACAGCGATCCTAAACTTGTTGCGCAAGTTGTAAAAAATTGGGTCGCTGAAGAATGAGTGATGGCGAGAAAAAATCAGGCGGTGTAAATAAAGCTGCTATTTTGTTGATGTCATTGGGGGAGGAAGACGCTTCTAAAGTAATGATGCATATGGAACCAAAAGAGGTTCAAGCCGTGGGTTCTGCTATGGCTGCAATTAGTAATGTATCAAAAGAGGAGGTATCCGAAGTTATTGCTGGTTTTTGTAAAAAAATAGAACAGCAAACAGGTCTGGGCTTGGGGAATGACGACTATATTCGCAACGTATTAGTTACAGCGCTTGGCGAAGATAAAGCAGGGGGCATGATAGACAGAATTTTGCGTGGAGCAAACACTAAGGGCTTGGAAACCTTAAAGTGGATGGACTCACGAGCTGTCGCGGAAGTAATACGTTTAGAACATCCACAAATTATTGCCATTGTTTTATCCTACTTAGATCCTGATCAAGCAGCCGAAGTTCTTGGGTATTTTCAAGACAAAGTACGTCATGATGTCATTATGCGAATTGCATCTATTGATGGTATACAACCAGTGGCACTGGCTGAGTTAAATGAAATTATGGAAAAGCAATTTTCCGGGAATACAAACGTAAAAACTTCAAATATTGGTGGAATTAAAGCAGCGGCAAATATATTAAACTTCTTGGAGAGTTCCATGGAAAGTGAAATCATGGACAACGTCAAAGAGATTGACGCTGATTTAGGGCAGCAAATTCAAGATTTGATGTTTGTGTTTGATAATTTGCTTGAAATTGGTGACCGAGATATTCAGACTATATTAAGAGAAATATCCTCTGATTCTCTGGTGTTGGCGCTTAAGGGATCTGAAGAAGAGCTAAAGGAAAAAATATTTAAAAATATGTCTAAACGCGCAGCAGAGATGCTGCGAGATGATTTGGAATCCAAGGGTCCAGTTAAGATTAGCGATGTAGAAGGTGCGCAAAAAGAAATTTTGTCTATAGCGCGTAGATTAGCTGAATCTGGAGACATCTCATTAGGTGGAGGAAGCTCTGATGAATACATCTAAAATTGATAGTGATGATGTTGAGTATGTTGAGGATGTTGAGCGTTGGCAAGTCCCATTACTGAGCAGTATTGATGCAAGTAGCGATGTTAGTATTGCGGCGTCTAAACCAGTAACGGCCAAACAAATTGAGAGTATTCAGAAAGAAGCTTATAAAGAAGCATATGATGTGGGGTTTAAAAAAGGACTTGAAGCCGGTGAAGTAAAAGTAATAGAACAACACCATGTCAACATCGTCGCACTAGAAAATATTGTATCAAATCTATCACAACCGCTTAAAGAATTGGACGAAGATGTAGAAGAACAATTATTAAATTTAGTTGTGTTAATCACTAAACAAATAATTAGACGCGAATTAAAAATAGACCAGGGGCAAATTGTATCAGTAATTCGTGAAGCCATTAGTTTACTTCCATTGGTATCTCGGAATATTGATGTACGAATTCACCCTGAGGATCTTGGGCTTGTTATGGACAAATTAGGCCAGGAAGCCAAAGAAAACCAAATAATCAAATTTACCGCTGATCCATCATTGAATCGTGGTGATTGTCTCGTGATTACAGAATCCTCACAAATAGATGCTTCGATTGAAACCCGCTTAAACGCAATAATTGCAAATATGTTGGGTGGCGAAAGAGACGAAGACACTGCATGAATATGATTAAACCTACGCATTCCCGATATGATCGTCAAAAACTTTGGGCTAAACGTTTACAGGAATTAAGTACACGAGTTGTCGCGCCATTGCCTACGGTAGAGGGTAAACTCATTCGAATGGTGGGGTTAACGCTTGAAGCGGTGGGTTGTCAAGCTCCAATTGGGGCGAGGTGTCAGGTTTCTAGCCCAAATGGGATTAATGTAGAAACTGAGGTGGTGGGATTTTCGGGTGAGAAATTATATCTAATGGCAACCAGTGAAATTCGGGGTTTGATGCCAAATTCTAAAGTTGTGCCCACAAAAGAAGTAAATGATGCTGCCGTTGGAGATTTGTTATTAGGTCGAGTAATCAACGGGAAAGGGGAACCCTTAGATAGTTTGGGCCCAATAAACTGCCCAGAAAGAGTACCTATTAACGGTCAAGCCATAAATCCCTTGCAACGCTCACCCATTAAAGAACCACTCGATGTGGGTATACGTAGTATAAATGCGCTCCTTACGGTAGGAAGAGGACAGCGTATGGGGCTTTTTGCAGGAAGTGGTGTGGGAAAAAGTGTTTTGCTTGGTATGATGACTCGTTTCACATCAGCAGATGTTGTGGTGGTTGGGCTGATTGGCGAACGTGGTAGAGAAGTTAAAGAATTCATTGAAAATATACTGGGAACCCAGGGTATGCAACGGGCAGTTGTGGTGGCGTCGCCAGCAGATGATGCGCCGGTTGTTCGTATGCAAGGAGCAGCACTAGCGACCAGCATAGCAGAATATTTTCGCGACAAGGGACTCAATGTATTGTTGCTGATGGATTCTCTAACACGGTATGCCCAAGCTCAACGTGAAATCGCGTTGGCCATTGGTGAACCACCGGCAACTAAAGGATATCCGCCTTCTGTATTTTCCAAAATACCGCAATTGGTCGAAAGGGCTGGAAATGGCAAGCAGGGTGGTGGTTCAATTACCGCTTTTTATACTGTACTGACCGAAGGGGATGACCAGAATGATCCTATAGCTGAAGCAGCACGCGCGATACTGGATGGCCATGTGGTGTTGTCACGCAGCTTGGCCGAATCAGGGCATTACCCGGCCATTGACGTAGAGTCATCCATAAGTCGGGCAATGACAGAAATTGTTGATGGCCCGCAATTGCAATCAGCGCAGCATATAAAAAGAGTGTATTCACACTATCAACAAAATAAAGACTTGATAAACGTTGGCGCCTATCAAGCAGGGACAGACCCAGATTTGGATGATGCTATTCGAATAAATCCTGTGGTTAATGCCTTTTTAAAACAAGATATTAACGAATGCGTAACGATTGAGCAAAGTTTAAATAATTTGCAAGATTTAACTCTGTTATTACAACAAAGGCCTGAGAATCAAGTCCCGACTAACAAAGCTCAAGCCCAATCAATTGAAATGTAGCCTAAATCGTTAAAATCGTTATAGAATTAATACAATCCATGCTATGATACGCGCCACAATCCGTTGGCATAATCTTAGATTAATCGAATCAAATGTTTAAACCATACCAGATATATATTGGGCTTCGTTACTTGCGAGCGAAACGAAGAAATCAATTTATTTCATTTATATCCTCAATTACCATTTTAGGCATATTTTTGGGTGTTACGGCACTTATCACTGTGTTATCTGTTATGAACGGTTTTGAAACCGAATTACGTGAACGGATACTTGGAATGG
>Ga0316192_10003665_pt1 | contig 11196 bp, 9 predicted proteins | sample MerIslwburrow_MG_FD_204931 | JGI IMG/M metagenome (GOLD analysis project Ga0316192, IMG submission 204931) | Coastal sediment microbial communities from Maine, United States - Merrow Island worm burrow | ecosystem: Environmental > Aquatic > Marine > Coastal > Sediment | place: USA: Maine...
GCCAGCGTATCGCGGATATCGCCTCCGGGGCTTTCAATGCAGGCTATAGCTATGACCTGGGAAACCGGGTGCTCACCCGCAGTTACAACAACGGTGTGACTGCCACCTATAGCTACAATGCCAATAACTGGATCACTGGACTGGATCATGCCAACGGCGGTGGGACCATCGCCGGATTTGGTCATGGCTATGACAAGGAGGGCAATAAACTGTATGCGGACAAGGCCCATAATCCCGGTAAGTCCGAAGCTTACGACTACGATGACCTCTATCGGTTGATCGACTACACAGTTGGGACTGTAGTGGGCTCCACCGTGCCCGTGCCTGTTACTCAGCGCGGCTACGACCTGGACAAGGTGGGAAATTGGGATCAGTTCACTGTGGATGATGACGGTGCAGGGCCGGGTGTGCCCGTGGATTACAACAACACGCCTAACCAGATGAACGAGTATGATGATCCGTCCTCCGATGGGACCGTGGCAGATGATGATGGCATCCCCGATGACTTCATGGACGATATCACCACTCCGGGCGCGGATGGCGAGAACTTTGCCCATACCCATACTGGGAACCGTGCGGAGGATGGCAAGCGGGTCTATGAGTATGACGATGAGAATCGGTTGGTGCAGGTGACTCGCAAGTTCGATAGTGTGGTTAGTGAATACCAGTACGACGCCCTGGGGCGGCGGGTAGTTAAGACTGTCGATGTGGGTGGTGTGGGTGAAGAAGTTATCCGGTTTAAGTATGACGATGCGCGGGTGATCGAGGAAGAGGATGCTGGCGGGGCTACGTTGGCCACCTATGTCTACGGTAACTACATCGACGAAGTACTCTCCATGCAACGGGGCGGGAACGACTACTACTACCATCAGAATGTGCTTTGGTCGGTGGTGGCCGTGACCGATGCTGGGGCATCAGTGGTTGAGCGGTATGCATATTCGGACTATGGGTGCGTTTCGGTGAGCGATGGGGCTGGTGTGCCGGTTCCGGATAATGCCTGGGGGGCGGCGCATAGTGCGATTGGAAATCCCTATATGTTCACCGGGAGACGGTGGGATGAGGAGTCTGGGGTTTATTATTATCGAGCCCGTAATTATGACTGTGAGAGCGGGAGGTTTTTGCAGAGGGATCCGTTGGGGTATTTGGATGGGATGAATTTGTACCTGTATGTTAGAGATAATCCGCTCCGCTACACTGATCCATCCGGCAATGGGACTGCATCAGCAAGAAATAATGCAGAGTCTAAGTGTAGGGCCAATTTGGCGAAGTGCGCCCATCGTGCGAATAAGAGCTATGCAATATGCTCTGGTGTTTGTATTGGAGGCGGACTTATCGCGTGTATCTTTACGGCTGGTGGTGCAGCAATTGGTGCGGTTATTTGTGAGGCTGCATGCACTGTGGCATGGAATGATGCCCTGGGAAATTGCCAAGAGGATTATCGGGAATGTATGGCAGATGCAAAGAAATTGGGTAACTGAAAAAAATGGGGTCAGAGTAAGCGTTTTTCTAATATAGCCGGGTAGTCGGGTAGGGTGCGGCCTCCGCACCAAATATGATGACGGTGTACTACCAAAATTTGGCGTTTGATTGAGATGTTGATGGGTTGGATGGTTTATTAATGGTGCGCATAGCGCGCCCTACACTTGAGCCGCCGATTGGAAGCCCCATAAACACGAAACAAAACGACACTCTTTTAATTTGTGGTGGATTTTGTTGCTATTCGATAGTGCCCATGGAGCAGGCTGAAACTATAGCGCGTAGGTGTGAAATATGGGATTGAAATACGGTAGCTCCACAGAATTATATCTGTGGGGCTTGCTGATAATGGTGTTGTCTTGAATGCTTTTGTATTAACGGGCGCGGTAGGTAATGCGGCCTTTTGTCAGGTCGTATGGGGTTAGCTGGACTGTAACCTTGTCGCCGGTGAGGATGCGAATATAGTGCTTCCGCATTTTGCCTGAGATATGAGCAGTCACAACATGCCCGTTCTCTAGTTCCACTCGGAACATTGTATTAGGAAGGGTTTCAGTGACCGTTCCTTCCATCTCAATAAAGTCTTCTTTTGCCATTCGGTTTCTCGTTGCCCTAACAAGCTAATTTCAATGGGGCGGGAGTATAGCACAATGATGTGATAACAAAGCCACCCTGGATGTAAAAAATATTAGTATATTTCAGGCACCATGATTTCATCATTTTGATCAAACTCCCTCCATTGGCCTTGCGAGTGTATTTGCAGGGGCCGGTAGTTTGATTTGTAGCTCATTTTTGTACAATTTGGCACCCAATATCCCAGGTAGAGCCAGGGCAATCCTCGCTGTCGAGCCTGTTGAATTTGCCAAAGCACTGCCAGTACTCCGGGGCTGAGGTGTGCCAGTTCTGGATCAAAAAATGTATAAACAGCTGAAAGCCCCTTTGGCAGTACGTCAGCCACGGCGACAGCTGTGAGCTTTTCTGCAATGTGGAACTCAAAGAATTTGGTTTTACACCAGCTGGCGGTAAGAAAATTAAGGTAGCTCTCAGGAGAAGGGTCAGCCATTTCACCATCTGGATGTCTGGATTTGAGGTAACGGCAGTAGAGGTCGAAGTGCTCCTGTTGGAATTCAGCGGGTTTTGCAGTGACGAGCAGATGGTTGCTATTTTTTGCCCACACTCTGCGTTGGCTTCTATTGGGTTTAAATTTGGCAACGGGAAGACGCATTGGGATGCAGGCCTGACATGAGGAGCAATGGGCTCTGTATATATGGTCTCCACTGCGCCTAAATCCAAGCGTTAAAAGCCGGTTATAGATCTCTGTATTCAAGGCCGCTTCGGGGTCAACAAAATGCGTTATGGCTTGTTTGTCAGGCAGGTATGGGCAGTTATGCTCCTGGCTTCTGTAGAGTTGCAGTGAGTCAGTCATTTTAGAGTGAAGAGCGGTGAGGTTGGTGTGCTTAGCCATCTCTCTTCAGTGCTGGGTTGGCTGCACCACTGCTTTAAATGATCAGAGAAGCAATCCCGGGTGATCTCTTGCGCGCCTAAGCTTGAGAGGTGGTTGGAGTATACCTGGCAGTCAATGAGCTGATAACCCCATTTGATGAGATGAGAAGTGAGATGTACAAAGCCTACTTTTGATGCGTCACTGACTGTGCTGAACATGGATTCACCAAAAAATACGCTTCCAATTGCTACGCCATATAAACCACCAACGAGCTTCTCTTCAAGCCAAACCTCAACCGAATGGGCGAGCCCTTGTTCATGTAGTTGTATATATGCGGCCTCTATCTCTGTTGTAATCCAAGTGCCGTGACCATCCTCTCTTGGGATGGCACAGCTTTGCACCACATGATCGAAATGACGGTCAAAGGAGACTTTAAAAGGCTTGTTTCGTAGTGTCTTTTGTAAGCTGCGTGAGACTTTTAGCTGCTTTGGGAATAGTACTGCTCGTGGATTAGGTGACCACCACAGAATAGGTTGTCCATCACTGTACCAAGGAAAAATACCATGTCTGTACGCATTGATAAGTCTTTTAGGTGAAAGATCTCCCCCTAATGCCAGTAAGCCGTTTGGTTCTTTTTCGGCAAGATCTATATCGGGGAAGGGGGCTTCAGGATTGTTAGGGTCAAGTAAATGTAGCATATGAAAATATTATATTGATTTAATATAGATAAACCACAGTGACTTAAAACTATACCAAGAGCCAATAACCAGAAGGGAAGCGCCAAGAGCAGACGAGGCTGATGGGAGTTTGATAACAGCTCTTTCCAAGAACTCTTATCATACCACCTGTTATGCAGGTGGTTTTTTTAACTGGCTTTTGCTATTTGGCAGTGTCTATGGAATAGGCACATGCATGCGTCAAAATCTCTTGAGCTGGTGGGTAAGAGCTTGAGATCCTCAAATAACGATTGTTATGCCTCGATATTTTCCTCTGGTGCTTCTGCTTCCTCTTCTTTTTCAGGCGCCTTTATCTCTTCCAGACTTAATCCTGATCCACCGGAATCAGCCTCTCCCGATTCGGATAGGCTAATTCTTAATCTTAGATTGTTGGGTGAGTCAGCATTTTTCAATGCGTCATCGAGGGTGATTTTGTTCTCTTTATAGAGGTTAAAGAGTGCAGCGTCAAAGGTACGCATGCCCATGGTTTCTGATTTTTCCATGATCTCTTTAATGGTGGTGAAATCGCCTTTTTTAATCGTATCCTGAATTGTGGGGCTACCAAGTAAAATCTCGATAGCAGCGGCCCGTTTACCGTCTACTGTAGGCACCAGTCGCTGGGAGACAAAGGCCTGTAGATTGGTGGAGAGATCTTGAAAGAGCTGTGCTCGGCGCTCTTCAGGAAAGAAGTTAATGATGCGATCCAGTGCTTGGTTAGAGTTATTGGCATGCAAGGTAGATATAGCCAAGTGGCCGGTTTCAGCAAAGGCCAAGGCATGCTCCATGGTTTCCCGATCACGGATCTCGCCAATGAGAATGACATCTGGGGCTTGGCGCAGGGTGTTTTTTAGGGCATCTGCGTAGGTCAGGGTATCCACGCCAACTTCACGCTGATTGACGATGGAACGTTTATGCCGATGTACAAATTCGATGGGATCTTCAATGGTGATGATGTGATCACCGCTATTGGAATTGCGGTGGTCAATGAGGGCAGCCAGAGAGGTTGATTTACCAGAGCCGGTGCCACCAACAAAGAGAATCAACCCGCGTTTGACCATAATGACATCGGTCAGTATTTTTGGAAGATTCAGATCTTTGACAGTTGGGATTTCTGTTTTGATATTACGGATCACCATAGAGACTTCGTTGCGCTGCTTGAAGATATTGACCCTAAATCGCCCGATGCCAGGTTCAGAGATTGCCAAGTTCATCTCCAAGGCTGTCTCAAAATCCTTGCGCTGCTCTTCATTCATGACCTCGTTGGCTATCTCTTGGATTCGCCCAGGCTTGAGAGACTCCTTTTCAAAGGGACGAAGTACTCCGTGAAATTTTGCACAGGCAGGTGCACCAGTGCTCAAGTAGATATCAGAACCATCTTTAGCAGCCAGGATTTTAAGGTAGTCTTTGAATTCCATTGAGGCACCTCATTTCTTAGTAATGTGATACTGCTTGTAGCGACGGAAATGAGAAATACATTAGTGCTGTTTGATCTCCTCAACGAGTAGATAAATTTGCCTATTGTCTTCGGTTTGAGTTGATCGATAGCGCGTCAAACCGGTGCCATGTTGATTGGAGTTTTGCTGAGCGCCACCAACGGCAATCCACTCACCCAGTTGCCCGGAGAGGGTTGTGCTGGCCTGCTGAATTTCAAGGACTCCATCACTCTTGATAGCTTGATTCATATGTGGGCTAATCTGAAGGGTAACTCGGTTCTCATTGAGTCTGGGTGTTGCGTAGAACCCTGTGGTGGCATCTTGAAAACGGGTTGTTTGTTGCTGGTGAATTGCTCTTCCTGAGATGTAAGTACTACGTTCCTGGATTGGAATTACTTTGCCTGTAGTGATAAATGCAGCTTTACCTTCAAGTGCTTGTATTCGCTGGGTAACGTTATGATCACGTCGGGTGCTGCGGGTGCGTGCATGAAGGCGTATGCTGTTATCTTTAGTCTTGTCTCCTGCCTCCACCGTGACGTGCTCTCCGATATCCGCATTGATTCCAGCACTCAGCCGTTTGCGCTCATTTTCTGTTAAGCGCTCCTGCCGCACATGGATTATTAAACGGCGAGGCGGCCGGTCAAACTCTTCTAATATTTTATAAATGTCAGCAAGCCGCTCGGATGATGTGCGAACAATAAGCTGATTTCCCATGCCGGTAATGGTGTCGTTTTGGTCAACAAAGGGTTTGATCAAGGGGATGACTTCTTCAGCTGTGCGGCCTTTGAGTTTGATTATTGTCAGCTCTGTATCGGCATTGGCAGTGCTGAAGAGCAGTACAAACAGGAGTAGAAGCAGGCGCTTGGTATTCATAGTCATCCTTAGAGATGAAGTCTCCGCAACTCTCTGCATGGCTCACTGTGTACCCAAGCGTCGATGAAAAAACTGTCCAGCTTGCTTGTTTTGAGCGGGGCATGGAAGTCTGCCGTGCCATCAAACTGATCGTGAAACCTCCTGTGGATAAAGCCTTTTTGATCCGCGGTTAGGAAATTTTCATGATGGTCAATATGCTCGGAACCAGGGCGGCGTATTTCAATTTGACTGGTTAGACGCTGTCCCAGGTCGATTAGCCGGTGGCCCTCTTGCTGAATACGTGTGCAGTCTTGCAGCAGTATCCGAACCGATGCCTTGTGATGGCTGATAATGAGCTGTTTGACTGCCTCAATGAATGGAGGCTTGCCAAAGATTGTGGCATCCAGATCATAGGTAAAAATATTCAGTACGCGCTGAGCTTGTTGAGCAAAATGGGCCGCCATCTCCTGATGCTCGGACGAGCTGTACAGCGGGATCTCTCCAGCGCTTTGGCCAAGAATGAGATGACAGGTTTCGGGTGAGGAGTGATTGTTCATATCAGAAATAGTATGGTTCTGTAAAAAACATAGCTCATATCGATAGTTTTGGGTAATGCAAAAAAAAAGCCTACCACGATAAACCGGCAGGCTAAATAAGGGAGAGTGTTTAAAGCGTTGGTTTAACAACGATCCTCTAGCGAGAGAAAACTCTAAACCAACTACTTACTATTAATAGTGGCAGTGAGCGCGGATAGTGGCTGTGAACTGCATCACAGAATAGTGAGACAGCTTGTGATTGGTAGAATTGAGTGAAGCTAAATGATGGTCTGTTTACGCCAAGCGGTTGATCCATTGGGTAAAAAGATATGACACGTCCATGTGTCCGTATTTGATCGTTGTAGATTAATTTAGATATTCTGCGCCTGACCGACTGCATTGCCAATATAGCTGGCAGGTGTTAGTTCACGTAATGACTTTTTTGCAGCTTCTGGAATATCCAGCCCATCGACAAAGGCACGCAGATCATCTTGGGTGATGCGTTGGCCGCGAGTCAGCTCTTTGAGCTTTTCATAAGGCTTTTCAATGCCATAGCGACGCATTACGGTTTGGATGGGTTCTGCCAATACCTCCCAGTTATTATTCAAATCGCCTGCAAGCTGCTCAGCATTAACTTCAAGTTTGGAAATGCCGCGCTGAAGAGACTGCAGTGCAATGCTGGTGTGGGCGAATCCAACACCGAGGTTACGCAGTACTGTGGAGTCAGTCAGATCACGCTGCCAGCGGGAGATAGGTAGTTTCATGGCCAAATGGTCGAGAATGGCGTTGGCGATTCCCAGATTGCCCTCGGCATTTTCGAAATCAATGGGGTTGACCTTGTGCGGCATGGTTGAAGAGCCAATCTCACCTGCAATGGTTCTCTGTTTGAAATATCCGATGGAGATGTAGCCCCAGATATCCCGGCTAAAATCGATCAGAATGGTGTTGAAACGAGCCATGGCATTGAAAAGTTCAGCCACGTAATCGTGTGGCTCAATCTGGGTGGTGTAAGGGTTCCAGTCAAGTCCCAGGGATGTGATGAAGTTGTTGGCCAGGCTGACCCAGTCCACTTCAGGATAGGCAGAGAGGTGGGCGTTATAGTTGCCCACGGCACCGTTGATTTTCCCCAGCATCACTACGGAGGCGATCTGCTCACGCTGGCGCTGCAACCGAAACACGACATTGGCCATCTCTTTGCCGAGTGTAGTGGGGGAGGCAGGCTGGCCATGGGTACGGGAAAGCATGGGTTTGTCGGCATGCTCCTGTGCCAGCAGCTTAATGGCGCCGATGATTTCATCGATCTGGGGCAGAATGACCTGTCCCCGGCCTTCTCGCAGCATCAGTGCATGTGAGAGGTTGTTGATATCTTCTGAGGTGCAGGCAAAGTGAATAAACTCACTGATGGCTTCCAGCTCTTGGTTTCCGGCAATCTTCTCTTTAAGAAAATACTCTACTGCTTTTACATCGTGATTGGTGGTGCGCTCAATGTTCTTAACCCGATGAGCATCCTCTTCACTGAAATTGTCGGAAATGCCGTTCAGAATGTTATTGGCATGCTCGCTCAGCGGTGGAACCTCGGTGATATCCTCGTGCGCAGCCAGAGTCTGTAGCCAGCGGACTTCAATCAGTACCCGGTGCTTGATAAGGCCGTATTCACTGAATATAGGGCGAAGGTCAATGCCTTTGCTCCCGTAGCGACCGTCAATGGGAGAAATAGCAGTTAGGCTGGAGAGTTCCATAGTTTCTGTTCTCGAGGCTGGAGGTTCAATTTGAGAGCGCGGTATTATACCTAAAGATTGGCCAGGACAGGCGGGTAATTGTTCAGAGAATATAACGCCTGTTGAATTAAGCGTGCCAATCCATTTTCTAGCCCTTTAAGTCTTTGTTCCTCAGCAATTTCTAGTTAATCGTCGATGGATTTCTCCTCATCATGAGGCGGTCTCTTTTTGACTATGGCCTGCTTTTTTCATTGCATAAATCTGGTATTACCCATTATTAGTCAGCTGTTTATAGCTTGTTCTGCATTTTTCATTGGAGAGAAAGCAGTAGATTGCCTTCAGTTAGAAATGGCATTGTTTTTCTACAATTGCCTGGTATTGAGAAGCACCATTCTTATTAAAGAAATAGCGTTATTTGACGATATTAATGTGGATATCTAATGCGTGTAATTCTCTAAAAATTTCGAAATGGATAGGGTAGAGGCAATGAAACTGGACAAAATGATTTGGCAAAAAATACCTGCTGGGATTGCAGGGCTGATAGCTCTTTCCATTGTGGTGTTGAGTGACTCGCTAATTGCTACAGTAGCTGCATTTGCTTTGGTTGTGGCTGAACTTGCATCGGGATATTTCAAGGGCAAGACTCATTCACAGCTAAGCCAGGAAAAGACCCAGGCTGAAGATAGAGTTTCTGAGCTAGAGGCTGAGCTGGAGGGGAGTAACCACTCAGTCCATTCATTGCAGATGATTGGCAGTAACAATCTGCCGATCTGGACTCACCAAGTAGATGACTGCATCAATATATCAACTAAAGAGATGAATGAACTTGCAGAGCGTTTCTCTGGCATTGTTAGTGATCTAAACTCCATCGTTAATGAAAAAGCTGACGATGATGAACTCTCAGTTGCCGAGATAAAAGAGAGGCTAGAGAGTATCTCATCTGCACTTCTCAAACTTGTGGAAATGAGAGTTGAATCGCAACGGGAAATTGACAAGCTCTCTACATTCACTGAAAAGCTTGAGGCGATGGCTCGTGATGTCGGCTACATTGCAGAGCAAACTAATCTGCTGGCATTGAATGCAGCGATAGAGGCAGCACGTGCTGGTGAGGCAGGGCGCGGATTTGCCGTGGTTGCCGATGAGGTGCGAAACCTGGCTAATCGTTCTGGAGAGATTGCTTCGGGTATCATTGAAAATGTAGGCACGGTTAATAAGCAATTTAGCCATATTTCACACAAGTTTACAGAGAACGCTGAAGTTGAAGATGATCTTACTAAGGTTGCAGGTGAGCATGTTCAAGCAGTAATAACTCAACATGAAGAGACAAAGCGAGAGCGCGATGAAGGTGTTAAACATCTTGCTCAATTCTCATCAAGTATTACCACAGAGATTGAACATGCTCTGGTATCAATGCAGTTTCAGGATCGCGTCTCACAAATTCTTGATCATGTTCGACACAACATGTCTGATCTATCAGATCAGATTGAAAATCACTCAAGCCTCGATATTGAGAGCTTTCTGGAAAATATGTCTAAAGGATATACCACCACGAGCGAGCGTGAAGCCCACAGAAAGCTAACAGGCAATGAGGCGGCCTCCGAGGATTCTGGTGCATCTGATGATGGTGAAGTGATGTTTTTTTAAAGGGTGATCCAGGTTAGTTTAAAGTTGAGTAGTTCTAACCTGATCTGACAAGCACCGTCAAAAATGTTTGACTCCAAAAACTAAAATCAGTCAGATGCCTGCTCTATATCGAGCCGCCATTCGCCGATTTTACAAATCGATCTATGCTGACGCCATTGACCTTCTAACATATTAAGAGCCAATGCAACATACTGATACGCAACATAAAATCTTTCTCTATCCTGGGGGTTTTCACTTTGCTACTGATGCTGGAATGCACATCCACACCATTTTGGGAAGCTGTATATCCATAAGCCTATGGCATCCACAGCTACATATTGGTGGCATGTGTCATTTTGTTTTACCAGAGCGCTCAGAGTCTGAATCGGCGATACTTGATGGTCGCTATGGTGATGATGCAATGGAGCTTTTTCGATGTGCTGTCAGTAATTGCGGCACCCAGCTCCATGAGTACCAAGGAAAAATCTTTGGTGGCAGTAATATCTTTGGCCTAATGTCAGGATCAGGTGAGGACTTGATTGGTACCCGGAATGCACAAAAGGCGCTGGAATTGTTGATAATGAATAATATTGAGACGTTGGTTGTGCATGTTGGTGAATCAGGCTATCGGCGCATTGTATTTGATGTTGATAGCGGTGATGTTTGGGTCAAGCATAGTTTTGCTGAGCGCGCGCCACTAAAGAACTTCACCCACCATTATTAGGCCTCTCTATTCAGATGCTTGCTTTCTCTACGGCCATTCTTAATCAGGTTTAATCTATAGGGTTAACTGATAACTACAATTAAAGTGAAAAACCGTAGTCTGTTCAGCAGGAAATAATAATGCGGCAGAAGGAGAAGGCGTTTGTTTAAGGAGCTGCTCGAATACTAGCGGGTTTTTTTAGCATCACTTGAGAAAGAGATAATCTTATCGGCGATCTCTTCAAGAGGGACTTCCTGATCCACAGCACCACGTTGCATGGCAACTGCCGGCATACCGTATACAACACAGGTTTCTTTATTTTGACCTATTGTGGCAGCTCCAGCTTCATGCATTTCGCCGAGTCCAGCTGCGCCATCATCCCCCATTCCTGTCATAATAACGCCTAAGGCTTTAGGGCCTACTGTTTTGGCTACGGAGCGGAATAGCACATCCACTGAAGGTCTGTGACGGCTGACCAGAGGCCCGTCTTTTACTGCGATGCAGAGTTTACGCCCTTTTACTTCCACCATCATATGCTTCCCGCCTGGTGCGATAATTACACGGCCCGGCTTGATCTCATCCATATGTTCTCCCTCTTTGACCTCTACTTTACAGACGGAGTTAAGCCGATTGGCAAATGCAGCCGTGAATTTTTCTGGCATGTGTTGAACCACTACGATCCCTGGAATGTTTTGCGG
>Ga0316192_10003671_pt1 | contig 11190 bp, 10 predicted proteins | sample MerIslwburrow_MG_FD_204931 | JGI IMG/M metagenome (GOLD analysis project Ga0316192, IMG submission 204931) | Coastal sediment microbial communities from Maine, United States - Merrow Island worm burrow | ecosystem: Environmental > Aquatic > Marine > Coastal > Sediment | place: USA: Maine...
TACACTAATTTCGACACTGCGATTCCAAAAATTATCCAGAACAATTGGCTCTCCTTTGTAGTGAAAACAGAGAAACCCATAGGAGGAGATATTATCATGAGTTATTGCAATACAGTCTTCTGATTCATCCATAGTATCAGTTCAAAGAAAACTTAATAATCATGTAAAGCTTTACCAAATTGCGTTGGTTTGTTCCAATATGTTCCATTGTGTTTCACCCAATTGGCAGCCCCCTGGATCATATCTTCACCATGGTCCTGATAATTCCCGAATGTATAGACACACCTTGAATCATCAGCTAGTAACGCAAGCTCAGCTTCATCATGACGCATAATAGCCTTTTTGTTGAGGTAGTGTTCCATCCGAGTGACAATTTCTTTTACCTGCCAAACCGGACCCGCAACATTAACCGGCCAAGTATCATGATTACATCCTTCAAATGATCGGATCGCTACTTCATTGGCATCTCGTTGAGAGACCAGGTTTACAGCTGGCATGGCCAGTGAAATCGGTTCCTCGTTCCAAACCATTTTTGCTAAATCAATTAACACTCCATAATTAAGGTGCTGCGCGTACATCAGTCGATAAAAAGCTATTTTTTGGTTTGGCTGATTTTCCGCAGTGATTCTAAAGGAACTTTCACGAGCAACTATACTCCAGCCATAAATTCCAATTGGATCAAATGGAACCTCTTCATTGCATCCGTTCCCTGTTTTCAACGTATGTGGATACGGATTCCCACTTGAAAAAACTACTATTTTAGAATTTCTATATTTTGACCCAACCAGATAAGGTACCACTGAGTTTAAATGAAAAGATCGTTTCCAGTCATGGCTACTGCCAAATTTAAAACCCATCATATAGACCACATTTGCTGCGTCTGGCAGGGAATTTAAAAAATGTTCATCAGATAAATCCCCTTTGAAGCATGTCACATGCATACTTTCAAAAAGATGTTGGTCCTGTGGATTACTAAATGTAGAAGCTACTGAAATAACTCTCTTGATTGAATTTATTTTATCAGCATTTCGAATAAGTCCCACCAACTCTTTGCCCATCTTTCCACTGCCACCCAGAATTATAATGGAACCCTCCAATCGCGATAAGCTTTCAATTAGCCTATCTGAAGGTTCTGTCATGAAATTCCATAATTGCTCATCCGTTTTTATCGCTGAAAATATCATGTTCATTATTTTATACCTACTTCACTTTTCATCCAATCCAGATGCTCATCAAGAAAAACATGATCAGTCAGTATAGGATAATTACCATATATTTGATCAATCGCTTGCGCCTGACCCTTGCGCCCGGATTCATGAGCACAATATGGTCCCGGCAACAACCCCATTGATGCCAGGCGATATTTAACACCCCACACAGAATTTTCAAAATTCCCAATCGCGTCAAAAAGCACCATATTGCAGTGGTTAACTGCATGAGCCAAGGCCTCTTTTGTCAATGAAAAATTCCAGGAATTTGATGCTCTCGAATTTAATATTTCTGCAACCCATTGCGCAACCGCATAGGTATCCGTAGCAAAATGACCCAGCAATCCTCCACTATATTGAACGTTAACTTCCCTTTGATCCCTATTAAACTTAAATTCTCCTAAAAGGTCAGTAACAATCCGATCATCATTTCCGGTGAGCATGACTAACTTGTCTTTGCGAGGTGATTTTGCCGCAGCCTCCAGCATATTGATTGACCTGTATGTATCAAATGAAGCTCCTTTTGCGCCATGGGTGATGTCAAAGATTTTACTCCATAATTCAGCGCTAAAATCATATGCTCCCGGAATTGCGCGCTGCAATTCAAAACCAAAGGTAGGAATGATCGAAGCAATGTCAGATAATAAATCTACAACTCCTTTTGCATCTTTCCCTTCAAATGCGGTTGGTGCTACCATCACAATGTCATATCCATACTTTGCTGAAATCTCTGCTTGCTTTAATACATCCTTCCCTCCAATTGCTGCCATTAAAAGCATGTCTTTTCCATAAGAATGGCCCATCTCTTTGACAAGCTCAAGCCAATTTGAAAACACATTGAGGTCATTAAGCGCAAATTCGCCTGTATGCGCGCCAGGGATTACAGCCTTCGCTCCTGATTTTATATAGTAAAGCGTGATCAATCGTTGATATGCTTCATCCGGTCTTTTTTTCTCATCCATCGCCAATGGGCTGGGGACAAAAACACCTCCGCTCTTAAGAGTTATTGAAGCATTATTCGAAAGAGGAATGAAACCGGACATAATGTTAACGTTTAATTGAGGTTGAATTTACCAGATAGAAGCATGACATTCAATTTTTAAAGTAGATCAGATAGGCATAAATTATTGCTAATCCAGTTAAAAGCGCAACACCCAAAAATCCGATTCCACGCACCAAAAAAGAATTTTTTTGGTGGCCCATTATGGATTCACCAGTAAAGATATTCAACATCACAAAAGCAATCACAGGTACAATCAGAATTGTAAATCCCTGAGCAAATACAATCAGTTTTAACCGTAAGTCACTAAAAGCGATAGCAAGTGATGAACCTATAACGATCAATAGCATGATCAATAATCGGGTTGACCAATTGGCATGTGTTGTGCCCAACTTTAGGGTATCAGCTAGTATGTTTCCCCCAAGTGTCGCATTCCCAATCAAGGATGAAAATGATGCGGCAAAGAGCCCAATCATAAAAATAGTAAATGATGCTTTTCCAAAGAGCGGCTCCAGTGCTTTTCCCATATCAGCGGCTGTGTTTACGGAAATCCCATTGGTGTATAATACGCTTCCAGCTGCGATTAATACCAATGACGAAATCAAACCCAGAACAACAATCCCAGTAATACTCTCCACCCTGCTTTCATTAAAATTACCTTTATCCCATGATTTTTGCTGAACCAGATAGGATTGATAAAATGCGCCAGCTATTGAGAAACTCGTTGCAACAATAGCAATACTTAAGATCTCTGAACCAGTTGGAACTTTCGGCACAAATCCACTCAACACCTGGCCCCAATCTGGTGATGAAATGATCACCGTAAATAAGAAGGATAGCAGCATGATTGCAACCAGAACAATCATGATCTTTTCAAGGATTTTATAAAAGGACCTAAAGAATAAGGTAATTATAGCAATCAATGAGAAAAGCAGAATCCATGCCTGAGGTGTCGTATTAAAAATTGAACCCATGGATAGTCCGGCTCCAATAGAGTTGCCTGATTGAAATGATATTGAAACTATGAAAATACTGATTCCTATTAATAGACTCATGTATTTCCCATATCTAATTCGAATGGTTTCGATGAGCGTTGTTTGATTAAAAAATCCAAATCGAGCAGACATGGTGGTAAATGCAATCATGAAAATCGTAGATAGCAAAATCACCCATAGTAGCTGATACTGAAACTGGCTACCCAGCTTGGAAGCTATAGTTAACGTCCCCGGGCCAAGAATTAGCGCAGCTGTTATAATTCCAGGCCCAAGAGTTCTTAAAAATTTGGTGATTCTATTTTTCAATCTTATTATATCGTATCAGGTATTGGATGTTTTGAATATAAATAAAATGAAGGTTAGAACATTTAAATTGAGCTTATTAAATTCATTTTAGTTATCCTTGACTAAATTGGATGTAAATTCTAAATCTTTTTCAAACTAAAACAGCTTACAAAATGAAAGCTCGATTTTTTCTTTTATTTCTTATCTCATTCATTAATGGTTCATTGTTATTCGCACAATATAGTGAAACAATAGTAAGTGACCGGCCAGGTCAATCCAACAGCCCATACACTGTGGGGAAAATGGTGCTCCAATTTCAGACAGGTCCACAGTTTGATGGTGCTAACATTGATAATTATAAAAATAATGTGTTTTCATGGCCGGCATTTATTCGCTTTGGAATTACTGAAAGAATTGAAGTACAAACCTTATGGAGTTATACAAGTGATAAGGAAAAGTTCAATTCTTTTGATAGAACGTTGAGTGGATTGAATAATGCTGATTTTGGATTGCGATTCAACATATTTGAAGAAACAGAAAAAGCACCTGCATTAGGATTTGAGGTCCTTTATAAAACCAAGATAAGATCAAGTGATTTTAAACCAGATCATCCATCTGCAAAACTCAATTTGATGGCCTCAAAAACGATTACTGATTTGTTCAGCATTACCTCAAATTTAGGAACTGATTTTGATGGAGATGGTGGAGATCCTACTGGTTTTTATACACTAAATTTAGTGCTAGCTGTCAATGAAGAATTGAGTGTTTTCTTTGAAAACTATGGCAATTTCACAAGTGACGATTTTGATACCTATTTTGATTTTGGAGGAGCATATATTTTAAATCCCAATTTACAGCTGGATCTGTATGGAGGCTTTGGATATAATGATGATACTTTTTCTTACCTGATAAGTGGAGGTGTATCCTATCGAATCATTAAATGGAGAAAGAATGAATAGAATAAAGAAGCTTCTAATTTCCATGGAATCACTAGATCTCGATGGAATGCTCATTATTTCCGAGTCCAATATAAACTATCTAACAGGATTTACTGGTGATTCATCTCGATTACTAGTTTCAAAAAAAGGATGTGTTTTCCTGACTGATGGCAGGTACACCGAGCAGGCTACCAATGAAATTCATAAAGAAATAGAAGTTTTTAATTGGATCAATGACAACAGGTATGGGGTAGAAACGTATCAAAAATTTATCGATGGATTTGAGATAAAAAGGTTGGGCTTTGAGAGTAGTGTTATGAGTCATTCTATTTTTCAGAAATTTATGCATGGAGTGAAAAATGTAGATATGATCCCGACCGATGGCTTGATAAATAAGTTGCGTATGATCAAAGATGTCCAGGAAATCGAATTGCTTAGACAAGCCTGCAGGATTTCTGATAAGGCACTCGAGCTTACTTTACCATACATCGATGAAGGAGTTACTGAAAAAGAAATATCTGCACGATTAGATTTTCACTTAAAAATGGAAGGTGCAAATGGGATCTCATTTGAAACAATAATTGTATCCGGCCATAAAACATCACTTCTTCATGGCCATCCTACACATAAAAAGCTGGCAAAAGGTGATTTTTTACAAGTTGATTTTGGTGCTTTGTATTGCGACTATCATGCAGATATGAGCAGGACTTTTGTAATTGGTAAGGCTAGTGAAGAACAACAAGAACTTTATGGCTATATAAAATTGGCCGAGATGGAAGCGATAAAATCCCTGAAACCTGGGTTGCATGGAAGTGTGCCAGACACGGTCGTAAGAAATATCATTCCAGATAGTTACATTAGTTATTATTACCCTGGTTTAGGGCATGGTGTTGGCCTGGAAATTCACGAAGAACCATTTATAAAGAGTCCCTCGGAGTTCACTTTTCAATCTGGAATGGTAGTAACAATAGAGCCTGGAGTATACATTCCTGGTTGGGGAGGGATGCGCATCGAAGATACTGTGTTGGTGACTGATGATGGCTATGAGATTTTAACCCATTTCCCAAGAGAATTAATGGAGTTGTCGACGATTGACTGAGCGTTTTACAATTGTTTTAAAAAGAATTTTTTAAGTAAATAATGTTGGATCGACTATTTTCATCTACCAAAATCTTGAGAGCTGTTACTTTTTAGCTTTTCATGGATTATGTTCGATTACTTTTGCCTGGATTGTGAAGAGGAACCATGGAAAGAAATGTTGCAGAAAGAAGCGCTCGAGGGACATCATTATTCGGTGAAAAGGAAGCTGATGGAAAGGTTCAATCAAGAAACAGGATCCATGGCAATGGGTGCACCAAAGATATATTGTGATTGATAAAACAGGTAAAGTTATCAATGAGGACGCTCCGAAACCCAGCTCAGGGAAATTGGAGGAGATACTGACAGAATTATAAACCACTTATCTCTGTGATCAAGCAGTGATTTTGTGGAATTGTCGATTATAGGCAATTATTTTCAATTTGTTCTTCCAGTATGACTTGTTTCTTTACTGCATCACTCAAGCTTCTGGAGTTCTTTCAGTTCATTACTGGATTTCATAAGAATTAATGTATCACCAGTGGTTAAATCCATTCAACTCATTAGCATTTTTTTCTGTTCAGCATCATATTTTCGGATGTGTTGGTTATAATCCAGAATGTCAAATTCTTTTAGCACATCCTTAATTTTAATATCCAGATCGTTTGATTCAAATAGGCTCCATTCTTCTTCGTGGTAGTTGGTAATAGTCACTTTCCTGCCATATTTCTTTATCACATCATCAAATTTATTCACATATGGCCAGCTATGGACTACCCGCTTATTCAGGTTTACCGGTGAACAGATCCACTGCTGGTTCCATTGTCCGGTGGCGGCGATCACTTCACCAGTCATATCACATATCCGGGCCACGCCTTTGTTGGTGCTGCTCGCGGTAAACGTTTTGCACTGCCATGCTCTTCCTTTAATCAAAGTGTTCCCGGAAAAAGCAGAAGGCCAGAAAATAATATCTGCTTCTCCATCCATGAGACTTTGCCAGCCATCATTCCATTGCATATCAAAGCATATCTGTACGCCGATTTTCCCAAAATCGGTATCCCAGACTTTAGCTTTGTCGGGTCCTGGATGTACACCATATACCATTTCTCCAGGTGCAGGGTGTATTTTTTTATATTCATCCTGGATGTTTCCACTCCGGTCTACTAAAACAGCCGTATTATAGCATCTGTTATTTTCGTAAGTTATAATTGGGCAGATAATGTAACACTGGTTTTCCCGGGCATATTTCTTATATGGATTCAGCAACGGGTATGGTTTTCTTTCTGCCAGTTTTATGATGGATTCCGCGGTAAATGACATGTTGAGATAAGGAAATGTCTCCGGCAGGCAAATGATATCCGGCTTAAACGATGCCATTTCTTCCAGAAAGGCAAGCATCTTAACAGCCATATTTTCCGGAGTATCGGGCTCCATCCCCTCTTGGGTAACAGTGCCAATCCAAATTGAGGAAATGGGATTTGCTTCTGCTCTTTCTTCATTATCCGATGCTAAACCAGGTAATGCAACTCCTGAGGCGCCAGCCACTGCAGCTGTCTTAATAAATTTTCTTCTGGAAGTATTCATAATTTATAAGTATTAATAGTCTGATGTCTTTACGTAATCCGGTTTACTTTTCAAGCAATATTTACGTATAAGTTATCGATTGGAAGACTGAAATCAAACTAGTTGCCTTACCAATTTCAAGTAGGAAAATGGATCAGCCCCTTCATAAACCTGGATTCATAGGAATATTAACTATGTTTAACTTGTACGTACAAGTTGTTTTCGTACCTTTGTTCAGCCGGACTTTTTATCAAACTCATGTCAGAATCAAGGTATCGACAGATTTACAGCATCCTTAAATCAGGAATTCAGCAGGGTTCTTATAAAATTGGTAATTTCCTGCCTTCTGAACATGAGTTGTGCAGAACCTACAAAATCACAAGGACCACTGCCCGTAAAGCATTAGACGAATTACTTAAGGAAGGATTTATTGAAAAGGAACATGGGAAAGGAAGTCGAGTGAAAGAACGTCGTCAATCACTTGGTCTTTTGACGGTAAAAGGTTTCTCGGAGGCTGTTGGTGAAAATGTGCATACAACATTTATTCAGAAACCATCTTTGATGTCTTGGCCGTCCGATCTGCCTTTTCCAGCCAGCGAAAACGAGCTTGATTCGAAATGCATTTATTTTGAGCGGCTGCGCGGAGTTCAGGACACAGCAGTGATGAGAGAATGTAACTGGTTTTCTGCCCAAGGGCTCGATGGCTTTTTGGAAGGTGATTTTGTTGATGGTTCATTTTTTAAAACGCTTAGTCAAAAGTATTTTATCGAGATAACAGGTTCAGAACAAGAATTGCGTGCCTTGTATGCTGATGAAGAATGCGCCAGCTTACTGAAGGTTGATCCGCAATCCCCCATTCTGTGTATTTCTATAAAATTCACTACAAGCAATCCTTTGTTGAATATATATAGCAACCTGTATTGTAATACAGAAAAATATCCGATAGGAAATAGATATTATTACTTACCCTTTAATTAGAATAAGATGTCGAAAACACGAGAATTAGCAAAAATGATTGACCACTCTATCCTTCACCCGACCATGACAGATGAAGATTTAAGAAGAGAGTGTGAGGTAGCCCAAAAGTATGATGTCGCATCAGTATGCGTAAAGCCTTACAATGTTCCTTTGGCTGTCGAACTATTGAAAGGTTCGGATGTATTGGTTGGTTGTGTGATTGGATTTCCTGCTGGAAACTCCGCAATCGATGTGAAAGTATTTGAAGCAGTCAAAGCATGCAAGGATGGCGCTGTGGAAATCGATATGGTAATCAACGTAGCTAAAGCCCTTCAGGGTGACTGGGATTATATTGAAAATGAGATTGGAACTATTACAGCAGTGTGTCATGAATTGAACGCGATTGTCAAGGTGATTTTTGAAACTGATTATGTGAATAAAGAATCAGACATCGTGACGCTATGTGAAATCTGTACGAAAGTCGGTGCTGATTATGTGAAAACTTCAAGTGGTTTTGGTTTTGTGAAAGGCAAAGATGGAAAATACAGCTATGAAGGTGCCACTATTCCAAACCTGAAGTTGATGAAGGCCAGTGTTGGTCCGAACGTAAAAGTAAAAGCTGCTGGTGGAGTTCGTTCACTGGATGGATTAATTGCCGTCCAGGAGGCAGGATGTGCACGTTGCGGAGCAACGGCAACGGTGGCCATGATGGAAGATGCCATCAAAAGGTTTGGAAAGTAAATATATGCAAAGACGTCATCCAGAAGGAACGCAGTGACTGAAGAATTTGATAATTCCTTACTGAAAATTAGATCCTTCGTTTTGCTCAGAATAACGTTTTTATCTCATTCTTTTTTATCTTAGCCACCAGCACACAAAACCTATAATAAATTAAGAGATATTAAATATATAAATACAGAAAATTATGTATATCGTTGACTCCTACGGCCTGGCCGTGATTTTTTGCATTATCACCATGCTTGGTTGGGGCTCCTGGGCCAACACCCTTAAAATGTCCTCCAAAGAATGGGAGTTCCCGCTGTACTATTGGGATTACTCTATTGGACTAGTACTTACCACCCTCCTGTTTGGATTTACTTTTGGAAGCTCAGGCGAGGAGGGCAGAAGCTTTATAGCTGATCTTACGCAGGCTGATAGCACTGCCATAACATCTGCATTCATTGGAGGAGTCATATTCAATATTGCCAATTTATTAATCGTGGCGGCCACAGCCATTGCTGGTCTTGCAGTTGCATTTCCGATTGCAATAGGATTAGCTTTAGCTATTGGTGTAGTTGTAAATTATATTGCCACACCTCTTGGAAATCCTTACATGCTTTTCATAGGATTAGCTTTAATTGTTGCTGCGATTCTTATGGATGCAGCTGCCTACAAGAAGCTACCCCAGGAAAATAAGAGTGTTCAGAAAAAAGGGATCATCATCTCTATCATCTCAGGAATTATGATGGGATTTTTCTACCGTTTTGTGGCGGCCTCTATGACTACCAATTTTGCTACTCCCGATGCTGGATTATTAACCCCGTACTCAGCCATGTTTGTTTTCACCATCGGCATATTCCTTTCCAATTTCATTTTCAATACTTGGTTTATGTACAAACCTGTGACTGGAAAATCAGTAGGCTATGGAGATTATTTCAAATTAGGCACACCAAAATTGCATATGATCGGCATTCTTGGAGGACTCATATGGTGTGCTGCCATGGAGTTTAATCTGATGGCATCCGAGAAAGCAGGATTCGCCATTTCGTATGGTTTAGGTCAGGGAGCAACAATGATCTCAGCGGCCTGGGGCGTATTTGTATGGAAGGAATTTGCTGGAGCACCAAAAGGGACCAATAAATTATTGGCAGCGATGTTTGTGCTATTTATCATCGGATTGGCATTATTGGTAATTGCCAGGTTAAACTAGGAATAGAATGAAAAATAAAATAGTTGTAATAGGTAGCTCCAATGTAGATCTGTTGATGAAAATGGATCATCTGCCAGCGTTGGGTGAAACTGTAACCGATGCTGAATTTTTCCAGGTGTATGGTGGCAAAGGAGCCAACCAGGCAGTAGCCGCAGCGAGAGCTGGCGGAAATGTGGCTTTTATCAATTGCATTGGTGAAGATGCTTATACTCCTCAAATGGTCCAGAATTATAAGGATGACGGCATCGATACTTCCTTTGTTTTCCAGGAAAAAGATGTCGCGAGCGGGCATGCACTTATCATGATCGGAGATGCCGGAAACAATTACCTATCTGTAGCTCCTGGCGCCAACTATAAATTGACCCCTGAAAAAATAGATGAAGCATTGCCAATTATTGAAGAAGCTGCTGTTATCGTGATGCAATTTGAGATCTTGGAAGAAACGATTCAGTATGTTATTGATCTGGCCAATGCGAAACACATACCAGTAATTTGGAATTTTGCCCCAGCCAGAGATTTTGATATGAGTTATATTCCAAAAGTGGATATTCTTGTTCTGAATGAAGTGGAGGCTGGTTTTTTAGCTCAAATCAATGTTGATGATCAGGTAGACGCAGAAAAGGCAGCAAAAAATCTGATTGCAAAAGGTGTAGAAAAAGTAATTATTACATTAGGCTCAAAAGGCGCATTCGTGATGACCAAAGATGAAAAAGTTCAGGTACCTTCATTTGCTGTGGACGCTTTGGATACCACCGCTGCTGGAGATACTTTTTGCGGAGCATATGCAGTTGCCATGGTGGAGGGTAAAACTCAAGAAGAATGCTTGAAATTTGCCAGTGCTGCTGCTGCCATTAGTGTAACTCGTATGGGTGCTCAGCCCTCTGCTCCAACTAGAACAGAGATTGATGGATTTTTGCTGATATAGTTGAAATCCACATGTTGTTATATACATACAAACTTTGAAACGAATGGATCTATATAGCCAAATTAATGAAAACGTATAGTTTATTTCTAATCCTATTGCTCCTGGTAGCAGGTTGTGATATTTTCAATCCACAAAAAACATTTCGACTTGCTGTGCCAGAAAATGATTATTCCTACTCTACTTCGGCTCAACATATGAAATCGTTTCTTGAAAAAGGCGGATTTAACGTGGAGATAGTCCCTGCTAAAAATGCTATCGATGCCAACCGATTAGTTGCTCTTGGGAAAGCTGATCTTACCTTTATCATGAATC
>Ga0316192_10003673_pt1 | contig 11181 bp, 3 predicted proteins | sample MerIslwburrow_MG_FD_204931 | JGI IMG/M metagenome (GOLD analysis project Ga0316192, IMG submission 204931) | Coastal sediment microbial communities from Maine, United States - Merrow Island worm burrow | ecosystem: Environmental > Aquatic > Marine > Coastal > Sediment | place: USA: Maine...
CAGCTCGATCACTGAATGAGTGGATTGCCAACCGTGTTGTTCAAAATCGGGATTGTAAACCCGAACCAATCTTTGTCCCGGCTGGCGCTGCCGCCCCAGTCGCCACTGAGCCAACACCGCACCATAGAGATCGTCTATAGCTCGATCATGCAGATCCTCAACAGTACTGGCAGCGAAGAATTGCAGCGCAAACGCTTTAACCAGCTTGGCTTCTTCTGCGGCCAGACGTTCAGCAGTCAGGTCGATAATATGTTTGATGATGTGTTGGCGTTCATGGTCTTTGGCCTGCGACATACTTTTCAACCTTGGTCAGATTTATAGTTTTTGGATTAGTCGTCTCAAATAATAGTACACGACACTCTAAACCATATAACGGCCCTGTTTGCCCCATCGCTAATCTAAAAATATCTCGGTACAATACTGAGCAATTACAAAGCCCAGGCTGTATGTTTTCAACAACCAGGAAATGTCATGACCCAAGCCGTCGATATCGACAAACTTCTCAACGATCTGTCGCAGCAGCTACGCAGCCATCTTTCAGATAATGACATCGATGCACCGCTGATGATTGGCATTCACTCCGGCGGCGTTTGGGTAGCGGAACGGCTGCACCAACAGCTAGACTTGCATGACCCACTCGGGCATCTGGATATCTCTTTTTACCGTGACGATTTCAGCCGCATCGGCATGAACCCGCAGGTCAAACCTTCACATCTGCCCTTCACTGTCGATGACCGCCACATCATCCTGGTGGACGACGTGCTCTACACCGGTCGCACCATCCGCGCCGCCCTCAACGAAATTTTTGACTACGGTCGCCCAGCCAGCGTCAGTCTGGCCGTGTTGATTGACCGTGGCGGCCGCGAGCTACCGATTGAGGCCAATGTCATCGGCCTGAAGATGGAATTAAACGGCAGTGAAAACATCAAACTGCAAGGTCCTGAACCACTCAGCCTACATGTCGCCAACAAAGACCCTGAACAGGAAACCACGGCATGATCCGTCGCAATATTCAGCTGAATGAACAGGGGCGGTTGCGTCACTTCCTCACCATTGAGGGACTCAAACGGCAGATGCTGGTGGATATTCTCGATACCGCCGAGTCACTCAGCGGCGTCACCGATCAAACCGTCAAAAAGGTTCCCTTGCTGCGCGGCAAGACCATCGTCAATCTGTTCTTCGAGGCCAGCACCCGCACCCGCACTACCTTTGAGCTGGCGGCCAAGCGGCTATCGGCTGATGTGCTCAACCTCAACATCGCCGCCTCGGCCACCAAGAAGGGCGAGACCCTGCTCGACACCCTGCATAACCTCCAGGCCATGCACTGCGACATGTTTGTGGTCCGTCATGCCGACAGCGGTGCCGCCCACTTCATCGCCAACCACGTGGCGCCACACGTCAGTGTCGTCAACGCCGGTGACGGCAGCCACGCCCACCCAACCCAGGCCATGCTCGACATGTTCACCATTCGTCGGGTCAAGGGTGACTTTTATCCGCTCAAGGTAGCCATTGTCGGCGACATCATGCACTCGCGTGTAGCCCGTTCGCAGATCCATGCCCTGACCACGCTAGGCGTGACTGAAGTGCGTGTGGTCGGCCCCAAGACCCTGATGCCAAAAGATGTCGAGACGCTTGGCGTTCATGTCTATCACGACCTGGATCAAGGCCTGAAGGATGTCGATGTCATCATCATGCTGCGGCTTCAAAATGAACGCATGCAGGGTGAACTGCTGCCCAGCGAACACGAATACTTCCAGCTCTACGGCCTGACTCAGGAGCGGCTGGAACAGGCCAAACCCGATGCCATTGTGATGCACCCGGGGCCGATCAATCGCGGTGTCGAGATTGAGTCCAGCGTCGCCGACGGGCCGCGCTCTGTGATCCTGCAACAGGTCACCCACGGCATTGCAGTACGGATGGCGGTGATGTCCACCTGCCTGGGTAGCCATGCAGATAGAGGTGCCGCCTGATGCATATCCTGATCAAAAACGGCCGCGTCATCGACCCTGCCAACAACATCGACAAAATCACCAACGTCTATATCACTGACGGCATGATCAGCGCCGTGGCCGACTCGCTGGACGGCTTCAGCGCCGAGCAGGAGATCGAAGCCAGTAATCAGCTGGTCTGCCCCGGCCTGGTCGATCTGTCGGCCCGCCTGCGTGAGCCAGGCTTCGAGCATAAGGCCACCATCGCCTCTGAGACCCGTGCCGCAGCCGCAGCCGGCATCACCTCACTGATAATGCCGCCCGACACCTATCCAATCACTGACACCCCGGCGGTGGCCAAGTTGATCCGCAAAAAGGCTCAGGATGCAGGCCTTGCCAAGGTCTACAGCCTTGGCGCAGCAACCCAGGATCTGCGCGGTGAAAACATCAGTGAAATGGGCGCCCTCAAGGCCGCTGGCTGTGTCGGTATCAGCAATGCCCTGACAGCCATCAAGAATCCGCTGGTCATGAAACGGATCATGGAATATGCCGCCACCTTTGACCTGACTCTATTCCTGTTTTCTGAAGACCCCAGCCTGCGTCACCAGGGCTGTGTCCATGAGGGTGCCGTCAGCACTCGTCTGGGACTGCCGGGCATCCCCGAGGCGGCCGAAACTGTAGCGGTAGCCCGTGATCTGGCCCTGATCGCCGATACGGGTGTACGCGCCCATTTTTGTCACATATCCACGCTCAAGGCCTTGCAGATGATTGCCCGCGCCCAATTTGAGGGCCTGCCGGTCAGCGTCGATGTTGCCGCCCATCAACTCTACCTGACAGACATGGACATCGGTGAGTTCGACAGCCAGTGCCACGTTCGTCCACCGCTGCGCGACCAACGAGACATGAATGGCCTACGTGAAGGCGTATGTAAGGGCAGCATCAGCGCCATCTGTTCCGATCATCAACCGCATGAGGCTGATGCCAAGCTCAACCCCTTCAGCCAGACAGAGGCAGGCATTTCAGCCCTGGAAACCCTGCTGCCGTTAACCCTGAGGCTGGCCGAGGAAAGCAGTATTTCGCTGTCCGATGCCATTGCCCGGGTCAGCATTGGCCCAGCCAAAATCGTCGGTCTTGATGCCGGCACGCTAACCCCTGGTAAACAGGCCGATATCGTCGTGATTGACCCTGAACAATACTGGAAGCTGTCCCCTGAAAATATGCTCAGCCGCGGCCACAACACCCCATTCAGTGACTGGGAGCTAAAAGGCAAAGTTGTTCACACCCTGCTGGCAGGTAAAACAGTTTTCAAATGCGCATAACACGGCATAATTTAAACAGATTAGCTCGCGAAGCAACAGCTATCCGTCTCTCTCCAGCAATAACGTAAATCCATAGCAGAACCAGCCACACGGCATGGAGAATACCACCGCCGCCACCGCCAGCACCTGCACCTGCACCAGCACCTGCACCTGCACCAGCACCACCATCACCAGCACCACCATCACCATCACCATCACCAGCATCACCAGCACCGCCAACACCACCAACCTGACCACTTGGGGGTGCAACCACCTCATCAGTGATCTGAACGACATGCGAAGGGTCTCTAACGACACGGTTAAGCGCACCATCAGTATCATTTGGACCGCCGTCTTCGATCTTCAACATGATACAGTTGTCCCCAGAATACAGACCTTCCAAGTAGACAGGATCGCCAGGAGATGGGCACAAACCGGGGGAACCAACCGCCGAGTAGATTGCGTTTTTTTCATCAACCACAAAGTCACGCCAACCGTTGTCAGGATCGTACTTACGATACTGAGCATTAAACGGAAGCGGTTGCAACAGTGGGATTACAATCCCCACGCTTTGTCCAACCGAAGGCAAATCGGATACAACAAAATCATAGTAGTGCCCGGTACCCGCCACAGAGTCTTGCGCAGGTTCGGTGGGCACACCACCATCATCACCATACAAAGAAATATCATCCGTAGAGGTCAAGGCACCATCCGCACCCGCGGCAAAGGCCACATCACCCAAGCTTAGTGTTAGACCGACTTCAGTCTTCATCATATAGCTTTCAACACCACTCAATACCTGCAGCTCATTGCCCAACACAGTTGAACTATCAAGATAATCGGGCACACCATCGTTATCGCTATCATCAAAGGATTCGGAGAAATCAACCACTCCGTCGCCATCACTGTCATCAAAACCCAGAACGGGTTCACTGGCAACAAGCTCAAGCAGCATCTCGCTACGGGTCGGCTGCGCTGACAAACCGTTGTCTGTCACGGTCAAGATCACTTTATAAAAACCAGCGGCCAAGGAAGTACTATCAAACACAAATTCACGATCACGCCCATTATCAATCTCCACCGCCAGTATGTCGGCGTGAGTTTCACTCCAATCATAGGTATGCAGGTCGGTTACATTTTCATCCGTCACATTTGCCGTAATGGTACTGGTACGGCCTATAACCATAATTCGAGTTATCAGCTCATATTGAGTTGGCACCAGTTCCACATCTGGCGCAATATTGTCACCCTCTACAATAGTCACCGTATGGGTGCGTTTACCGCCCAAGATAGCGGCAGGTGAATACGGTGGTACTTCCGACAACGGCACTGAACTCAAGGTAAATATCACCGTCTCCCCAGCATCGGGAATTCCGTCATCAATCATACCCAATTGATATTCACCGACTCGACCGGCGTCAATAACTATTTCTCCGTTATAGGCGATGTGATCTGTACCTTGTGTTGCGCTACCACCCACCGTAAATGGGATGCGCAATGGATAGGCTGGTGCATTACTACTCAATACCACTTTCACCGAGGCGATCTTTCCTTCTAAGCCAATCTGATCTGGAAAAAAATCAACACTAGGCAGTCCACTCTCACTCACATCTACGATCAGCAAAGAGACTTGTGAAGGGGCAGTAACGTCATAAAAGGTGTTTTCAATCAACGACACTTCAATCACTTCATCTTGATCAAGCGAAAGATCAGCAACGGCACTCACGCTTACACTGGTACTGGCTGATCCGCTAGAAATCGTTACTACACCATCAAGCGTATTGTAATCATCGCCGTTATCTGCGGTGCCGCCCAAACGATAAAATACATTCAACGGCATACTGGTATCCCCCGTCCGTGTCACCACTAACTTAGCAGCATTCCCGCCCTCGGTTATTTTGCTTTTAGTCGCTACTATAGATACACCCGGCACACTATCGTTATCAAGATTGGTCAGGCTCACATCCTCAACCTCAACCACGCTATAGTTTGCGTCTGAAGTAAAGATCGAGGTGATAATGGTATAAGGCTTATCACCATCCTGCCAGGCATCATCCTGCCCTTGCACCGACATAAACTGCGGCACATCCCAGTTAGCTGAGGTAAATGTCAGCTTGCTTCCAACAGGCAAACCTTCAGCAGGTTTATCACTTGAGAATAAGATATCAACAGGCTGCTGAGGTGGCGATGTCAATACAAAACTAATATCCGCCCTACCACCAGACTCTGTGGTTTCCGCCCCACTAGTGGGTGTCACAGTTACTCCATGACTGTCATCGTCTAAATTGGTCACAGAAACAACTCCCGTTACGTCTTGATATTCAAGAGCGCTGGTAACGGTAGTGATCTCAATGTCATAGGTAACAGGTCCATCGACAATCACATCGTCTTCACCGGTCACTGTCACCAAGGCATTACGCCAGTTTTGCGGCGTAAACGTCACAGTGGTGGGACTGACACTGCCTTCACTATTAGAGCTAAAGTGCAATTCAACATCAGCAGTGGGCGGTTTCTGTAGCGAAACATTAAAGCTGGCACTAGAGGAGCCACTATCCCACTCGGTGGTAATCAACCCGGCGCTAGGGGTTGTCATAATCGCGGGAACCGTAGGCGGACGCAAACGCGTTACATACATAACCCCGCGCTGGCGATATTCCTCAAGTCCTTTCTGGTGCTCAGGCGCCGTCACCACAAAATAGTCATAACCATCACCATCAAGCGGTCCCAATCTTTCGATGAGATAACCAAATCCTGCATCTGCAATGCCATCGCTGAAGGAACCTCCAGCTGCGGTATCCATATCAGCAATATTTCCTGTACCGGGATACAGGTAAATAGTTTCACCCAAGCCCACCAATAGATCATTAAAGCCATCGCCATTAGCATCCAACAGCGCAATTTGTGAACCTAGGCCGCTACCATTTTTTTCAATCTGCCAATCAGGAGTACTTTCACCTGCCCCTGCCGCAAACGGGCCATGAAAGCCATATACACCACTGGATGTAGAAGCAGTTATTCCGGAAACCAAGACATCCAGGTCACCATCATTATTGATATCACCCAGTTCGATGTCATATGTCTGGGTATGTGGAATTTCGATTCCCAGGCTAGGCGGCGTGGATGTCATGCCGGTGCCGTTCGAGTTAAAATACACTTTGGCATCAACAGGATTACCTAGTACTGACCCGGCCAGAATATCATCGTAACCATTGTCATCCAGGTCACCTGCCAGAATATGCCCTTTCAGCGGCGCATCCGACGTCCCGGCAATAATATCCGTAGTATCCAGTGGCGATGTCGCTGCCGGTAGGCCATCTGCCTGACCGTAAAACACTGCTAACTGACCGTAACTGCTACCGCCGAGCAAGAGCACAATGTCATCGTAATTATCGTTATTGAAGCGGCCAACCGCCGCGTTATCAATTTCATCGTTGGTAGTAGAACCAGATACTATCCAGTAACTGGCACCAAGGTCACCTGGCCCACCCCAGAACACAATGGCATGGCCATCGGCTGAGCCACCTTGCTCGCTTGATACTGCAAGCAGATCATCATATTCATCACCATTAAAATTACCAGTGATTAGCTGGGCTTCACCGTTTTCCCAAATATCAAGATACTGAGAACGTAGAAAATCGAGTTCTACAATATGCGTTGAGGCGTTAAAGTCATTGCTACTATCACCATAATAGATGGTTGGGAACTCACTTCCTCCGGCACCCACCAGATCTTTATGACCATCACCGTTAAAGTCGCCCAAAGCTACCCGGCCTAACCTGCCAAATTCTGGCAGGCTGTTTGACAGAAGCCCACCATTATCAAAAACGGGGCGAAATTCAACCTCATTATCAACCGTCAACAGATCAATGGGAGAGAGCGAATAACCACTCCAATTAGGATCATCACTGACAAAGTTACCAAACGACAAACGAGATATCACGGAGCCATCTATGGCATCATCATCAACAGCTAACACTTTGATTCTCGCTAACTGGCCAGAATACGTGGTTGGGGGAATAACAATAGAGGAAGGGACAATCACCTGCCCAGCATTTGTCTCTACTATCAACGGAATGATTATTTCCTTATCAATCGGCGAGCTGAATTTAATGATTACGTTGCCACCGGAGCCGTCTTCCCCAACTTCAACCGTCCCGTCACCATCAAGGACCATTGCTGTGTAAACGGACACATCGTTATTAATCGCAGGAAAGCTAAAAGTACCAATGTTATTAAAGGCACTGTCTAAACTGATAAAGTTAGATGCCTCATAGTTATAAGGCATCGGCCCATCAGACTCAGCATCATTCACCCCGGCGAGAATGGCATATTGAGGGCTATTCCAATTCTCTGGGCTAAACGTCATCTTCCTGGGGCTGATGATCCCTTCGCTAGTATCATCTGTCGATAAAGAAAACGTAACAACGTGGGCAGGCCGTTGGTTGAGGGTAAACCCCACCGTTTGTGCATACCCCATTTCAGAGGTAACCATATTAATAGCATCTACATTTACACCCGCTTCATCATCGATATTGCTTACCCTGATGGTGCGGACAGGATCATCCAAAAACTTTTGATTTCCACTAATCGTCGCGGTCATGTCATACATCACCGTACCGTCGACGTCATTATCATCAAGGCCGGTGATAGTAATATACTGTGGAACAGTCGCCGTTGCCTGCTGGAAGGTCAGCGTTGTTTTATCCAACGTACCTTCGGTAGGATCAACCCCTGAAATATTGATCTGGACATCTGCACTACCATAAGCGTTACTTAATACCACGCCCAGCTTTGCTGTTCCGCCGGATTCTGAGGTTTCCACACCATAGGAGGTAAATGCGACATCGTAGACATTTGCTGGATTGCTATTAGTTTGCACTGTTGTCACATAATAGCGCTCTCTAAAATTTGAATACGCCCCTTCTCTAGCGCTAAATGTAATGTAATGCCGCCCGTAGTTATAACTCTTGTTTGTGACAGTTATCTGCTTCGGATCTGACCAATCGGTGGTGGTAAACACCAACTGATTCACAGAAGTATTTAGGCCATCACCCTCGCCAATGGCAATAACAATATCATCATCAAAAGGTGCCGGTGGCGCAGTTAAGGAAACATTCAATACCAGCGGCACGGCGTTTTGAAGATAAAATGGTGCGTCATCATCAGAAGGGGTAATAAGTAGCCCCGGTTTGCCGGGCAGATTTTTAACTAATACATCATCGGCATCGAGATCACTGTAAATCCCGGCCGAAACAGCCGCGCCCAACACGATATTGTAGTTAGTGATCTCCTCACTGGGGGTATTATCATTGCCCGTTACCACAACGTATTGGGGAATACTCCAGTTATCATTATCAAACGCCAACTGGTTTGTCGACACTGTACCTTCATCAATATTATTACTGTCTACAGGGATTTGCACCAAAGAGCCGGGAGCTTGATCAAGCACCACAGAGAATACCGCTTCGCCGCCATCCGCATCTGTTATCAAACGGTAAGATTGGGACTCATATTGCCCTAGGTAGGTCACGGGGCTAACTGTAATACTGGCCGCTTCCTCGTCGTCCAGGTTAAGTCCTGGAATCGGATCGATCACATAGTTATTATAATCAAGGTCATCACTGGTCACAGAAGGAAAGGTGATATTAAAATCTTGATCACCATCCAATTCATAATCTTCCATGCCTTGAACATAAACCGTTCTCACCTCATTCCAATCAGTAGGAGTAAACAACAGTGAAAAACTTAAGGGGGTTGCCTCAAAGAAATTATCAGATGACACATGAATGGTGACATTGTTAGTAGGTTTCGAACGCAATGAAATAGTAAATGAATCCAGTCCACCAGCTTCTGTGGTATCCATGCGTGAGTCGCTGTACGTGACGATAATTCCACTACTATCGTCATCAATGTTAGTCACCGCGATATTCTGCGGATCGTAACCATCATAGGAGGCATCCCCTGAACCAGTGATTACGGGGATATCAATCACGTAGCCAGCGTTGTTATCCTTCACATCGTCATCAACACCTGTCAATATAATCTCGATGGGCTGATTCCAATTTGAATCATCAAAACTAACAAAGCTTTGCGACAACTGCCCCTCGGCAGCATTAACACCGTTGAAATAAATCATAACAGTACTGGTATTAATCGGCGCTTTTGTTAGGCTCACTTGAAAACTAGCTGTATGTTTGGCGCCTGCGGACTCACTGGTAATCAATTCGTAAGGCAAGAGGGAAACAATGCGCACTCCGGCCTCATTATCGAGATTAATTAGAGAGACATCATCAGCTTCAACACCAATATATTCCGCCGCGCCTGCTGCCACACCTGTTTGCACAACATAGCTGACATCGCCATCAACAACAAAATCATCTTGCCCGGTTACGGTAACCACATGGGGCTGATCCCAGTCCCCCGTTGTAAACGTTAACAAAGTTGTATTTATATTTGCTTCAAGAGAAGCGATGCTAATTGGCAGCGTCACCGTATCCGAAGGCATAGTATCGAGCGTTACCGAAAAGGTGGCGGAGGTTAAATCTTCACTGGTCACCAAGCCAGAAACAGGCGTAACAGTGATGCCTGGAGTGTTGCTACGATAACCCAACCCTGCTGCTGCAATACTTGGGGTAGCCGTACCACCGGCAGTCGTCTTTGCAATTAACTTGTACTGCATCCAACGGTCATTAGATCCATCGCTGAAAAGCGCAGGAATGATATTACAAGTGACTACCCCACTCGCTTCAGCACACCCCCCCGTGGATGTATTTTCAGAATCCCAGTAGGTGCTGGAAGAACCATCTGGTCCCGCCCAGCTTGCCCAGGTGCCTGCCAGTGCTGGCGCAGTACGCACCTGTACTTGAACATTGGTACCGGCGGCCTCTGTTTGGCTCCAAAAAATTTCATGTAGGCGATTCAGGGCATCTTGTGAGTCATAGGGTGAAGAGATCAACTCACCATCAACATATTTATCGTAAGCGATGGTGATATCATCCAAGCGGGCAATACTGTTTGCCGACCCCAGGCTTTGCAATGTAACCCGGTATTGCATGTACCCTGCACTGCCCAAGCTGGCAATATTACCCTCGCTACCAGGATTATTGATAGTGGTCCAACCAGACCAACTGCCGTCATTAAGATCTTCGCTATCTCCGGCCCGCACATCAACAGTGACAACCCCGGCGCCGCCAACAGTAGTGGTAAAATCGAGGGTCTTAAGCCCAGCGTGCGCACCATCGTTAATATTAAACACATTGGAGGTATAGGCTCCGCTGGAGTGATAGGTATACACAGGGGTATTACGATAACCGTGCAACATCCTGTTTTCATCAAACACCAATAGATCTAAATCACCATCACCATCCACATCTGCCAAGTTGGGTTTGGCCACATCGGTAAATTCAAACGGATCTAAAGAGGGTGGATTCCACTCTGGTTTTACTTGCCAAACTGGGTTTGCTGCGCCACCAAGATTTTCATAAACATAACTGCCACCGTCCAGTGCGCCAACAATCAATTCCGCATTACCATCGCCATTCAGGTCACCGCCGGTGAAATGGCGAAGATAAGGGAACTCGGCAATACCACTGTCTATAACATTCCATTGTAGCCGAGTAGTCGTCGTATAAACCCCATCTAACAGGCCATCATTTTCCACATCCAAATTTTGCGTAGCCGATAACCCACTTCCTCGGCGTCCGAGACTATCCATATCACCATCGCCATCCATATCTAGATAGCCCCCATCCCAAACATAGGCGCTTAGTGGACCACTGTTCCAAACTAGATCCCATACTGGTGCATAGATTTTTGACTCATCCACATCAGGGGTCTGCGGATTATCGGTTCCAGAACCAATATTTTCATAGATGAGCGTCGTACTATTCTGGCCACTAGCTTCCTTGAAGATAAGCAGATCCAGATCACCATCGAGATCCTGGTCGACTAAATAT
>Ga0316192_10003677_pt1 | contig 11177 bp, 11 predicted proteins | sample MerIslwburrow_MG_FD_204931 | JGI IMG/M metagenome (GOLD analysis project Ga0316192, IMG submission 204931) | Coastal sediment microbial communities from Maine, United States - Merrow Island worm burrow | ecosystem: Environmental > Aquatic > Marine > Coastal > Sediment | place: USA: Maine...
TCAAAGTTACGATTGGAGGTGGAAGCACAACGCTCTCCGGGTTCTAGTCTGTCGGCATTCATCGCTAGACACATGGAACAACCGGGCTCGCGCCATTCAAAACCGGCGGCCATGAAAATGGCATCCAACCCTTCAGCTTCAGCCTGCGCCTTCACCAAACCGGAGCCGGGAACCACCATCGCCAGTTTCACATTGGCTGCAACCTGTTTGCCTTTCACCATGGCCGCCGCCTCGCGGAAGTCCTCAATGCGACCATTGGTACAGGAACCGATAAATACTTTATCAATATCAATCTCTTCAATCGGCGTTCCGGCTTCCAGCCCCATATACTCCAGCGCCCGCAGCCAGCCTTCTTTTTGCACCTCATCTCTGGCATCCGATGGATTCGGTACTTTCTCCGTTACCGGCAACACCATTTCCGGACTCGTGCCCCAGCTCACCTGCGGAACGATGTCGGCGGCATCATAAACCAGTTCCTTATCGAATTCGGCATCCGCATCGGAATGCAGATCAGACCATGCCGATTCTGCTTTCTCCAATGCATCACCCTCAGGCGAGTGCGGGCGGCCTCTGACATATGCAATGGTTTTTTCATCCACAGCCACCATGCCACAGCGCGCTCCAGCCTCAATAGTCATATTGCACAGACTCATACGTCCTTCCATGCTCAATTCAGTCACAGCCGTTCCGGCAAATTCAATGGCGTAACCAGTCCCTCCGGCGGTACCAATCTGACCAATAATATACAAGGCCACATCCTTGCCGGTAATGCCCTCTGGCAACTTACCTTCAACTCGGATTCTCATGGTTTTCGGTTTTTTCTGGATCAGACACTGGGTGGCTAGCACGTGCTCGACCTCGGAAGTCCCAATACCCATGGCAATGGCGCCGAAAGCGCCGTGCGTGGAGGTATGCGAATCGCCACAGACCACTGTCATGCCGGGCAAAATCAGGCCCTGCTCCGGGCCCATCACATGCACCACGCCCTGGCGAATATCACCGAGGCCGTATTCGGTAATGCCGAACTCTTCACAGTTACTATCCAGCGCCTCTACTTGAGTCAACGCAACAGGATCAGTAATGCCTTTATCACGATCGGCAGTTGGCACATTATGATCAGGTGTGGCAACTGTCGAATTGACGCGCCACACCTGACGTCCAGCCATCCTCAAACCTTCAAATGCCTGCGGACTGGTCACTTCATGTACCAGTTGACGATCAATATAGAGCAGCATCGATCCGTCATCGTTTTCTTTCACGATATGCTGCTGCCAGACTTTTTCAAACAATGTTGTTCCCATACCCTACCTCATCTTGATCACTAAATAAGAGTAAAATTCAACTTATAGCGCATAGTAAGCTTGACTGAGTCATATACAAAGGGAATTATCCTCCATATAATGTTGAGAATTTCTCATGTCTAATATCAATGCCTTGCCACCGTTGAATGCCCTGAAGGCATTTGCTGCTGCCGGGAAACATCTGAATCTGACTGCGGCAGCAAAGGAGATGTTTGTCACGCCTTCCGCTCTTAGTCATCAGATCCGGGGACTGGAAGAGATGCTGGGCATCAAGCTGTTTATCAGAAGTCGTCATGGGCTCAAACTCACCGATGCAGGACGCCAGATTCTACCCGGCATCAGTGAAGCATTCGATCAAATGTCGAAAACCATGGCTTTGCTGAAACCCGGAAAGGACAGCCAAACACTGACTGTGAGCATGCTTTCCACTTTTGCCATGCGCTGGCTTATCCCACGTCTGTCCCGTTTTCAGCAACTGCACACAAATATTGATGTGCGCATTTCCACATCGGTAGAGCTGGTGAGTTTTGAAAGCAATGACGTTGACTGTGCCATCCGTTTTGGTGCTGGCCACTGGCCTGGACTGGCTGCAATCCGCCTGTTTGCCGAACAGCTCACACCTGTCTGTAGTCCATCGCTGATAACAACAGAAAAGCCACTCAATAACCCTCGTAACCTCGAAGCTTTTACTCTTCTGCATGCACGACTTCGTCCAGATGACTGGCGCATATGGCTTAATGCAGTTGGTCTCAGCGACTTCAAAGCACAACACGAACAGGTGTATGAAACGCGCAACTTTGCTATCCAGGCAGCGGTAGACGGGCTCGGCGTGGCCGTTATCGACCCATCGCTAGCAGCCGGAGAAATTGAATCAGGCCGACTTATTCAACCGTTCAGACAGACGCTGACAGGAGAAAATGCCTATTATCTGGTTTATCCCGAAGCCCACTCAGAAGACCCATCCATTATCGCCTTACAGAACTGGTTGCTGGAAGAATCAACTGAGCCTTTGGCGTTCGACACCGATGACGCTATCCTCGCGTCTTTAAATGACTCAAAGGGAGGCGCGCCTTGTCCATAAAATCGGATCGATGGATACGCAAAATGGCCAACGAGCATGGTATGATTGAACCATTCGTTGATGGTCAGGTAAAAAAAGCTGAAAACGGTGGCGGCATCGTCTCCTACGGCCTTTCTTCTTATGGCTATGATGTACGGTGTTCCGACGAATTCAAAATCTTCACCAATATCAACTCCGCCATAGTTGACCCCAAAAACTTCTGTTCCACTTCTTTTGTCGATGTGCAATCCGATGTCTGCATTATTCCGCCCAATTCCTTTGCTCTGGCCCGCACTGTAGAATTCATGCGCATCCCGCGTTCTGTGCTAACCATCTGTCTGGGTAAATCCACTTATGCGCGCTGTGGCATTATCGTTAATGTCACGCCGCTGGAACCGGAATGGGAAGGCCATGTGACACTAGAGTTTTCCAATACCACCCCACTACCAGCTAAAATCTATGCCGGTGAGGGTGTGGCCCAGTTTCTGTTTTTCGAGTCTGATGAAGTTTGTGAAACCTCCTATAAAGATAAGGCGGGCAAGTATCAGGGACAAACAGGCGTCACGGTGCCCAGACTGTAATGAAACTATCCAACATCCTGGCCTCTGCTGACAAACCGCTGATCTCCTGTGAATTCTTCCCTCCAAAAACAGACAAGGGAGAGGAAAACCTGTGGAAATGCCTGAATGAGCTGAAAGAGATTAACCCAGCCTATATTTCCGTCACTTATGGCGCTGGCGGCAGCACACAGAATCGCACCAAGGACATTGTCACCCGTATCAAGGACGAAACTGGCCTGTCACCAGTGGCGCATCTAACCTGTGTCGGTGCCAGCAAAAACGAACTGGCCGAACTGCTGGCTGATTACCAGACTGCCGGCATCGAAAACATTCTGGCCCTCAGAGGTGATGCTCCGGAAGGCATGGATCACTTTGAAGCAGTTGCTGGCGGATTCTCCTATGCTACCGACCTGATTTCTTTCCTGCGTGAGCAGGGTGATTTCTCCATTGCCTGTGCCACCTATCCGGAAGGGCACCCGGAATCAAAAGGCGGTGTTGCAGATGATATCCGCTATCTGAAAATGAAGCAGGACAACGGGGCAGACTGTGCCATCACTCAGTATTTTTTCGATAAAAATACATTTCTGAGATTCCGTGATGCATGCGATGCAGCAGGCATCACGATTCCGATCATTCCCGGCATTATGCCAATCGGAAACTTCGAGCAAATTGTGCGTTTCTCCGGCATGTGTGGCACTTCAATTCCGGATTGGTTGCATAAAAAAATGGAACCCGTTCAGCATGATCTGGAAGCGGTAAAAGCGCTGGGCATCGAGTTGGCTGTAAAACAATCTCGTGAGCTAATACAGGCTGGAGTGCCGGGGCTGCATTTCTATACGCTGAACAAATCAGAAGCGACCATCGCTATTCGTAATCAGTTAACCGATCTGCTGTAAAGAGCATCCGTGCTCTGGCAGTTTCTATCCCGCAACATGGCCATGTTAACATTGGCAGCAGCTATCGCTGCTTTTATCTATCCGCCCGCCTTCCTGATTTTTAAGGACTATTTCCTCTACTGTTTCGCTGCCACTATGTTTGCGCTCGGCATCGTACTCAAACCTGAAGAAGCACGCACCGCCCTTGGCAGGCCCTCACAAATCTGTCTGGGTGTTTTAACCCAGTATTCAGTCATGCCGCTGCTCGGCTTTGGAGCCGCATCGCTGGCTGTCTGGCAGGGCGTATCACCCACATTAGCGCTGGGTTTCATCATTGTCGGTTGCGCTCCGGGTGCAATGGCTAGCAATGTTATCACCTATCTGGCAGGCGGCGCGGTCGCCTTTTCCATCGCCATGACCATGCTGGCCACTGTGTTGTCACCATTGCTGACACCGTCTCTGGTCGAATTGTTGGGCAATGCTTTCATGGACATTCCGTTCTGGCCCATGATGCAAACGATTGTTCTTACTGTAGTTATGCCACTGGGGCTGGGCATATTGCTGCGCAGGTACTTGGGGGCATTTCAGCCGATCGCAGAAAATATCGCTCCCGGCATTGCTGCAATCGCCATTATTATTATCTGCTCCTATGCCGTTGCTGCCAATCATGACCGCATTGCTGAAACACCGGCTTTGGTCGTCGGCCTTGTTATTCTTCTCAATGCTCTGGGTTATCTGCTCGGCTGGACTGCAGGAAAGTTATTCGGCTTTGATTTATCCTATAGAATCACCATGGCTATCGAAATCGGCATGCAGAATGCGGGACTGGGCGTTGCACTGGCGCTAAAGCACTTCTCACCCGAAACCGCCCTGCCGGGTGCTCTTTTTGCAGTCTGGTGCATTCTGACAGCAGCAGGCATGACCCGCTGGCTGCATAAGCGATCAGAAACGCTTAGCGCAGCAGTATAGGGCCTATTAATACCAATTCTTGCAACTACAACCACCATCTAACTGCTTTTTCCAGGTGGAAGGCTTTTCAACCTGCATAAATGTGACTCAGGTCACTGAGGAAATAAATTTCCTGAAGCTAGATTGTGAGACTGTTTTCTATGCAAACACAATATCATTACTAAAGGGGAAATAATGAATAAAGCAGATTTGATCAATCATGTGGCCTCATCAGCAGACATGAGCAAGTTATCAGCGGGTGATGCTGTTGAGGCGGTTATTGGCTGTATTACTGACACACTGGCCGACGGAGGCTCAGTCAGCCTTGTAGGTTTTGGCACATTTTCTGTGGCAGCACGTGCGGCACGTACGGCGCGCAATCCACGCACGGGCGATGCTATTCAGGTAGCTGCCTCCAATGCACCTAAATTCAAAGCCGGTAAAGCTCTAAAAGACGCTGTTAAGTAACTCGCTCCAGTATAAACAAGGGCTCCGGCCCTTGTTTTTCGGGCGTTCAGACCAATTAGAAGAGCATAACAATGCCAGAGCCTGTAACAGGCTCTAATAAATATCAGCGATCTTTGCTTGGAATATACGCTTGCCCATTCTTCCCGGTATAAATCTGGTTGGGCCTGTATATGCGGCCATGGCCCAACTGTTCTTTCCAGTGTGCCAGCCAGCCGGCTACGCGGGAAACTGCAAAAATCGGCGTGAACAGATCAGTTGGGATACCGATTTTGCGGTAAACAATACCGGAATAGAAATCAACATTCGGACATACACCCTTGGCGCCCAGCGTTTGTTTGGACAGTTTCTCAATTTGACGGGCAATCTCATAGGTTGGGTCAGCCCCCATTTTTTCGGTCAGTTCACCATATAGCTTCTGTAGCAGGGTAGCACGCGGATCTTTGGTTGTGTAAACGCGATGGCCGAGGCCTGAAATCTTTTCCTTATTCTCTAATTTATTATTCAGATATTCCTCAACCCTGTCCACCGAACCGATTTCATCCAGCATATTCAATACATCTTCATTCGCGCCACCGTGCAAAGGCCCCGACAGAGAACCAATGGCAGCACTGATGGATGTATAAGGATCGGCATGAGTTGAAGCTGTAACCAGCGCTGAGAATGTGCTGGCATTCATTGTATGCTCGGCATGAACAATCAGGGCCACATCGACAATCCGCTCGATTAAGGCGTCTGGCTCATTACCAGTAAGCATGTAGTAAAAATTAGCTGCATGCGAAAGATCATCACGCGGTGAAATGGGGTCATCGCCATGGCGCATACGGGCATGGGCTGCAACCAGAGTGGGTAGTTTGGCAATCAAATTGACGCAAACCTGGTGTGTCGTCTCCTCATCCAGACCACCGTCTGCGCTGTGAGGGAAAGGATAATACATGCCCAGTGCTGCCACTGTGGATTGCAAGGAATCCATCGGATGCGCTGACTCGGGAAAACATTTCATCATATCACGTATACGGAACTTGAGGCGGCGGTGATGCCTTAAATGATTATCAAAAGCTGCCAGCTCCTCTTTTTTCGGCAAATCCCCATAAAGCAGTAACCAGGCAGTTTCTTCAAAGGAAGAACGTTCCGCCAGTTCTTCAATATCGATGCCGCGATATTCCAGATAGCCGCGTTTACCGTCAATGGAAGAAACTGCTGATTCGACCACCGGTATGCCCGCCAAACCGGGCGAATAACATTGATTTCCTGGAACTGCCTGTTTTTGATCTGCCATGTTTATTCATCTCCTTTAGATTGTATGCGACATCGACGCACTCCGCGAATCTGGTTAATAAAACACTCTTAATAACTGCCTGCTTACCACTGAACCACTATATTTCACTGACAAGACAGATAGTAATTTATCTGTAAAAGGCGAACAAGCTAACAGATTACTGTAAATATTTCCTATTCAACCGCTTTTCAGACCAGAGCCGAGAGGATGACTCTGATTAACCAAGTCATGCAAACGCGTTCGGCTTACATGAGTATAAATCTCAGTTGTAGTGACATTGGCATGTCCAAGCAACATCTGCACGGCACGTAAATCAGCCCCATGGTTTAGCAGATGCGTAGCAAACGCATGGCGTAACGTATGCGGCGATGGCAAAGGGGTAATGCCAGCTTGACTGGCATAAAGCTTGATCCGCTGCCAGAAATTCTGCCGACTCATCGCTTTGCCCGCCCGCCCGGCGAAAAAATGAGGCCCTGCGGGCTTGGATGGGCGAGCTGCCAGCCATGCTGCCAGCCAGCGACCAGCTTCATCCCCAAAAGGGACCAATCGTTCTTTATCGCCCTTGCCAACGATGCGCACCAGGCCGGCGCTCATATCCACTTGAGACAAAGTCAGATTGACCAGTTCACTGACCCGTAAACCCGTGGCATACAACACTTCGAGCATGCAGCGGTCACGCAAGCCCGTCTGCGTCTCCACATCCGGCGCAAAAAGCAGCGCTTCAACATCCTGCTCACTCATTAATTTCGGCAATGGGCGGCTTTTACGCAACCGGGGCAAATGCCTGGCTGGATGATCTTCGCGAATACCCTGATCCTGCAAATTATTGTACCATGTTGAAAGCGCACTGCGCCGACGCTGAATGGTGCTTTCCTTCATCCCCTCCCGGCTCAAAATGCCAAGATATTTTAGTACCATAGATGAATCAGCCTGCATAAGACCGGAGCCAGAGCGATGGAAAAAAGCCTCTGCATGCAGCAAATCAGAACGATACGACTCTGTCGTCCTTGGCGACCAACCACGCAACATGGACAACCGCTGCAATAAGCCGGTGATTATCTCTTCCTGATCTTCAGTCTGTGTCATGATTTGCATAAGTATAATCTGATGCGACAGAGATGACTAACGATCAGCATTCAACCATATCACTGCCATCATTTCCGAGAGTTGACAGCCCTTCGCCTCACCCTATAGTTCGGCCTCCCTGACGCGGGGTGGAGCAGTGGTAGCTCGTCGGGCTCATAACCCGAAGGTCGTTGGTTCAAATCCAGCCCCCGCAACCAAATAGTAAGCCCTCGAAAACGCTTTTGTTTTCGAGGGCTTTTTTCTTGCCTGAAAGATATACTATCAGGAAGATTTTTTATTGATCATATCTGTCATAATATCTACTACACCTGCTGCTGCAACGGCATCACCCATAGAGGTTTGCAACAATGAAAACTGATTACACTGGGCCTGAACGCGCTCGGCATCCTGAAGCAAAGGCAGAACTTCAGAGACAATGGCATCAACAGTGCATGCCTCCTGAATCAACTCAGGCATGACAGGCCTGTCGCCAAGAATAATATTAGCCAATCCTGCACAATTCAGCTTCACCAGCCGCCTGGCCATAAAGGCCATCAGCGGTGAAGCACGATAAATCAGCACGCTTGGCACATTCCATAAAGCCAGTTCCAGTGTCGCCGTGCCGGAAACAGCGACAGCAGCATCAGCACGCAAGGCGAAATCAGCTTCAGTGCGAAGCAAGGGTATTGCCCCAACATCCCATAAGGGTTGCAATTGGCCCATCTGTATACCCGGTGCAACCGGCACAACACAGGCTATATTGGAAATCTCCTGGTGAATCTGCTTCCACACCTCAGTCAACACTGCGACATGAGCTTTCAATTCCTGTGGACGGCTTCCTGGCAACAAGGCCAGCAGCTGCATATCTGCCCCAACACCCAGACGGTTTTTCAGCTCTTCCCTGCTCCAGCCTCCCATACATGTTTGCACACTGGGATTGCCTACATAAGTCGCCTTGATACCGCGTTTTGAAAACCATTCAGGCTCAAATGGAAGTATACAGGCCAGCCTGTCCTGTGATTTTTTCAGCCTTGAAACCCGCCATGCCCCCCAGGCCCACAGTTTGGGCGCAATGAAATGCAGCACGGGAATACCCATTGCCCGGAGCTTGCGCCCCAGACGCATGTGAAAACTGGAGAAATCAACAAGCACTGCGACTGCTGGCTGATGTTCCTTACACCATGACAATGCTGACTGCTCAATACGGCGGATGCGTGGTAAGGCGCGAAAAACATCAGTCAGGCCCATAACATTCAACTCATGCATGTCACACAGCATATGGCAACCTGCTTCCACCATTTGGGTTCCAGCAAGCCCGTGCACCTGCATATCAGGGAATCGCTGCCGGATTTCAGCAACTACCGTTGCAGCATGAACATCTCCGGAAATTTCACCCGCACTGATAAATATGTTTTTCATAATATTTTAGCCCACAGGAGCCTTTCAGGTATTTTCACTATATCCATAAACAGAAATACCATACTGCGTGGCCAGATCAAAAAACCGCTGGCGCTCAATCATCAGTGTTTTACCACTCTCGACAGCAAGAAACCTACAACCTGAATCATGCATGACTTCAAGTGTATCCGGGCCGACAGCCGGAACATCAAAACGCAAATCCTGATTCGGCTTGGCTACTTTAATAACAACTGCCTTGCCACTACCGAAGCTACCGCCGCGACGAATGGCTTCATCTGTTCCCTCGATAGCTTCTACAGCCAGAATAGCCTGATCCTGAATCACAATAGTCTGGCCAATATCCAGACCAGCAATTTCTTTAGCCTGACTGAACCCAAATTGAATATCATCCACATGGTTTTTTGTAAGTGGCCCGGCAAGATGACCATCCTCGGCCAGCATCTCACCGGCATAGGCAGTCTGCGGAATCAGTGTAAACCCCGCTTCTGCCAGCAAATCCGCAAGGGTATTGAGAATGGAATCGTCGCGACGATCCTTGAGGCGCAGCAAACCTTTCACTGCGGTCAAATCAGGCCGGAAATTTTTGAACAGGTGTAGCTTGCCCACTTTCCCGGCCATAACGATCTTTTTAACGCCGGCTTTCTTGAATGCTTTGATCATGCCGCCAATCTGCCCCACATGCAGCCAGCAGGTTGAAGCAACAATTTTTTCAATTTCCGGAGAGGTTTCCTCTCGCGCTGCAACAGCGTGGATTTCCAGTCCCGCCGCATTCAACGATGCAGCGAGTTCCAAGGGGAAGTGGCCATAGCCCGCAATAAGGCCGATTTTATCCACCGCTTCAGCCGTCATGTCTTAGTATTACTCAGAATCGCGGCCATGCATGGTCAGGCCACGCTTGGCACTACTTATGAATTCAATTAATGAGAGGGCACTTTCATCTTCACCGGCCAATGCTCTGGCTGCAGCCAAGCGCTCATCCTTCTTACCACTTTCCTGCAACAGGACTCGATACACTTCTTTCAATCGCCGGATTTGCTCCAGCTTATAACCCCGGCGCTTTAAACCGATTACATTTAAACCACTCAAACCGGCACGATAACCTCCGGCGACAAGACAAAACGGTGGCACATCCTTGGTTACCCCGGACATGCCGCCTATCATGGCAAACTGACCGATACGGACAAACTGCTGAATGGCAGACAAACCGCCAATAATGGCACCATCAGCCACTTCAACATGACCGGCAAGCGTTGAACAATTGGCCAGCACAATACCATTTCCCAGTATGCAATCATGTGCCACATGGGTGTAGGCCATCAGCATGTTGTTGCTGCCCATTCGAGTGACCATACCGCCGCCTTCGGTCCCTGAATTAACAGTTACATTTTCACGAAATGTATTGTTGTCGCCAATAATGACTTCCGAATCTTCCCCATGGTATTTCAGATCCTGTGGTTCCTGACCAATTGAAGAAAAAGGGAACACCCTGTTTCCGGCACCCATGGTGGTGCGGCCTGTCACCGTCGTATGCGAAAGTAGCTCGGTATCCTCACCTATCACCACATCAGGCCCAACCAGACAGTAGGGACCAATAATGACGCCTGAGCCCAACTCTGCCTTTGAATCAACAATGGCAGTGGTATGAACCGATGTGCTCATGAGTCTTCTTGCGGAACTAGCGTGGCCATAAGCGTACCTTCGCACACCAGATTGCCATCTACAAAGGCCTCACCCTGCAATTTCCACAAGAAACCCCGTCGACGCAAACATTTGAGTTCGAAAATAACCTGGTCTCCAGGGACGACAGGCTTGCGAAACCGGACACCGTCGATGCCGGTAAAATAAACGAGATATTCGCGATCATCTTCCACAGACTGAAAAGCCAGCATGCCTCCAGCCTGGGCCATAGCTTCAACCAGCAGCACGCCGGGCATCACAGGATGATTCGGAAAGTGACCGGTAAACTGCGGCTCATTAACCGTTACATTTTTCAAAGCCCGAATGGTTTTGCCTTGTTCAAAATCCAATATCTTATCAATCAGCAGAAATGGATAGCGATGAGGAAGACGCTCCATGATATTTTCAACAGTTAATTCCGGCATTTCATACCCCCCTGAACCTTGCTGGAGTCACCGATATTCGGAATTCCAGACTTCTTTAATAATATGTTGCCCCACTATCCATCCTGAAAAAGTTTTTATTTAC